>Ga0070732_10001129_pt1 | contig 14797 bp, 12 predicted proteins | sample Coa_R1_5_FD_66449 | JGI IMG/M metagenome (GOLD analysis project Ga0070732, IMG submission 66449) | Surface soil microbial communities from Centralia Pennsylvania, which are recovering from an underground coalmine fire - Coalmine... | ecosystem: Environmental > Terrestrial > Soil > Unclassified ...
CTCCATTCTCCGGCATTGAAGCAATAGCCCTGGTCAATGAAATGGGCCTTGTATCCGACATAGCGGGATGCCCTGCTGAATACCGCCTGGCGTCCGTCCGCGTTGGCCGTCCACTTGTCGAGCACCAAACAACGGGGAAACTCCTCGATGTTGATGATTCTTTCGGATAAGCTCTCCGGCAAATAGTCGAAGACGATTCCCTGCTCGGGATCGGTGACATAGCGGGATGCAAGCTGCACTCCGCTTCTGCATGGAATAGACATCCCGGCGCTCTCAAAGCGCAGTTCGGGAGTGTGGGTAATCAGCCATTCGGATACTTCGATGGCGGCCACTTGCGGCATGGACAGCCCCAAAAATGTGCCGATCCGGGTCGCCAGAAACTCATTGGCCAGCACGCGGACGGATTGCGGGTTGTTGGTAAATTTGACAATCCAGTATCCGTTGTCGGAGCCGCGCATCAGGTGAGACTGCGCGCCTCCGCGCATCCGGCGGATATGCTGAACGGCTTGCAAAGAGGTGGTCATTGCTGCACCTCCCTGCCACCCTCGGGGCGGATGGCCCCAAGGATGGCGCTGGCGGTGCGGTGGACAACATGCAGGCTTTCGGCCAGCAATCGCGCATCGCCGTGATACAGCCGGCAGTCGGCGAAGTCGGACTTCGCTTCAAGTTGAAGTGCCTCGCAAACCACAAAAGCGGCTGCTTTGGTTTCCTGCTCATGCAGGGCGCGGGTGACAAAGGTGCGGCGCGCAATGCCGTAGAGCATCTGGCCTGCAAGCTCGCGCAGCAATGCCGGGAATGCTTCGGCAGGTTGGAGATTGGGCAGCAGGCGAATGATACCGCGATAAGAGCTTGCCTTATGCGGCGCGATCCAGTCCGCGTATTGAATCGTCATCTGCCGCGATTGCGCAAATGCGATCAGCTTGTCCGGCATCTCGGCCAGAGTTACGGGAGTGTGCGTGTCGGGCAGCTCCTCGCCTCCGGTCTGCGCGATGTCGAACACATAGACGCCGCGAAACCCGAGCAACTGCGATTCTGGCTGCGTGGGTTGCTTGGCGGTTTCCGCCTTTTTGCCTTTGGCGGATTTCTTGGGTTCTTCGGGTTTGGGTGTGTCCTTAAAGCCGACCGCAGGGGCAAAAATGAAGATGCCCTTTTCTCCGGGGCGAACAAACCGCCCCAGTTCGTTCCAACTGCGGAGTCCTTCCAAGTGCGTGGCCGTAGGACGCTGCGCCGCAATCAAAAGCACATTGCGCGCGCTGTAGGTGGAAAATCGCGCCATCACTCCGAGATAATCTTGGAATACCTCGTTGCGGCCCGATTCGATGGATTGAGCCAGGTTATTGACGCTGGCGCGGCCAAGCGCCCAACCGTCGTGATTTCTTCCTTCTCTGCTAACTAACATTTTTTTCTCCTGTTCCGCCGTCACCGGCTGTTTTGTTCTTCACTTGGCCGCGAAGCGGGAACAAAACAGGCAAGGGGAGGCGGGCAGGAAAGAACGAAGTCCGAAGGAGGGCGGCAGGGCGCGCGGGTTAAGCGCGGTGCAAGACAAAACGTTTTTGGTTTTTTGTTTTGGCGCGGCATCGGCGCGGCTCGCGCGACCGTCCGAGCCTCGCGACTTTACGAGGCGTACGCCAGAAGAAGGACGCAGTGGAAAAACGCCGCGAAGCTACCTATTGGGGGCGGGGGTGGAATGGTTATGAGGCTATGCAGGGCATGGGAAGAGCAGAGGGAGGCAGTTCGTCAGTTGGTGCGTGCTCTGGCTTGAACGGAAGCCGCGCTTCTTACCTTTGATATCAAGGAATGTCACGTCAAAATGCGTCGCGCCCACGTTCGCGAATGTATCGAGCATGTGTCGCGCTAATGGGGCACAACTCGCATTTCAGTGTTCATCGCAACGATGTTCGCTGCAGCGGCTCTTATATTCAGCGCGAACCGCCTCTGCCATTTGATGCCTGACATCAGAAGGAATGACATTCCGTTGGGCGAAAGGTGCCAGAAACCGGGTAAGGTCTACAAAGGATTGTGCGGCATAGATGGCATATGGAAAAGGATGTTCCCACGATACCATCGGGGCTGGGAGTCGGCTCTCGGGCAAGTCTAAATAATCGGCAATGAGAGGTAGTACCTTTGGATTTTTGCTCAGCCTGAATACGATGAAGTAAAGGATGCGCGTGTCGTCATAATGGAGAGCACCGGGCGTTTGTAGACGCCGAATCATCTGAGGACCCGCTTCGGAGAAATGCAAAATGAGGTATTGAAGTTCTGGCTTCTTCGAGGCCATGAATTGAACCTGCCATGGGGCATCCCAATCCTCGATGGCCCCATGCACAAAGCTTTCGTTATCAATATGGTCAAGAGTATCGGTGATTTCGTCGTTCTTTTCGGAAGCCGCAACAATTGTTGAGAGTGCGCAGAGACATATCAGGGGCATGAGGCCGGACAGCAAACAACGCAACCAATCTGCCAACCGCGATTTGAAGTGTGGGATGGTTATGTTCACAAGCTTTTCACCGCTGTGCTCGTACAGCGCTCCAACTTAAGCTGGAGTGTCGGATACTTCTGCTATTCTCGCAAGGCAAAACTATGCCTCCTGGATTTGCCCAAGCCGTACGCTCACTTCGCCAAGTTAAGGGCGAACGCGTATGGTTTGAAGAGAAGCTCACTGTTCACTGATCGTCAATCCGGTATGAGAAGTTGCACCCTGGCCCCACTTCCTTCCCGGTTATCCGTTGTAAAGCAGGACAGATCTCATCCTCTGAACTGGTGCCAGTCCAGAATTGCTTCGTACTCAATTCACGGCGGATTTTGTTTAGTGCCGCTTCAAGTTGTGGGACTGTATGTTTTGCTCTCGGGCCAATATAGCGCAGCGATCTGGCTGCATTGAATCTGACGATATCGTCGTTGTTTTGGAGAAGAGATGCGATCAAATCTATCATTTGGTCGTCGAGGAACGCATTGGTTGTGCGTACCGTCGCAGCCAGGTGCTGCGCTTTTTTTTCTCGCTCGGAAGAAAGCGCTTGCGCTTGAATTTGTTTAACAAGGCTGGAAATCTGGTCTGCTGGATTAAGCGCAGGCTCCGCCTGAGTCGAACTCTCAGGCCCTAGGAAAGCTGGGACTAGGAGAGCAAGATACAGAAAATATGTACGAGCTTTAGTCATTCAGTGTGTGGGTGGGGCTGCATTGGTGCGGTCTTACGGTTTCAGTCATGGCCAAGTACTCGAGAGTGTTCGTGTCACTGGTGCACTGCCGTCTTTAGTAGGCAAATGTGGATCTTCAGTGGTCGAAGGAAGGCTATGGGCTTTTGTGTCAGGGTTATCGACCTTAAAGGTCGATGGGAGAGCCTGGCAAGGATAGAATATGGCTGAAGTATTCACAGTAGCTGTGCCCTTGGCTGCGTTGGGTTCGCCACGCCAGCCCACATGATCCAGAAGTCCATAGGGAGCGGTGCCGTCGGCCAAGATAGACCACGCTTCCCAGTATTCCTTAATACCATCGAAAAGCACAGTATTATCTACATCCTCTTCGTGCAACTTGATAGTTACATGCTGTATGATCACGCCCTCTTGCCCAGGATTAACCCACTGTATGGTTTGATTGAACGCCCCGTGGCTGGCTGTGTCGGATGAACGAAGATTGTAGCGCAACCTAATTGAACGGGACTGGCACTGTTGCGCGCAGTCCTGACCCGTATAGTTAATGTCGGTGTTTCCACCTGGGCCTGCCAGATAAATGCTGGCTGGCTCAAAAGGATGATCGGTAGGACTTGGGAGAGCCGGAGGAAGTGCACCGTTCACTAAATGATTCCCGGGATAGGCGAGACCAAGATGCACGCCCAGCATATTGAGTGGGGTGGCGGATTCAGAAGGCGATGCCGGAGCAACGACTGCTCCCAATATGATCCGAGTCGTCGTGTCGCGCGCGGAGAAGATGAATTGTACGCTCGCCGCTTTATTGTTTACCCGCGCGCTACTCCAGCGGCGAGCGCCACTCTGGATTTCCAGGAGAACGATCGCACTGCAGGTCGTTTGATCAGCAGCCGACGTGCACTGCGTGCCGGGCTCTACCTTTGCGGTGAACAGGATCGGATCGCCAGGTTTTAGCTTGCTGAGGTGCGTCTGGCTGACGGTGCCGCTTACGCAATATTGCTGGGCGCGTGTCATGGAAACCAAAGTGGAAAGGGCAAGCAGCCCGCCAGTCAAGCGAGAGCGAAAGCGCATAGGATTCTCACCGTCTTGGGCGGAATCATACTACGGACTAGCTTCCTGTGATGAGGCAGCAATCTGGCAGCACGTCAGATCGCCCCATAACGGGTCGCTATCGCCTTCATCTCCTGCTCGGCCTGGCTGGCGCGGTCGGCTTTCTCGCGCCGTCTCTTATCCCATGTCTCGATTTCCGCTTTCAGCTCGCGCACCTGCTTTCCGGGATCGCCTTCGAGCCCATCTTGCACGCTCGCGGCGAGCAATTGATTGTCGGAAGGGATGGGCGGATGGGCATGCATTACCTGCGCCTCGTCCTCATAAGCCGCCATATAGCGGTAGAATGCCTCGGCGAAATCCCTCGGGCATTCATGGGTATCGATTTTCCGCACCTGTGCGACATAATCGTCATAGTACCCCGCTGCGCGATCCAGATCCTCTTGCGTGGGTTCTCCGTTGCGATCCGCGCGTTCTCCGATTCTGCTGGCCAGAATCTCCCCGAACTGCTGATTCTGCTGCAGCACCGCGCGGATCTTCTTGGCATCATCTTCCTTGGACATATTCCAGAAGAACATGACGGCCAGACCGGCGACAACGCACAGAAGCACCATCGTGCCGATACTCGCCTTGCCTTGAGTCTTACCATGGCTCATGATTTGCTTGCCTTTCTGTGATGAATCTGAATTCCTTTGAAGCCGCCGCCGCGTCAGTGCGGCGTGGATTTCTTCAGGTCCGCCTCCAGCGCCTGCTTCAGCCATTGCTCCAGCTGATCCATCGCGCTGCGCTTCTGCTTCCGATCGTCCGACGCCACGCGCTCCAAGAGCGCATCCACCTGCGCCGCTGAAACCCCGTTCCGCGTGTTTTCGTCTAGGAATTTGCCCGCGATAAGGTTTTCCACGATGCGGCGCAGCTTTTCCAGGCTGTGCTTTCCGGCATAGATCCGCATTTCCAGCTCGATGTCATGGGTGAGCCGCATGGCAAGCGGACTCACGCCTTCCAGTTGGGAGGGAAGCGTGAGATGCTTTCGGCCTTCGGGATTCTGCGCATTGATTAGCCAGTATTTTGCGGCGCGCGCCTGCTGGATGGTTCCGGTCTTGAGCGTCTGGAAATGCGTGCGCACTTCTTCCCACGATGCGTCGCGCAAAGCGTCATGCGCGTCCCAGGCAACGGCTCTGTTGCCCATCGCGCTCCACCAGCTCTGCGCGATGGCGTCCATCTCCGCTTCCGAAAATGTCGGAGCCTTCGCGGCAACGAATTCGCACCAGCCCCGCTGGACAGCCTCGGCGGGCGCATGGATGCGCAGATCCTCCAGCGTGAGCAGAAAACTTATCCATTCGTACCTTTCCGCGTGCGGCTCCCGCTTACTCGGGGATGGAAACACGGGGGCGTTGGATTCGATGACAGCGATGGCATGGGACGTGGCGACAGGCATCTCCGGGTGCGCTGCCGGCAAATAACGCAGGAAGGGATCGGGGATGTCGCAAAAAGGAGCGGGCTCGGGATCGGCCATGCAGGGATTCGGCGCAGGCTTTGAAGCCTGAGCGCGTAAGGAAGGGACATTCAGCAGGACTAGACAGAGAAGGCCCAAGAAGATACGTTGCGCGAGCTTGAGCCGTGCAGTCACGATTGTCTTTCAGGAGCGCCGCTGTTGCTAAACGCCTGCAACACCGTGCAAAGCCGCGACGGTTTTAACTGGCGGCGTTCCGATGGATCATACCAGAATAACGGTATGCGTACCAGAGAAGTGGAATCGCGATTTTTTGCCGTACCAGAGAATCGGTACGGATGGCCGGTCACACGCAATCCCTTCAGGTACGGTTCGGTCAGCGGGTCAAGCGGCTGCGCCTGGCGCGCGGCTGGAGCTTCACCTATCTGTCCGTGCATAGCGGGCTTGCCAAAAACACCATTGTCGAAGTGGAAAGCGGGCGCACGGAGCCGCGCCTGAATACGATTGCGGCCTTCGCGGGCTCGTTTAACAAGAGTATCTCGGAGCTGATGCGCGGTCTGTAGTCCGGCTCGGTTCATTTCGTGAGTGCAGCGATTAATGTTCGCCGGAACCCTGCCGAATCCGGCGGAACCCGGCAGGGGTGGATTTTCCGGCGAAACGCAAGTGCGTTGCTGGCTCATCCTGGCTTCCAATTCGGGAAGGGATGGCGCGCGCAGCGCCGGAAGCGGGTGATAAGGTCGCGGATGAGGGTGCGCCGCTGATGCAGCGTCTCTATCAGCCGCGACAGGGCGCTCGCATCGTGCTGATACCACTCCTGCGGCACTCTAGCGGCGATATTCCACAAATCGGTGGCATCTATCGCTTCGAGACGCGACAACACCGGCTCGAAAGAATCCCAGCCGGTCACGCCCGCATAGACCCAGTCGTGGTCATAGGCTCCCATCAAGGCCAAGTCGGGGAAGCTCCATTGCGCCGCATTGAAGCACTCACCCTGGTCGAGAAACACGGTTTCGTAGCGGACGGGCTTGCCGTTGCGCTTGACGAATACCGCTTGCCTGTTGTCGCAGTTGCCCGCCCATTTATCGAAGGGAAGGGCAAGCGCGAAGGCGCGTCGGTTGGTGAGGCGCAGCCGTTGCGTCTTGGGAAGATGCTCAATGACCTGATCGTCCTCATCCGCAACATAGAGCGAGGCGAGTTGCAGGCCGCCGCTGCAGGGCACGATGCGTTCACCGATGTGCATGCGCAGCTTCGGGGTATGGCTGATAAGCCAGTCGGAGACCTCGATGATCTGCGCTTGTGGCATCGGCAGGCCGAGCGAGAGAGCAATGCGGGTCGCCAGCAGATCGTTGGCCAGAATACGCGGATGGATGGGGTTGTTGCGGAATTTGACGACATAGCGGCATCCGTCCGCCGCAAGCATCAGGTGCGGCTGCGTCCCGCCGCGCATCGGCTGGAGGTGCTGGATGGCGCAAAGAGGAGTGGGCGGGCGATCCGGTTGCTCCCATGGAGCAGACCATTTAAGGTGAGTGACAGCCATAGATGCCTGCCCTAAACAGGCGTTTGTGGTTAGGGCGCGTCCGGTGTTATCAGCACCGGGCGCAGCCCGTGCTTACGGTTTAATGCTTCTTGGTGGGTTTCCTCTTGGTCTGTGTTTTAAGTTTCTGATAACGGGTCTTCCTGCCATTTTTTATTTTGGGCAGGATCTTCCTGACATTTTCAATGTCGCTGTCGCTCCACAGGCGAACGCGGACGCCGCCGACCGTGGTAACCGCAGGCACGGGGATCTTCCGCGCCGCGACATAGCGCCGCAGACTGATATGGCTCAATCCCAACTTTTGAGCGGCTTCGCGAGTGGAATAGGGCGGCATTTTGATCTGGATCAGGATCAGATAGTTTGGGGAGGTTTGTCAAGGGGTAAAGGTACGGAAATGTATGGAGATTTGTAAAAGGGCGGGCAGCTGCGGCCCCGCTGTCTCCTTCGGCAAGACCTTTTCGGAATTGCTGCGCGGCCTTTGATCCGGCAAGCCCTGGAGAAGACCGGTTATTTTTCCAGAGCGGGTAATTTCAAAGGTCAGCACTATTTGCGTTGCTCCGTTTTAGCAAGCAAAGTTGCAGCCTCCTTGCTACCTCCAGCGGTGGCGAGCTGGAGCCATTTGATGCTTTCAACTTTATCGATCTTTGCACCCTCATAAATACCGGCATAAGTCTTGCCAACTTCTAATTCCGCTGGTGCTGCGGGATCGGATTCATCGGTGACAAACATTGCGGCACGCCTAAACCAATAAACTGCTTCCTCGTCACTTTTCTTTACTCCACCCCAGCCAAAAGCATATATGCTACCTAGCCAGTATTGAGCTTTACTGTCACCGAGGCTTGCTAGAGGACGCAGTTTATTAATAGCAATGCCGCCCTTGTCTGCTTTAAGGGCACTAAGTCCCGAATCCATTTGGTAGTTCCTAAGGCCAACCAGCCCTACCGAGCCAATTAGTATTATCATGACGAGCAGTAAGTATCTGAGCTTCATGGCACTACTGTAAGTTGATTACTTCCATTTTCTTGCCCAAGGAGTGAATTGACGTTGTTGTATTGATCCATCGCCCTTGTATTTGTCTTATCGACAGTGATGCACCCTGCAGATATGCCACCTGGATGGAACTCAAATCCACTACGAGTAAAACCAGAATAAAATTTCCACCAGGGAATTTTGGGGTTGGGTTCGAGTCGCCAGAATCCTTCTTTTCCTGGCCGAGTGTCTTGGTTCATATTGTAGTTACCGGGAACGATTGGGCCTATCCCCGACTGTTCAAAACACCGATCATTGTTTCTGCACATGCCTCTGCCCGAAAAAACACCATTTGGCCCGACGGAGTTGACATTTCCGCCTGCGTTTGAGACGCAATCGAGTGTGTGGGTGGAAACGGAATATTGACACTGCGCCAAGCCCGATGGATCGAACATGTTGATGGGATCGGCGCCCGTATAAGTGTAGGGATGGCCCCCCCCGCGCTCCGCTATAGGGTCTCTGTTGGGGAAGCGGAACGTGACGGGATCGTAAGCCCGGTGCATTGCAAGGCTGAGCGCGCTTTGCGGGTGGTAAATCAAACCGGCGTATTGATAGTCCGTGGGCGTGGAGCCGTTCGTCTGCACCGCGTTCCCATACGGCGAGTAGTCAATCGAGCTGATGAGATTGCCGGTGCCAGCATCGAGCACGTCGCGGACAGAGCCTAACTGATCCGGCATGTAGATGAGTTTCTGACTGCTCGCTACAACAAACTCCCCCTCATCCAGATCGCGGCGGAGCACAGTGTCGGAGCCGTCTCGTGTTTGGCAGACTCTGCCATCGCACCACAGGAACCTCCGAGTGGTGACGCCCCCGAGGGCATCGGTTTCGATATCAACCGTCCTGCGCCCCATTCCGTCATAGGAGAACTGTGATTTGGCGGTGGTTCCGATATAGTCGATTTCGATGAGACGGTTCTCCGCGTCCCATTTGTAGTTTTTGGTGAAACCGTCGGAGCTGGTGTTGCCGTTGTTGTCGTAGGTGTAAGTGTTCGTGTTGAACGCCTGCACCTGGTTGAGGCCGTTATAGGTGGGGCTGGTGGAGCCGAAGCCCGGATCTGTGACGCTCGTGGCGTTGTCGAGGTTGTCATAGCCGTAGCTGTAATTTCCCGGCGTGGTGGAAGAAGCGGTCAGCAGCCTGTCCACATTGTCATAAGAATAATTATGGCTCTGCGTCGCGAACGGATGGCCTGTGGCGGCGGTATCGGTGATGGACATGATGTCATACGGATTCACGGGACTACTGCCGTAGCCGAGCGTGTAGCTCCTGGTCACTCCGCTATTCGCAATGCTTATCAATCTCCTGTCATTGGCGTTGCTGTCATAGCTCCACGATGTGGACACGGTAACGGTGCCATTCGTGACGCTGCGGCTGGTGATTTTATCCGTCTGGCCGAGATACGTGTTGGTGAACGACCCGAGCGGAGTCCCGTGCGAAGTCATGCGGTTTATGGCATCGTAGCCGAAGGTTTCATTTCCTCCTGTAATATTTCTTCCGCTCAAGCGGCCCAGCGCGTCGTACGTCAAAGAAATGGTGTTGTTAGTGAAGGGGCCGGTGACGGAGGCGAGCTTCAAAGCGCCTGCGGTCCCGATGGCGGTGTAGGAGAAGTTCGTCGTCCCCAGCCCGTCCGTCATGCTGCTGATGCGCGGGAAGAAGCTGTCCCAGGTGTAAGTGACATTCGGCGTCGGGTTTACCGTGCTCGTGTAGGTGATGCCTTTGATGCGGTCATCCTGGTCATAAGTAAAGGTCTTCACCTGCCCTAAGGCATCCGTAATGGATTTAAGCCTGCTCGTCGTGTTCTCGTATGTGTAGGTCTCGGTCTGCGCGCTGGAGGTGCCGAAGGCGTAGATCTTGTCGATGGGCCGCGACTGGATGTCGATGTCCCAGTGCGTGACGTTGCCGTTCGCGTCCGTAATTTCCTTCAGGGTGCCGTTCTCGTAATAAGAGTAGGACGTGGTGCGCGTGCCTGTGCCGCTTGTGGGCTCGGTGACGGAAGTCAATCGCCGGTCTGCGTCATAACCGTATGTGGTGACACGCCCCAGCCGGTCGATGTGCTTCCTCAGCTCCAGGCTCTGCGTGCCCATGTTCGGGCCGGACTGGAAGCTGTAATCGTACAGATCGGTCGTGCCGTCCGGATAGGTAATCGAGGTGACGCGGTCGAGATTGTCGTAGGCGTAGGTAAGAACATAGCCTTCCGAATCTGTATAGGTCTGAATGCGGTCGGCGCTGTCGTAGGTATAGCTCGCCTGCGTCTGGCTGTTGGCGTTCGTAATGCTGCTCAGTCGCCCGGACGAATCGTAATTGCGCGTCGTCACCCCGCCGTTCGGATCGGTGATGGTGGCCAGTTGCCCGAACGTGTTGTACGTGTAATGCCAGACCTTGCCCGCCGCGTCCGTATAAGTCTGCGGTTCGTGCTGCGTGTTGTAGGAGCCGAAGGTGGCGATGGTCGTATAGGTCGAGGGGGCGGTGGTGAGCTGCTGCACGGTGAGCAGATCGATCTGGTTTGTGGCATAGGTGTATTTGAGGCTGCGGCCCTTGGCGTCGGTCGCGGTTGCTGGCTGCCCTCCGGGGAGATTGTTCCAGGCGGTATAGGTCGCCTTCGACAGCTGCGTCGTGCCGTCGTCCAGCACCCGGCCCTTGGCGGAAAGCTTGTCGATGTTGCCTTCATAATAGCCGGAGGGCTGGCTGGGATAGTTGTACCAGACGCGGTTTTCGAGCGGGGCCTTCGTGCTCTCGGGCATGTCGTAGGCGTAATTGGTGCCCCCCTGGTGCACCCAGTGCGTGATGCGCGCCTTTGTGAAATCCTCCGATTGCACCACGCCGCCGCTTATCGTCGCCCCCAGCGCGAAGGCGTGCCGGTCCCAGTAAAACGTGTTGCGCCACTGCAGCAACCCGTTGCCGTTCGTCGTCATGCCGGTGGGGACGACCGCGGTGGGGTCGGTCGCCGGGACGATGGAGGTGTTCTGGTAGAAGTACAGGAAATCCGTATAGCCCAGCGGATCGGTGAGCATGAGCGAGCGCGTATTCGTCTCCACCGTATCGTGGGGATTGGGCGTCTCGTTGAACTTCGAGACGCCGTAGGGGGTGGTGAGGCTTGTGATGAAGGTCGTGTCGGTAGTGGAATAAGTGAAGCTCGACGTGATGCCCACGGGATCGGTGATGGAGGCCAGCCTGCCGCTTGTGTCGTAGGTGAGCTGGCTCGTGCGCCCGAACGGATCGGTGATTTGGGTGATGAGCAGCGGGCTGGCGCTCAGGCCGTAGGTGAAGGTCGTTGAACGGCCCATCGCATCCACGACAGAAGTGAGGCGGAAGGTGCTGTCGTAGTTGTAGGTGGTCGTGTTGCCGTGCGGATCGATGACGGAGGTCAGGAAGTAAAGCTTGGGGTTCGTCGTCGCGCCGTTGTTAAGGGCGTAGACCTCCTGGCTGCCGTCGGGAAGGTTGCGCACGTACTTCGTGGTGGGCACGCCGCTCGTGATCGGATAGCGCCAGGTGACCGAGTTGTCGGGCAGCTCGCCGGGCTCGATGCCGTGGTCGCCGCCGTTGGCGTAATAGAACACATAATTGAGGCCGCCGCCCCCGCCCCAGACGCGCCGGGGCGAGGCGCCCGGATTGGCGGGGTCCTCCTTGAAGGACTTCATCCAGGTGAAGGACCATTTCGGGCTGACGTTGGAGAAGCCGAAGGTGGCGGGCTGTTCCCCCTCGCGCTGGTTATAGGTAAGCTGGGTGAACATCGGCGTGCCGCCCTTCTGCGGCTGGTACCCCACCGGAGTGTCGTTGATGTGCAGGCTCACCACCATCGAGTGCGCGTTGGCGACGGCCATGCCCTGCGTGGATATCTGGGTGCCGTCGCAGCGGGTGCATTCCGGAGCGCTGGAGTCGGCCCTCCCCATCCCATAGACCGCCTGCGCCTCGGAGCTATGCGCAGAAACCTTGCGCCATTCCCCCTTCGCCAAGGCTTCGGGGGCCAGGCCCGCTTTTACGCTCATCGCTTTCGCAGGCACCAGGAAATAGCCGCTGCTCTCCTCGTCAATCGTCCTGGCGGTGGCCGCCAGGACACCCGCTTCCCCGAAGGTGGGATCCGCAATCTGGTATCTGCCGTTCTGCTCGGCGAGGATGGCCGCATAGTGATGGATTTTCCAGTTGATGATGGAAGGAACCGGGATGGGTTGGCCCGGCTCGCGGTGGATGAGGGTGTATTTGAGCCCCGTCTTACCGGCAAGCGCCGCCAGCTGCGTGAGCGAGAAGCCATGCTTGCCCGATCGCGCATCGTCGGTCACCTTGAGCTGCTCCGGCTTCGCCTTGAGCATTATCAGTACGTTCTTAAGCGCATTCGGCCCGCACAGATACGCCTCGCCCGGATTGTGATGGAACTGCCACAGTCCCTCGCGCGCGCCCTGTATCAGTTCGGTCGCGGGGCCGCCGATGGGGCGCGAGCCTACGTCCTTGAGCAGAGCCTCCAGCTCCTTTGCATGCCCGACGCGGGCATGCATCTTGGCCAGCTCTCCCACCGCGCGTTGCACCATCAGGTGCGCGTGCGGCTCGGTGGCGTTGCGGCCCAATTGCCATGCTTTCTCAAAAGATGTGAAGGCCCGGCTGAAATAGCCCGCGTGGTAATAGCCAAGCCCAAGGTTCAATTGCAGGGCCGCATTCCAGTTCGATTTCGGGTGCGCCTCGATGAAGGCCAGCAGCGGCTTCACGTAGTCCGCATAATCGCCGCGCTGCTCAGCCTTCAACGGCGCATCGTGGAACTCCTTCAGCGCCGCGTCGAGATCCTGGCTCTCCCGCTCCGTCACCTCGCCGGTGGCAACCAGCGCCTCCTCCATCCCCGGCACGATCCGCATCGGCGGCGGCGCGGGCATCTCCACCTGCGCGGGGGCCTTGGGGAGCGCGGGCTTCTGGGCGAAAGGCGAAGCGGAAGAATGGGACGCGGAAACCTGCGGTGCGCCCGTCACACGCCCGTTAATCTGCGAATGGGCAACTGTGGGAAGCGCGGCGTTGATCAGCAGCGCGGAGGCTATCAGCGCGGGAGCCGCAAGGAGAGCAAAGCGTGAAAGAGAGTAACGGCCCGCCTTGTTGCGGCTCTGATGTTTGAAATTCATGCGCGCCCCCGTGTTTTTGATCCCTGAGTCAATGAAGCGTTAATGCTTCTTAAGGGCTCGATCCATACGCCTATAACGTGCGTAGGTCATCAGGAATTTTTCGTTTCCGCGAAAATGGCGAAAAGCGGGAGGGATTTCAGTGGGTAGCTGACAGTATCGCCTAGCTGCCAAGATCTGCAAATGAGGTTCCTCGTTCTCCGCGCATCTCAAGTTTCCACATGGGTTGGCCAGGTAGGGATTGAATTGTTGCAATTCCACAACGCATGGATAGCCGAGTTTTCGAGTGCAGACAACGTGCTTGTCTTTAAACTCGATAAAATACATTATCGGTGTTAAATGTTTCGAGGAACTTGATGGGTGTCGGTCGAACTTGAAGCCCAACTGCGCGCGCTCACATATTTGGTGACGGTCCTCGTCAGGCGCATCCACGATAAAGACGAGGCCTGGTGCAACGATCTGCTTGCCCAGCTCAAGTCCGAGCGAAGCCCCTTGCACCCGGCGCCGCTGCGCCAAGCCTACGACCATGCCATCAGCATCGTGCAGCGAGCAGCGGGCACGGACGACTCATCAAGGAGTTAAGTATTCGTGTCGGGGAAACACCATATCAACTTCTTGTATGATGTTCATCACGTATCACGGAACTCGGATATATGAACCTCTATGGCTATGTGGCGAATGGTCAACCCTAAATTGTGACAGGTTGAAGGTCAAACTGTGACAACTAATTAGTCAACTTACAAAAAGTATGCCCTGCTCTTTCGTTGTTGTTCTGTCTGATAAATTCTGTTATCGGACGGCTAAAGGACCTAGTCAGGTGACAAATGAAGGAAATCTTCGCCCACATTTTCCCGGCGTGAGGCAAAGGGGGTACCGCTCCGACGCCAAACAGCATGAGTTGGCGCTGGCATTTTGCGTGGAATGCCTAGGATGGCCGGATGCGTCAAGAAGCGGAGAATACATCTTTGAGAACAACCGACGGCCTGAGCTGTCACACGCTCACGGTAAGCTTCACGGATTTCAGTTCGATCCCTCCGATTTCGGCCATGTGATCAATGGCGTGAAGGAATGGTGCGATATCCATTGCATAAGCTTGTCATTGAAATACACCCCCGGATCGGGGAAGGAAGCGTGGCGCGTCCGGTTGGCTCCGGGCCCAGAGAGTGTGGGTGACGACGTTTGTGACATTCTGCTCGGGGCGTGCCTCGCGGCGGATCGCTACATCAGACAACAGAACCGAAGCACGCTGCAGGGGGATGTGCAAAGGAGCAACCCGGCGATTCTGGACAATCCTTGGGGCAATATCAAGGAGAACGCGCAGGCTGCGCTCGCTTTTTGCTCGGAATGCCTGGGTTGGACCAACGCGCGCGTGAGTAACGACTTCGGTTATGTTTATATCTGTGAAAATGTCCCCGAGGATCTCGCTGATACTCCGATTCCACCCTGTGAGCGGAGCTTCCATTTCAATGAAAATCATGTGGATCCGGTCGTGGAAGCGGTC
>Ga0070732_10001132_pt1 | contig 14760 bp, 11 predicted proteins | sample Coa_R1_5_FD_66449 | JGI IMG/M metagenome (GOLD analysis project Ga0070732, IMG submission 66449) | Surface soil microbial communities from Centralia Pennsylvania, which are recovering from an underground coalmine fire - Coalmine... | ecosystem: Environmental > Terrestrial > Soil > Unclassified ...
CAGAACCTGGCGACCTGGATCGACGCGCCGCTGCCCTACGTCACGCACGTCGATCTCGACCTGGACCTCGAGCCGGCGCGGCGCTGGTTCCGGGTGCGCGGCTCCTACGACCTCGTCAACCGCCGGGCGGCGCCGATCCCCTGGTTCCCGGTGACCGGCGGCATCGGCTGGCGGGACCTCGCCTGGACGTTCGACGGCCAGCCGTACAAGCCGGAGGAGCGCGAGACCCGCACCGGAATGTTCGTCTTCCGGCAGGCGATGGGCCCGGGCGCCGTGCACCGGCTGGGCTTCAACTACCAGGCGGTGCTCCTGCCCGGGATCTCCCGCAACGGCGGCGAGCTGCCGACGCCGAGCGAGTTCATCCTGCCCTCGAGCGTCATCGTCAACGGGCGCAACCCCGACTTCGTGCCGGTGCTCGGCTTCCGCCAGGACATCGGCGTCGACGACGACAACCGCTACGAGCGGCGGCGCTTCCCTCCGGACTTCTGGAAGGCCCAGCTCGACGCGGAGCTGGATCGCTCGGCCTTCACCAGCCGGATGCGCATCACGGCGCCGGCCGAGTACACGGTCACCTCGACCGGCGCGCTGGCCGGCATGGCGCTGCGGGGCGGCCGGCGCACCTGGACCTGGGAGAGCGACTACCCGCTGCGGGTGATCAACGTCGCCGCGGGCCGCTGGAAGGTGCGGCGCGGGCACGGAACCGCCGTCTACTACGATCCGCGGCACCCTTACAACGTCGACAGCATGCTCGCGGCGCTGGACGGCGCGCGGCGCTGGTACGCGGAGTGGTTCGGACCCTACCCCTGGCGCGAGCTGCGCCTCAACGAGTTCCCCGCCATCGCCGGCTACGGCCAGGGCAACGCCACCAACATCTTCTTCTCGGAGGCGGTAGGGTTCCTGGCGCTCGCCACCCCCACCTCGGACCCGGCCTTCGCGGTCACGGCGCACGAGGCCGCCCACCAGTGGTGGGGACACATCCTGGCGGCGGGCGACGGACCGGGCGGCATCATCCTCGCCGAGGGGGCCGCCAACTTCTCGACCATGCTGCTCCTCGACCAGGTGCGCGGGCCGGCGGCGCGGATCGACTTCGCCACCCGCAGCGAGGCTTTCTACGGCGAGTTCCGCCAGCCGGGCGACGAGAAGCCGCTGGCCGAGACCTTCGGCGCCCGGCCGGCCGACGGCACCGTGATCTACGACAAGGGAGGCTGGGCCTTCTGGATGCTGCTGCAGCAGATGGGGCGGGAGGCCTACTTCGCCGGCGCGCGCCACTTCATCGCCCAGTACCACGACGCCCCGGGCCACCCGGTGCTGCAGCACTTCGTCGCGGCGATGCGCCCCTACGCGCCCGATCCCGCGGGCTTCGACGAGATCGCCGGCCAGTGGTTCTTCAAGGTGGTCATGCCGGAGTACCGCCTCGTCGAGGCGCGCAAGCGGCGGCTGGGCGGAGCCGGCGGCGTGCCAGGAGGCCATGGCGGAGGCGGCGGAGAGGCCTGGGAGGTCGTCGCGCGCGTCGCCAACGCCGGCACCGCGCGCATGCCGGTCGAGATCGCGGCGGCGAGCCGGCGCGAGCGCTTCGGCGACGACGGCAAGGAGATCGCCGGCTACCGCGACCTCCGCGTCACCCTGGTGCTCGGCCCCGGCGAGGAGAAGCAGGTGCGCCTCGTCTGCCCCTTCGATCCCCAGCGCCTGGTGGTCGACCCCGACGCCAAGGTGCTGCAGCTGCAGCGCAATGCCGCGTCGGTCCGCCTGTAGCGCGAGCCGCCGCTCGCCCAGACCTCTCATACCTTCTTTTGTTGCGCGTGCCTAACTGATGGCATGCTATACTTAGCGTATTCCCAATAGAAACGATCTAGTCGTGCCCTGAGAAGGAGGGATCATGATCATGTGCAAGGGTTCGAGATTCGACCTGGTGCCTTTGACCCCGCGTCCCCTGAACGGCCAAGCATCGGGCGCCCGCGATCGCCGTCACATGCCCGACTGGCGCCGACCTCTCCATTCGTTGGCGTCGTTCGCGGTCGCCACTGTGGTGATGACCGGCCTGTTGACAGCCGGCCTGAAGGGGGAGCCCGCGAAAGACTCGGGAGCCGCCGGTGCTGGCCATTTCGACTTCTTCAGTACCATTGCGAAGGGGACCGAGTTCCAGTTCAAAGGCGAATACGCGATCCCGGCTGGATTCTTCAGCGAGGGTTCCGACCGCTTCGAAGGCACCGTGTCCTTCACCGGAGTCCCTCTGGGCGAGTTCCGAGATCATCGCGTGGGCAACGCCGACACCGTCATGGAGCGAAAAAAGGCTCTCGAGATTCGCCCGCCGTTCCCCGGCAGCGAGTCTACCGACATCCAACTCGTGGCCCTGTCAATGAGGAGCACGTTGCCGATCAAGGTTCACGTGGGCCGCGAATCCGAGCTATGGGACGTGAAGGTCAGCCTCTCTTCGAGCCACACCTCGACCGGGACGATGAAGATCACGCAGCGCAGCGCCGCCGGAGGAGTGGCAAGCTCGGAGATGACCGTCTATCCGCTGTTCACCTTCGAGCGGCGAACAGACAAGGCGGAGAGGCGGCTGGATGTTGGGGCACTGAAGCTTTCTCCGCTCACCCTGCGGGCCAATGACTTCCCATGGGCAACCAAGTGCCCGGAGGGGGTGGTAACCGTACAAGGTTTGAGCGATGACTTCTGCGCCGGTGCCAGTGGGCGTTCCCATGCACCTAACCAGGTGGTCAACCATTGCGTTGGTACTCGAGGGTTCGTTTATTGCCACCTGGTGGCGGCGGCTCATATCACCGGCGCCCTGAAGCCGTAGGAATCGCCGAGGTCGGCTCGGGAGGTCGGCTCGTGTTGCCGAGGCTGTCCCGCCACTTCACGTTGGCGCCGTGCTGGAGGAGGGCGTCGATGGTCGCGAGCCGCGCCTCGACGGTCGCCTCGGAACCGACGCAACCGATATCGCCCGCCTCGCCCAGGGGCGTCAGGCCGCCGGCGGCCGTCGCATTCCCGTCGACGCCGGCGTCGAGCAGCGCGGCGACCACGTCGGTCTCGGCGCGCAGAGCCGGCCACGTTCCGGCTGCTCAGCGCCATCAGGGCGTTGGCGCGAGACTGGGTCACCGGCGAGCAGTGCGGTTACCCTTGCGATAGAGTCCCGGCTCGGTGCGCAAAGCCCTTCCTGCCGACCCGCCGCCCGCGGCGGGCGAGCCCGACGCGCATCCCGCGCGCTGGCGCATGCTCGCCCTGCTGGCCGCCGCCGAGCTGCTCGGAATGTCGCTGTGGTTCGCGGCCAGCGCCGTCGCGCCGCAGCTCTCGGCGCGCTGGGGCCTGAGCGCCTCTCAGGCCGCCTGGCTCACGACCGTCGTCCAGCTCGGCTTCGTCGCCGGCACCGCGTGCGCCGCGCTCCTCAACCTCGCCGACGTCGTGGCGTCGCGCCTGCTGTTCGCCGTCGCGGCGGCCCTCGGATCGCTGGCCAACGCCGCGCTCCTCCTCGCTCCCGGGTACGGGTCGGCCCTGGCGTGCCGCTTCGCGACCGGGTTCCTTCTCGCCGGCGTCTACCCACCGGCGATGAAGATGGTCGCCACCTGGTTCCGCGCCCGCCGAGGCCTGGCGATCGGGACCGTCGTCGGCGCCCTGACCGTGGGCAAGGCCACCCCCTACCTGGTGCACGCCTGGCGCGGCGCCGGCGTGACCGGGGTCGTCCTCACCGCCTCCTGCGGCGCCCTCGCCGCCGCCCTGCTCGTCCTGGCCGGGTACCGCGACGGCCCCTACCCATTCCCACCCCGGCCCTTCTCCTGGGGCCTCGCCGCCGAGGTCGTCCGCATCCGCCGCTTCCGCCTCGCCACCGGCGGCTACCTCGGTCACATGTTCGAGCTCTACTCCTTCTGGACCTGGATCCCCGCCTTCCTGGCAGCCAGTGCAGCCGTCCGCGGCGGCTACTCCCCGGCCGCCGTCTCCCTCGCCGCCTTCGGCACCATCGCCGTCGGCGGCGCCGGCTGCGTCTGGGGAGGCCTCGTCGCCGACCGCACCGGCCGCGAGCGCCTGGTCACCATCGCCCTGGCCGCCAGCGGCACCTGCGCCCTGACCATCGGCTTCCTCTTCGGAGCCAACCTGGCCCTCGTCACCCTCCTCGCCTGGGCCTGGGGCTTCTTCGTCATCGCCGACAGCGCCCAGTTCAGCGCCCTGGTCACCGAGTCCGTCCCCCCGCACGCGGTAGGTACCGCCCTCACCGTCCAGACCGCGGCCGGCTTCCTCCTCACCACCGTCTCGATCCAGCTCGTCCCGCCCCTCGCCAGCCAGATCGGCTGGCGCTGGGCCTTCCCGGTTCTAGCCCTCGGCCCCGCCTGTGGCATCGCCAGCATCCGGCGGCTGGCGGCGGTGCGGGGTGGCTGAAGATCACGGGGTGCCATGCGAGTCCCGTTCGATGGCAGCCCAGGCTAGCAGCCAGCACTCTCGGGGTTGGGGCCTGGTCCGCTAGTATCCGGCTCGTGCGACTGCGCTTTCACATCGACCCGGAGACTCGCGAGCCCCATATCCACCAGCATGGCGTGACCGAGGAAGAGGTCGAGGAGGTCATCGCCAAGCCGGGCGATGACTTCCCAGCGCGAGAAGGGTCCCGGATCGCTCTGGGCCAGACCGCTTCCGGCCGGTACCTCCAGGTTGTCTACGTTCTCGACCAGGATCGCCTTGGGGCATTTGTGGTGACAGCGTATGATCTCAGGAGGAAGGCTCGAGCTGCGTATCGGCGCCGGAGGCGGATGTGACCATGGCCACCAAGAAGAGTGAGTTTCCACCAGGCTGGGATGACACCCGGGTCCAGAGGCTCCTGGACCATTACGAGCACCAGACGGACGAGGAAGCCGCCGCCGAGCATGAGGCCGCGCTGTCTCGCCCAGGTCATACGCTCATGGAGGTTCCGACTGAGTTGGTGCCCGCTGTTCGCGAGATCATCGTCGAGCACGAGAAGCAGCGTAAGTCTCACTGACGCGACATCTGCTCGAGGAACTGTAGGTGGATGGGAGTCTGTACCTACTGTGGCAAGCCTGCAGGCCTTCTCCGCACCTTTCACCAGAGCTGCGCCGACGCCGCAGCTCAGCAGCACGCCGCACTGGCCCTGCATACTCCTTCCGGATGAGTACTAAGCAGGATGGCCCCGCAGAAGCGGGACTCTCGTGTTACTACCGATCAGACAGTTTCTTGTGTATCGCGTCAAGCGCTTGTAGTGACGCCGCCGCATTCTTGCCGCTTGTCTCGCGGAGGCGCACCTGTTCCGCAAGAAGCTTCGCCGAGTCAGATGACACGACACTCCTCAAGTCGTCCACAGAGCCCTGAACCGTAGATCTCAGGTTGGACACTGCCTCACCGAGATTTTGAAAGCCGGCGATCACGGCCTCGCCTGGCTCGGCAGAAGGTCAACTACCACCTGCACGCCCTGGGGCCGGTCGCCGCGGATCCGAATCGGGAGATCGATAGGCTGTCCGCGAGCTATCTCATCGCCCTGGGCGCACGGGTCGTCCGCGAGGTGGGCGATCTTGTTCGTCGTGCGAAAGCGGCGGGCAAACGCCTGGCGACCCTGGCGGTGGACACCGAGGTTCGCTTCCGGTCGGCGACGGACCGGGCGGCTTTCAGCAACGAGCTCGCCGAGGCCATCACGAGACTGGTTGCGAAGTATCACGATGAATCCGCCCCCGGCGGCCGCGCGCATCGCCTGGTGGTCGTGGCGCACCCTCTGCCGCAGAGATCCGATCCCAAGGAGCCATCATGAGCGTGAAGAAAGAAGCCTCCGGACGCCATTCAGTCCAGGTCGAAGTCGAGGTCCCCGGCACGCCGGAGGAAGTCTGGCAGGCCATCGCCACCGGGCCGGGTATCTCGTCCTGGTTCGTGCCGACCGAGTTCGAGGAGCGCGACGGGAAGCCCGTGGCCGTGACGTTGAACTTCGGCCCGGGCATGGAATCCCGTTCCGCCGTGACCGCCTGGGATCCGCCGCGGAGGTTTGCCGCCGAGGCCAATGGCTGGGTCCCTGGCTCGCCACCCATCGCGGACGAGTGGAGCGTCGAAGCGCGCGGGGGAGGCATCTGCGTCGTCCGCGTGGTGCACAGCCTCTTCGCCAGCACGGACGACTGGGACAATCAGCTGGAAGGCACCGAATCCGGCTGGCCTGGCTTCTTCCGCATCCTGCGGATCTATCTCACGCACTTCCGCGGCCAACGCTCCGCGATGATGCAGTGGATGGCCCCTGCCGCGGGAACCGAGGCGGAGGCCTGGGAAACGCTGACCGCGGCGTTGGGGCTGCAAGGCGTGAGCGCCGGGCAGCGTTGGACCGCTCCGGCGGGCGTCCCGGCGCTCGGCGGCGTGGTGGAGCACGTCAGCCAGAGTCCGTGCAACGCCCTGCTGCGGCTCGACCAGCCGGGGCCGGGCACCGCCGCCCTGGGCGCCGTCAACTACGGCGGCCCGATCATGGTCACGCTGAGCTTCTACCTCTACGGCGATCAGGCGGCCGCGACCGTCGCCCGCGAGACACCGCTCTGGCAAGCGTGGATTCAAGAACGCTTCCCGACGCCGCCGGAGACGAGCCAGAGTGAATGATCGCGTGGTCATGGGAGGGCGCTCCCGTGCGTCACCGTCATTCGATACGAGGCCCGGCCAACCCGGTTCCCGCGGCATGAACATGCTCTAGGAGAGGGTCGGCCCATGCGGGAAACTGAGCGGCTGCGCCTGCGTAGGGCTGGGGAGCAGGCTGGCCCGGTGAGGTCCGATGGCTACTGCTGCTCGAGGATCGGATCGAGCCAGTCCAAGCCACGGAAGCGAGCGAAACCTCGGTCCCGGCTCACCAGCGGGCACCGCGCCTCCGCGGCTGTGGCGGCCAGAAAGGCGTCGTTGACGTCGTCGCCGTGGAGGTCGAGATCCCGGCACCAGGTCCACCACCGCTCACGTGTACGCAGGGTCCATGGTGCCTCTCGGAACAGACCGCTCGCGCGAATGGCCTGGAGGAAGCCGACCGCCTCGGCAAGCAGGGAGGGAGAGCGGTAGATCCGCGGATGAGTGACGATGCGTAGGAAGGCGACCTCCACCAGCGCGGGGAACATGACCGCGACGCCATCGCGCATGGTCGCTTCCAGCCATGCTTTCATCCGTGCGTGGTCCGGATCGTCCGGACGGAATGCCCCGATGAGGATGTTGGCATCGAGGAGAACCATGGTCAGCGTGCCTGGCGCCGATCCCGGGCCAGGTTGGCGGCCGTGACCGCTTCGTCGAGCGTCGAGAACCCTGGCGCCAGGCCCCCCGCCGCCGTGGATACGGGCAGACGAAGTCGCCGGTCGCGCCGCGGCGACGCGGTGGACTCGAGGCGCTCTCGGATCGCGTCCTCCAGGAACCGGGTCAAGCTGATCCCGAGGGTCGCGGCCTTCGCCTTGGCTTGTCGATAAAGCTCGTCATCCAGCCTCAGGGTCGTCTGCATGACAGAAATCTGTCATTCTGCTCATCGTCTGTCAAGCGAGTGGCCCAGCGGCGGTGCTCGAAGAGCACTACCGTCCCGTCAGGTCGACAGCGCTCAAGCGCCGCCGGCTGGAAGGGTTTTTAAGGCTCCGACCGCTTGCCGGCCTTCATCGTTCATGCTATCGTTAAAGTTCATCTTCAACCCTGCCTCGGGCGATCGTCGTCTTGTCCGAGGGGCGGGCTCGATCGATGGCAGCCGCTTCGCTGTCGGACAGCAGCCAGGTGCGGACCAGGAAGCGTCCGTTCCGTGTCTTCATCTCCTCGCCGGGGGACGTCGCCGAGGAACGGATCGTGGTCGGCCAGGTGCTGCGGCGCCTGCGGAGCGAGTTCGAGGGTCGCGGCGCGGTCGAGCCGGTCGACTGGGAGCACGAGCCGCTGCTGGCGACGGCAAGCTTCCAGGAACAGATCCCCCTCCCCTCGCAATGCGACGTCGTGGTGGCGATCCTCTGGACGCGTCTCGGCACTCGCTTGCCGGCGCGCATCCACAGGCTGGATGGCAGCTGCTACGCCTCGGGCACCGAGTTCGAGTTCGAGGATGCCGCCGCCGCCTTCCAGCGCACCGGCAGGCCCGATCTCCTGGTCTATCGGAAGACCGCCGATCCGCAGGTGAGCCTGCGCGACGAGGGGGCGCTCCTCGAGCGATTGGGGCAGAAGCGAGCGCTCGACGAGTTCTTCGAGCACTGGTTCGTCGGCAAGGACGGTGTGACGCTGGAGGCTGCGTTCCACCCGTTCGCGCATGCCGCCGAGCTCGAGGCGCTGGCCGAGACGCACCTGCGGAAGCTGCTGGACCGGTTGTTGCCGGCACCGGCCGGGGCCGAGGATGTCGCACAGCCGATCCAGTGGCGCGCCGGCTCGCCCTACCGCGGGCTCGAAGTCTTCGAGCTCGAGCACGCCGCGATCTTCTTCGGCCGCAGGTGGGAGGTCGTGGAGGTGCTCGGTGCGCTCCGCCAGCAGGCGGCGGCGGGGCGGGCGTTCGTGCTGATCCTGGGCATGACCGGCTGCGGCAAGTCGTCGCTGGTCCGGGCGGGAGTGATGCCGATGCTGCTTCAGCCCGGGGTCGTCGAAGGGATCGGCCTCTGGCGGCGGGCGATCCTGCGCCCGTCCGACGCGCACGGCGACCTCTTCGCCGGCCTGGCGGCGGCGCTGCTGCGGGAGGAGGCGCTGCCCGAGCTGGCCGCCGCCGGCACCCAGGCCGGCGAGCTGGCGCAAGCCCTCCGCCAGGCGCCGCTGGCCGCCGTGGCGCTGCTCAAGACCGGCCTGAGCCAGGCGGCCGCCCGCGCCGCGGCGGAGCGGGGGCTGGTGGTGCCGCCCAGGAGCCGGCTCGCGCTGGTCGTCGACCAGCTCGAGGAGCTGTTCACGCTCGATCAGGCCACCGCCGAGGACCGCGGCGCCTACGTGGCCGCGCTCGATGCCATGGCGAGGAGCGGCGCGGTGTGGGTGATCGCCACCCTGCGCAGCGACTTCTATCCCCGCCTCTCCGAGCTCTCGGCGCTGGTGGCGCTCAAGGAAGGGGCGGGCCAGTACGACCTCCTGCCCGCGACCGCGGCCGAGATCGGTCAGATGATCCGCCGGCCGACCGCGGCCGCCGGGCTGCGCTTCGAGGTCGACCTGGTGACCGACGAGCGGCTCGACGACGTGCTCCGCGACGAGGCGGCCGGGAATCCGGCGTCGCTGCCACTGCTCGAGTTTGCGCTGGAAGAGCTGTACCAGATGCGTAACCCGGGAGGGGTGCTGACGTTCGCGGCCTACCGGCGCCTGGGTGGCGTCGAGGGAGCGCTCGCGCGCCGGGCCGAGCAGGTGTTCAAGGGCTTGCCGGAGCGCGTGCAGGCGGCCCTGCCCGTGGTGCTGCGCGCACTGGTCACCCTGGCGCCGGCGGGCGAGCTCAACGCCACCAAGTCGCCGCAGCAGGGAGCGCTCTCGTCCTCGCCGGAGGTGGCCGCGCTGGTCGATGCTTTCGTCCGCGCCCGCCTGTTCGTCGCCAAGCTGGCCGACGACGGCAGCGCGACGGTGGAGCTGGCCCACGAGGCCTTGCTCGGGCACTGGCCGCGGCTGGTCCGGTGGCTCGAGGAGGACCGGGAGAGCGTGCGGGTGGGGGCGCGAGTGGCCGAGCAGGCGGCGCTCTGGAATCAGAATGGCCGTTCGGCGGACTACCTCCTCGCCGCCGGCAAGCCGTTGAGCGAGGCCGCGGAGCTGCTCGCCAGGCGCGGCGCCGAGCTGGGAGATGGCGAGCGGCAGCTGGTCGAGGCCTCCGTGGCGCGCGAGCGCAGCCGGCGCCGGCGCCGCCGTGGGGTCATGGCTTCGTTGCTCGCTCTCGCACTGATCGCAGGCGCGTCGGCGCTGGCCGCCACGGCGGCACGGCGCACCGCCGAGATGCGCCGCGAGCGGGACCTGGGCCTGATCGGGTACATGCTCGGCGATCTGGACGAGAAGCTCGATCCTGTCGCCAGCGTCGACGTCCTCGACAGCATCAGCGACAAGGTGCGCGGGTACTTCCGCTCGCTCGGGGGCGAGGCGCGCGCGGACCTGTTGCTGGAGGCGAAGGCGTGGGACATCACCTCGGAGGTGCGCTACTTGCAGGGCAGGCCGCGGGCGGCGGCGACCGCCGCGTGGCAATCCCTGGCCCTCGCCGAAGCGCTGGTCCGGCGTGACCCAGGCGACGACGAGGCCCGGCTGGAGGTGGGACGAGGCCACAATCGTCTTGGCATGGCGGAGCAGGCCGGGGGCGACTTCGACGCCGCTCTCCGGCAGTACCGCACCTCCGAGGCGATCCTCGACCGATTGGTGGCGAAGGAGCCGGCCCGCAACGACTGGCAGGGTGAGGCTTTCATGCCGCACAACGACGTCGTCAGCGTGCTGGTGCACAAGCAGGACCTCGCCGGCGCGCTGCCGGAGAGCCAGCGCACACTGGCGATCCTGCGCGTGCTGGTCGGCAGGGAGCCAGGCACCGAGAAATGGCAGCGCGCCCTCGCCAACACGTACAACGGCCTGGCCAACATCCTCGACGGCCGGGGGGACTTCGCGGGGGCGCGCCGGGCGTTGCTGGCGAGCACCGCGCTGACGCGGCGCCTGGTGGCGAGCAACCCTGCCGACGCCTACGCGCGGCAGCTGCTGGCGATCGCGCAGAAGCACTCCGGAAGGCTGGCGGAGATGCAGGGCAGGCCCGACGAAGCGCGGGAGCAGTATCGGATGGCGTTGTCCATCCTGGCCGACCTGGCGCGCGGGGACCCCGGGGATACCACCGTGGCCGAGAGGTTGGCGGAGTGCCACCTCGATCTCGGCCGGGTGCTGGCGCTGGACGGGGATCCCCGGCCGGCGCTCGAGCAGACGCGCGCCGGCACCGATGTCGTGCGCGCGCTGCTGCGGCAGGATCCGCGGCGTGCTTCCTGGAAGTACCTGGCGGCCGGGCTGCAGCAGACCTCCGGGCGGGCGCTGCTCCTCGGCGGCGACGCCGGCGGCGCGGTGCGGGAGCTGCGCGCGGCCATCGCGGCACTCGAGCCGCTCGGCAAGGATTATCAGGTCCAGCTGGCGACGACGCTTGCCGACCTCGGCGACGCCCTGGCGGTCGCCGGACAGCCGGCGGCCGCGCGCACGGCCTGGAGCCGCGCCGTCTCCCTCCTCGCGCCGAGCGCGGCAACGTCGTACAACCCACTGGCACTCGACGCTTGGGCCCGATCGTTGCTCCAGCTGGGGCGAGAAGCGGAGGCGAGGCCTGCCCTCGCGAAGCTGGCGGCCATCGGCTACAGGCCTCCCCTTCCCTTCCCCCGCCCCGGCATTGATAAGCTGCGCTCATGAGACCGCAGCTCTCACGCGGGGCCATCGCCAGGATCGCCGAGAACCGGATCCGCGAGGCGATCGAGGCGGGCCAGCTCGACGATCTCCCCGGCCTGGGCAAGCCGATTCCCGGCATCGACGAGCCTTACGATCCGCTCTGGTGGGTGAAGAGCTGGATGCAGCGGGTCCAGGAGGAGCACGGGCTGCTGCCGCGGCGGTGAGCGGCGGCGCCTTGCCAGGAGGCCATCATGTCCATCCGACCGGTGAAGCGGCTGATCCGGGCCAAGCCGACGCTCGAGGGGGCGGGTGTGCACCTGCGACGCGCCTTCGGGTTCGGGGACCCCGGCGAGTTCGATCCCTTCCTGCTGCTCGACGATTTCCGCAACGACCGGCCGGCGGATTACCTGGCCGGCTTCCCGTGGCATCCCCACCGCGGGATCGAGACGATCACCTATGTCCTCGCGGGCACGGTGGAGCACGGCGACAGCATCGGCAACCGCGGCGCGATCGGCGCCGGCGACATCCAGTGGATGACCGCCGGCAGCGGCATCATCCACCAGGAGATGCCGCAAGGCGACGCGGACGGCAGGATGCACGGGTTCCAGCTGTGGGCGAACCTGCCGTCGTCGCTCAAGATGACGGCGCCGCGCTACCAGGAGGTCAAGGCGCCGGAGATCCCTGAGATCACCGACGACGACGGCACCAGCGCCCGCGTCGTCTGTGGCAGCTTCTGGGGAAGGACCGGTCCGGTCGAGGGGATCGCGTCCGACCCGACGTACCTCGACGTGACGATCCCGCCGGGCACGAGGAAGGTGCTGCCGGTCGAGACGACCCGCCATGCCTTCGCCTACGTCTTCGCCGGAGCGGGGAAGTTCTGCAACGCGTCGGGCCCGCTGGCGGTGCCGACCGAGAGCGTCGGCTGGTGCTCGGACGAGCCGCCTCCCGCGCTCGCCGACAACCGCTCGCTGGTGCTGTTCGACCGCGGCGACGAGGTCACGGTGCAGGCCGGTGAAGAAGGGATCCGCTTCCTGCTGGTGTCGGGCAAGCCGCTCGAGGAGCCCGTGGCCTGGTACGGCCCGATCGTCATGAACACGCAGGAGCAGCTCCGGCAGGCCTTCGACGAGCTCCAGCGGGGAACGTTCCTGAAGCGATAGGTTGGTGACGCTCCGGCGGTTGTGCGAGGATGGCGCCCGTGTCGTCGAGGGGAGAAAGGAGCGCCGATGCGCGCGGCCGTGCTGACGTTGCTGGGTTTACCGGTCCTCATGGGAATGGCGGCGCTGGCGGCGCCGGCGAAGGGCGGCGCGCTCGCTCCGGGGCACCAGCAGCCGCCCGCGGCGGGCGCGGCCGAGGTGCGGCCGGTGGCTGACATCGAGCGGCGGGTGTTGCAGTTCGTGCCCACGCCGCTGGCGGCCGACCTGTCGGCGCTCGGCGAGCAGGAGCGGCGCGCGCTAGCCGAGCTGGTCGAGGCGGCACGGCCGCTGGACCAGGTCTTCCTGCGGCAGGCTTCGACCGGCAACCCGGAGCTGCGGCGCCGCCTCGAGGCCTACCGGGGACCGCATGCCGCGGCGACGCTCGCCTACTTCGACATCAACTTCGGTCCCTGGGACCGCCTGGCCGAATGGCAGCCGTTCGTCGGCGGCCACCCGCGGCCGGCCGGGGCGGGCTTCTATCCCGAGGACCTGACCCGCGAGGCCTTCGAGGGCTGGCTGGCGAAGCACCCCGGCGACCGCGCGAGCTTCACCTCGACGACCACTGTGATCCGCCGGGCGGGCCCGGGGCAAGGCGACGAGCTGATCGCGGTCCCCTACTCGCGTGAGTACGAAGCCTGGCTCAGGCCTGCCGCGGACCACCTGCGGCAGGCGGCGGCGGCGACTGGCAACGCGTCGCTCGAGCGCTTCCTCACCTCGCGGGCGGCGGCGTTCGCGAGCGACGACTACTACGCCAGCGACATGGATTGGATGGACCTCGACTCGCCGATCGAGATCACCATCGGTCCTTACGAGACTTACGAGGACTCCCTGCTCGGCTACAAGGCGGCGTTCGAAGCCTACGTGACGGTGGCGCTGCCCGCGGAGTCGGCGGCGCTGGCGCGGTACAAGGAACGGCTGCCCTGGCTGGAGCGCAACCTGCCCATCCCCGACGCCTGGAAGAACCTGGGCCGCGGCACCGCGAGCCCCATCCGCGTGGTCGACCTGGTCTACGGCGCCGGCGAGGCGCAGGCGGCGGTCCAGACTCTCGCCTTCAACCTGCCGAACGACGAGCGGGTGCGGGAAGCCAAGGGCTCGAAGAAGGTCCTGCTGCACAACGTCATGCGCGCCAAGTACGACAAGATCCTGCTGCCGATCGCACGGCAGGTGCTCGACCCCGCCCAGCTCCCCGACGTCGCCTTCGAGGCCTACTTCGACCACGTCCTCCATCACGAGCTCGGCCACGGTCTCGGCCCCGGCTCGATCACCGTCGCCGGCCGCAAGACGGAGGTACGCCTGGAGCTCAAGGAGCTCTACTCGACCCTCGAAGAGGCGAAGGCCGACGTCATGGGGGTCTACGACATCCTGGCGCTGGTCGAGCGCGGCGAGATGCCGGCCGACCTGCGCCGCACCCTCGAGCCGACGTACGTTGCCGGCCTCTTCCGCGCCGCGCGCTTCGGGCTCACCGAGGCCCACGGCCAGGGGGTGGTCTCGCAGTTCAACTACCTGATGGCGAAGGGCGCGCTGGCGGTGGACGCCGCCAACCGCTTCCACGCCGTGCCCGAGAAGTTCCCCGGCGCGATCCGCGACCTGCTGGCCGAGATGCTCACCCTGCAAGCCAAGGGGGATTACGCCGGAACGCGGAAGTTCCTCGACACCTACGGCAAAGCCACCCCGAGCCTCGTCGCCGCGGTGGCGCGCCTGGGCAGCGTCCCGGTCGACATCCGGCCGATCTATTCGCCGCCGGCACCGGCGTCCTAGGGCGCAGAGGGAACCTCCCCGCGCCGGCGAGCTTCAGCCGAGGTTGTAGAAGACCTGCTGCACGTCGTCGTCCTGCTCGAGGCGGTCGACGAGGCCGAGCGCTTCCGCGGCCTGTTCCTCGGGTAGCTCGAGCGGCGTCAGCGGGAGGTACTCGGATTCGGCGGAGAGCGGCGTGATGCCGCGGTCCTCGAGCGCTTTCTGCAGCTGTCCGAAATCGCCGAAGGCGCAGCGGAGGACGAGCTGCGGCTCGTTCTTCTCGCCGGTGCTCTCGCCCATCTCCTCGAGGCCGTGATCGATCAGCCCGAGCTCCAGCTCGTCCTGGTCGAGGCCCGCCGGAACCAGCCGGAAGACGCCCATGCGCTTGAACAGGAAGCCGACGCTGCCGCTGTTCGCCAGGTTGCCGCCACCCTTGTTGAAATGCGTCCGCAGGTTGGAGACCGTGCGGGTGGGGTTGTCGGTCGCGGTCTCGACCAGCACGGCGACGCCGTGCGGCGCGTAGCCCTCGTAGAGGATCTCCTGGTAGTCCTGCGCGTCCTTGCCCGCCGCGCGCCGGATCGCCGACTCGACC
>Ga0070732_10001133_pt1 | contig 14756 bp, 7 predicted proteins | sample Coa_R1_5_FD_66449 | JGI IMG/M metagenome (GOLD analysis project Ga0070732, IMG submission 66449) | Surface soil microbial communities from Centralia Pennsylvania, which are recovering from an underground coalmine fire - Coalmine... | ecosystem: Environmental > Terrestrial > Soil > Unclassified ...
TGCTCGATCTCGCCGGCATGGAATCTCTCTTCGGTTCGCTGACAAAAATCTCCCACGCCATCTCCGATCGCGCCGCGGCTCTCGGCCTTGCAGCTACTGTCGCCACAGCCTCCAACCCTGACGTGGCCCTGCTAGCCGCCCGCGGCTTTTCCGTAGCGCTGGCATCTTGCCGGCTGTCGCGGGAGCATCCTTCGACTTCGCTCAGGACAGGTCTTGCCCCCGCACGCGAAGGCACACCAAATCTCAGGGTTATAGTAATTCCACCAGGAAAAGAAGCAGAAAGACTGGGCCCGTTGCCGGTCGAAGTTCTATTTGACGACCATCTGCAAGGCGATCCTAAAAAAGCAGCCGATCACCTGCTCGAAACCCTCGCCCGATGGGGCATCCGCAACTTGCGCGCACTCGCCGCATTGCCTGAAATCGCACTAAGCGAACGCCTCGGACAACAAGGCCTGCAACTGCAGAAACTAGCGCGTGGCGACGCTTCCCGCACACTCGTCCCCGTGGAAGCGCCGCTGGCGTTTGAAGAGGCCATCGAGTTGGAGCACCCCATCGTCCTGCTCGAGCCATTGGCTTTCCTGCTGAACCGCTTGCTCGAACAACTCTGTGCTCGCCTGGCCTCCCGCGCGCTAGCCACGCAAGAACTGTGCCTCACGTTGGAACTCTCGAACCTCACCGGAATCGATGATGAATTTGAAAACGTCGGCATCCCGAGCGAGAGCGATGGAGTGGACCGTAATGGGGTTATGTGGGGACAGCCGCCCTCGGCTGTCCGGCGGAGCGAAGCTCCGCTGCATCACCGTCGGCAACCAAAATTCACTCGCAAGCTGAGCCTCCCCTTACCCATGCTAGACGCCAAAGTTTTCCTGAAACTGCTTCAGCTAGACTTAAACGCACATCCTCCAGGCGCACCCATCGTAAAGATTCTTCTCTCCGCCGAACCCGCCCGCCCACGCTCAGCCCAGGGAGGCCTGTTCCTGCCTCCCTCTCCGGAACCCGAAAAGTTGGAACTGACACTCGCGAGAATAGCCGGCATCGTCGGCGAGCAAAAAGTCGGCGCGGTTGAACTGCTCGACACGCATCATCCCGAAGGATTTCGCATGCGCCGCTTTGTCGCCGAGGTCGCTCGCAAAACTCCGCAGAAAAAAACTCCCGACGCGGCGGAGGCACAAGCCGCCGTCACAGCCCTGCGCCGCTTTCGTCCGCCCTTGCGCGCAAACGTCACGCTGGAAAACGGCCAGCCTACATATTTGGTCTGTCGAAGAAAAGAAGTGCAGGGAGAAGTCCTCTGGAAGGCCGGCCCCTGGCGCTTCTCCGGCGATTGGTGGGAGCGCGAGGCCTGGTCCCGCGACGAATGGGACCTGGCTCTGCGCAACGGCGAAGCCGTCGCCTTCTACCGCCTCGTACACGACCTGTTCGCAGGGGAATGGTTTATCGAGGGCACGTATGACTGATTTTTGCCACGGATTTTCACGGATCACCACGGATCACAAAAAATGGATTTATCCGTGGAAATCCGTGTTCATCCGTGGCGCTTTTACTGGGTACTGGCCACTGGCCACTGGCCACTGATGTACATCGAACTTCACGCCCGCTCCGCATTCAGCTTTCTCGAAGGCGCGTCCCTGCCCGAGGAACTGATCGGCGTGTGCCAGCACTTCAAGATGCCCGCCATGGCGCTGCTCGACACTGACGGAGTCTACGGTGCCCCGCGTTTCCACCTCGCCGCAAACAAAGCCAAGATCAAAGCGCACATCGGCGCCGAAGTGACATGCACGCCTTCTGCGCATGTCATCCTGAGTGACCCTCATTCATCTGTCATCCTGAGCGGAGCAGGCACTTCACGAAGTGAAGTGCCTGCGGAGTCGAAGGATCCCTATCACCCGAAATCCGTGAAGGGCGTAGAGATTCTTCGCTCCGCTCGGCATGACAAAGTTTTTCGACTTCCATTATTGGTTCGATCCCGCCCCGGTTACCAGAATCTCTGCCGCCTCATCACCAAAATGAAGTTACGCGCCAAGAAAGGCGAAGGCGCAGTCACCACACAAGAACTTGAAGAACACGCCAAAGGATTAATCTGCCTCACCGGCGGTGACGAAGGCCCGCTCGCCGCAGCCCTGCAGCAAGGCGGTGCAGAGGAAGCCAGAAAACAAACCGATCAACTAATCGCCATCTTCGGCCCAAAGAATATTTACGTCGAACTCCAACGCCACTTTCACCGCGAAGAAGAATCCCGCAACCGCCTCGCCATCGACCTCGCTCGCTCGTTCCATCTCCCGCTGCTAGCCACCAACGGCGTCAACTACGCCATCCCCAAAGCCCGCGAACTCGCGGACGCTTTCACTGCCATTCGCCATCACAAAACTCTTTCGACAGCCGGACGCCTGCTCGCCCGCAACTCCGAGCGTCACCTGAAATCTCCGCAGGAGATGCAACAACTCTTCGCCGATCTTCCTGAAGCCATCGCCAACACACAAGAGCTTTCCAATCGCCTCGAGTTCACCCTCAACGATCTCGGCTACGAATTCCCTCTCTATCCCGTGCCTGAGGGCGAGACCATGAATTCCTACCTCCGAGAGCAAGCCTGGATCGGTTTCCGCAGCCGCTACGGCCGCGCGTCCCAAGACATGCAGGCCAAAGCCCGCCGCCAGATCGAAAAAGAACTCGCCCTCATCGAAAAGCTCAAGCTCGCCGGATACTTCCTCATCGTCTGGGATTTAGTCCGCTACTGTCGCGAGCAAAACATCCTCGTCCAGGGCCGCGGATCCGCCGCCAACAGCGCCGTCTGCTACTCGCTCGGCATCACCGCCGTCGATGCCGTCGGCATGGAACTCCTCTTCGAGCGCTTCCTCTCCGAAGAGCGCGGCGAATGGCCCGACATCGATCTCGACCTTCCCAGCGGCGATGAGCGCGAAAAAGTCATTCAATACGTCTACAAGCGATATGGCGAGCGCGGCGCCGCCATGACCGCCAACGTCATCACCTATCGCAACCGCATGGCCGCCCGCGAAATGGGCAAGGCCCTCGGATTCGATCCCGAAACGCTCGCCAAGATTTCCGCCGCCGTCGCCACATGGGAATTCCGCGACGAGAACGACGCACTCGACCGCCGCTTCCGCGACGCTGGACTCGACCTCAACCATCCCCGCCTTCGTAAGTACTACGAACTCTGCCTCGCTGTGCAGGACATGCCGCGCCATCTCGGCCAGCACTCCGGCGGCATGGTCATCTGCCAGGGACAACTCGATTCCGTCGTTCCCCTCGAGCCCGCGAGCATGCCCGGCCGCGTCGTCGTGCAATGGGACAAAGAAGACTGCGCCGACATGGGCATTATCAAAGTTGACCTGCTCGGCCTCGGCATGATGGCCGTTCTGAAAGATTCCATCGAACTGATCCGCGATTACTATCACGATGAAGTCGACCTCGCGCATCTCCCGCAAGACGACACGCAGGTCTACTCAACGTTGCAGCAAGCCGATACGGTCGGAATGTTCCAAGTCGAAAGCCGCGCGCAAATGTCCTGCCTGCCGCGTCTGCGCCCGTTGCGCTTCTACGACATCGTCGTGCAAGTCGCAATCATCCGCCCCGGCCCGATCGTCGGCCAGATGGTGAATCCTTTCCTCGAGCGCCGCCAGGGACGCCAGGAAGTCACCTACGCGCACCCGTCACTCGAACCAATCCTGAAACGCACGTTAGGAGTCCCACTCTTCCAGGAACAACTGCTGCGCATCGCGATGATCGCCGCCAATTTCACCGGAGGCGAAGCCGAAGACTTGCGCCGCGCCATGGGATTCAAGCGCTCCCAAGCCCGCATGCGCGAGATCGAAGCCAAACTCCGCGCCGGCATGACACAAAACGGAATCTCTCCCAGGGCGCAAGAAGAAATCATCCTCTCGATCACGTCATTCGCGCTCTACGGATTCCCCGAATCCCACGCCGCCAGTTTCGCTCTTATCGCCTACGCCAGCGCCTACCTGAAATGCCACTACCTCGCCGCCTTCACCGCCGCCTTACTCAACAATCAACCGATGGGTTTCTACTCGCCAGCGACCATCGTGAAGGACGCCCAGCGCCACGGCCTGAAACTTCTACCCGTTGATGTGACAAAGTCAGAGTGGAATTGCACGTTGGAAACAGTTCTCAGTTCCCAGTTCCCAGTTCTCAGTCAAAAAGCCGTCAGCCTTCAGCCCTCAGCCCTCAGCCAAACCCTTGTCATTCCGACCCCCGAGCGAATGCGAGGGGCGGAGGAATCTCACCCCTTCCCGCAACTCGGCGCAAGCGATTCACAACTCGACCAGTCCCGCAAGGGACGCAATGTGAAAACCCAGGACGGAAGTCCTGGGAAAGCGCCTGAAGACTGGACTGAGTCCCGTGGGGACGGCACTCTTCAAGCAATCAACAATCAACAATCAACAATTTCCGAACTTCACGATCGCCAATCGAGAAACGAAAACCCTCCCGCCCTCCGCATGGGCCTGCGCTACGTCCGCGGCCTGCGCGAAGAGGCCGCCCGCTCCCTCCTCCTCGAACGCATCCGCGCCCCCTTCACCTCCATCCACGACCTGACCCGCCGCGTCCCCGAACTCCGCCGGGACGAACTCACCACCCTCGCCGAAATCGGCGCACTAAACGCAATCGGATCTCAGATTGCAGATTTCAGATTGCAGATTTCTAAACCAAATCAATCTGAAATCTGCAATCTAAAATCTGCAATTTCTTCTCACCCAAAACCCTCGCCCGGGCTTTCATTCAACAATTCAACAATCAACAATCCCACTCGCAACTCGGTACTCGCTACTCGCAACTCGCTTCACCGCCGCGATGCCCTCTGGCAGGTCGAACGTGCCGTCCGCTCTTCCGGCCCACTCCTCGAACAGCACGCCGAACCCGATGAGCGCTCTCCCTTGGCCCGGATGAACCAGGAAGAGCGCCTGGTCGCCGACTTCCGCGGCACAGGCCTGACCGTCGGCCCGCATCCCATGGCCTACCAGCGTGACTGGCTGAACGCCATGGGCATCCGCCGCGCAAGCGAATTGCGAGACCTGCCCACAGGAAAGCACCTCCGTATCGGAGGATGCGTCATCACCCGCCAGCGTCCCGGCACCGCCAAAGGATTTGTCTTTTTAAGTCTGGAAGATGAAACGGGCGTCGCGAACGCCATCGTCCGCCCCGATCTGTTTCACGAAAACCGCCTGCTGCTGACCAGTGAGCGCTTCCTTGCCATCGAAGGCATCCTGCAGAATCAGGACAATGTGATCTCCGTTCGCGCCGAACGTGTGCAACCGCTCTTCGTCACAAAAGCTGAAACCAACTCCCACGACTTCCACTAAACCCATGCCATGCTTATGAATTGACCTTTGGTCCGCGTCGTACTAGATTCTTTCTGACATACGCGGTCTCTCTGAGAAAATGGCGGCCAGCACTTCCCCGCAGCAACGCCGCTTCCTCTACTGCCCACAGGTACGCCAAGGCCCTATGTTACTACCTCTGCGCATTGCCATCCTCTTGCTGCTGGTCTATCCCACCCCGATGTCCGCCGGTTCCTCATCACGAGCGGAATGGCTTCCGGTCACTCCAGAAGAAGCAAAGATGACCAGCGAGCCAAAGGCTCCCGGCGCTCCTGCGATCTATCTGTACCGTCAAGTTGATCGCGACGACATTCAAAACCGTGAATTCACCTACGCCCGCATCAAGATCTTTACCGAGGAAGGCCGCAAGTACGCCAACATCGAACTCCCCTTCCTCAAAGGCGCATGGGATATCAAAGACATCCAGGCGCGCACGATCCGCCCCGATGGACGATCCTGGACTTCTCCGGCAGCATCTTCGAAAAAACAATCGTGAAGGCCAAGGGCCTCAAATATCTGGCCAAGACTTTCACCTTGCCGGAAGTACAGCCCGGCTCAATCATCGAGTATCGCTACACCCGTACCACTCGATCACTCTACGATTCGCGCTGGATCCTCAGTGAGGAGCTCTTCACCAAGCGTGCCAAATTCTCTCTACGCCCAAACCGGCACTACGCTCTGCAATGGCATTGGCCGCGCGGCCTCCCTGAGGGCACATCCCCTCCCGTCCAGGAACAAGGTACCGTTCGTCTCGAAACTCAGAATGTCCCCGCATTTCAAATCGAGGACTTCATGCCTCCCCCCGAAGAAATGAAATACCGTGTGGAGTTCATGCACACACGTATCGCTGAAACTAATGCAGACCAGTTCTGGCGTCTCGAGGCTTCCGAGCTTTATCCTCCCATCCAAGATTTCATTGATAGACCGAAGGCGATGCAGCAAGCGCTCGACTCGATTATTTCCCAATCCGACAGCCCGGAACAGAAACTCCACAAGATATACGATCGCTCGCGAGAAGATTCGCAACCTCAGTTATGAGACTGAGAAGACGCAGAAGGAAATCAGCCGCGAAAAATTGAAACCAATCCGTTCCGCCGAGGACGTGTGGAATTATTCGTATGGCAACTCGTCCGACATCACCTGGCTCTTTCTCGCCCTCACCCGCGCCACTGGATTCGACGCCAGTCCGGTGGTCATTTCCACTCGCGACAAGCATTTCTTCAATCCCCAGTTCATGAACCCGTTCGACCTTAATGCCCGTGTCGTGCTGGTGAAGCTCAAAGACAAAGAGTTCTATCTCGACCCGTCGCTTCCGTTCGCACCCTTCGGTTTGCTTCCCTGGAATGAAACCGCAGTCGCCGGTTTGCGGCTCGATACCGCCTTCGGCCTGTGGGTCACGACTCCTTTGCCTGAAGCATCTGAGTCCGGAATGGACCGCAATGCCACCCTGCAGTTGAATGCCTCAGGCGATCTCGAGGGTAAGGTCTCGATCACGTTCAAGGGCCTCTCCGCCCTTTGGCGACGTATCGACCAACACAGTGCGGATGACGCACAACGCAAGAAGTTCCTGGAAGACGAACTCAGGACCTATATACCAGTTGCCGGTGAAGTCGAACTTACCAACGCCCCTGACTGGAACTCTGCCTCGCCCAACTTGATTGCCGAGTACACGCTCAAAGTGCCAGGGTGGGCCTCCATGGCAGGACGCCGCATGTTGCTGCCGGTTGGGCTGTTCGGAGGAGGCGAAAAGCACCTGTTCGAAAGTTCTCACCGCATTCATCCCCTTTACATCGACTTCCCCTATTCCGATTCGGATGAGGTCATCATCGCGCCACCGGCAGGCACCGTCATTGCCGAACTGCCGAAAGCGGAGCGCGATGACGAAAAGCGCTGTCTCTATGATCTAACTTCGGAAAAGAAAGACGGTGATCTTCACTTGAAGCGCACGCTGATGGTCGATCTTCCCGTGCTCAAACCGGAGTATTACCCAGCCATGCGCAAGTTCTTCGAAACGGTTCGCTCCGGTGACGACCAGCAAGTAGTCCTATCCATGGCTGACCCGAAGAGCTGAAGCCTCGAGTCACAGCTCGAACACCCGGTACACCCTCGACGGATTCTGCGCCTGCAGTAGCGAAATCGCCACATTGTGTACCGGCACTCCGCCCCGCGTGTGGCCATCCAGCCTTCCGTGATGCGCATGCCCATGCAGCACCAGATCGGCTCCATGCCGGTCGATCACCTCCGCCAATCGCGATGTCCCGAGAAACGGAAATATCTCCGGAGCCTCTCCCTCCACCGTCTCCGCAATCGGCGAATAATGCACCACGACCACACGCTTCGGCGCGCGCAGCTGCGAAATTCCACGTTCCAGCTTCATCGTCTCGTCGATCGACGCGCGGACAAACTCCTTGACTTCGCGTTCCCCGAATGCAGTCAGCACGCCTCGCCCAAAACCGCCAATGAAACCCTTGGCCCCGGCGAACCCCACGCCATCGCGTTCATACCCGCTGCCATCCAGAACTTTCACTCCCCCCGCGATCAACATCCTGCGCAGCTCTTCTTCTTTCCCGCTTTCGTAGTCATGGTTTCCCAGCACGACAACAGTCGGCAATCGCAGCCGTACCAGCACATTCAGCAGCGGCTCCATCTCGTCGGGCTGCCCGTAGTTGGTCAGATCCCCAGCCAGCACCAACACGTCTGCGTCGTCCCGCACGCGCTCGAACTGATCCTTCAATTTCGCATAGCTCTGTGGCGTGAAATGCAGATCGGCGCTGGCTGCGATTCTCATGCGCTCTTCTTAGCCCAATCAGGAGTGGGCACATTGCACGAGGCCTGAGTTCCATCCACCTGAGCGAGCCGGTGCGCCCGACGCTCCGCCAGCAGGTTCGGCAACCTCCATTCATTGACATCGATGGCGAACATGTTGTCGTCGACTAGGCTGCCTCGAAATGTCGCTTCCGAATCGGTCTTCCGAATCTCCGCCTCAAACCGTCTCAGCAGTTCACACCAGATCTCGGCGGGAACATAGTGGCTTTGCGCGGGATAGACATACCGAAACAGCACCAGAGACCACAACAGCATCTCCCAATGCTCTCCCACCAGTTCCATCTCGCGCCGCCAATCGAAGCTGCCGTAGGTCCCGTAGATGACATGCGCGATGTCGGCTCCGTCGAAGCGCTCGCGCCGCGCTACAAAGATTTTTGACGCCACTAACTCCTCCGGAGCAAGCACGCGGGTCGTCACCCCGTACACCACTGCAGGCTGCGAGCGCTCAATCCACGAGTCCTCCACCACGATCAAACCATTGCTCATGCCGGTAATGAGATCCACGAAGTGCTCGCCCCGCTTTGCCTTGGCCAGCCACACCGGATCGGGTACGTCGCATTCCAACCCTTCTTCCCGCAAACACTGCAGCGCGGCCCCACAGTTCGCGGCGGTTACGAACAGATCCAGGTCTTTGGTGTGACGGCATATCCCAGTATGCTGACGAAGCGCAAAAGCGCCCGACACCGCGTAGGGCACGCGGCGACGTTCCAGCGCTTCCAGAACATCGCGGAACAATCCGACTTGCTCTTCCGGTGATTCGGCCGGCAGAGAGGAAGTCTTCGGTAGTTCTTCCGGATTGAGCGGTTCAGGCACCCACCTTGGATGTGGAGCCTCCACCCGTGGTTGTTAACCGGTTTGTTATAAAGACGTTTGATTTGGCGATTTACTTGCCGGTGTAACTCACTCTCCAAATCGAATTCGATCCATCGTCGCTCACCAGCAGCGATCCATCCGGCGCCAGCGCGATCCCCACCGGACGCCCCCACACTTGTCCATTCGGCAGCACAAACCCGGTCAGGAAGTCCTCATACTCCCCGCTGGCGTGTCCCGTCTGATGCAGCGGCACCCGTATCACCTCATATCCCACGCGGGTGGCCTTGTTCCACGAGCCGTGTTCCGATGCAAAAATGTCGCCCTTATATTCTGCCGGAAATTTTTCCGCCTCGTAAAACGTGAATTCCAGCGAAGCATTGTGCGGCTGCAGCAGCACGTCGGGAACGATCACCTTCTCCTTCAGCTCCGGATGCTTCCCCTCATGCCGAGGATCCTGATGCGCGCCCATGTACCACCACGGCCACCCATAGAATCCTCCCTCCTGCACGTGGGTGATGTAGTCGGGCACCAGATTGTCGCCCAGCGCGTCGCGTTCATTCACCGAGCACCACAACTCCCCAGTCTGCGGGCTGACCCGGATTCCCCCGCCCGCGTTACGGATGCCGTAGGCATACACGCTCAGCGTGCAATTCGCGGGATCGCAAACCAGAATGTCAGCACGATCCTTCTCTCCCGGATGGGTATCCGGATCATCCACGTTCGACGCCGAACCGACCGCCACGAAAAGTTTTTTCCCGCCCGTGGAAAAATCCAGCGCACGCGTCCAGTGCCCTCCACCGTTGGGCAGATCGGCCACGTGCTCCGGCCCTCCACTCGCCTTCAAATCGCCGTTGTGATAGGCGAAGCGCACCACCTCATTGGTATTGCCGATATACACCCACTGCGGATCAGGTCCCGCAGGATAAAACGCGATGCCGTATGGCAGTTTCAATCCGCTCGCAAAAATCGCTGACTGTTCCGCCTTCCCATCCGAGGTCACGCCGCGGAACACGCGAATCCGCCCGGCCTCGCTCTCTGCCAGAAAAACATCCCCATTCGGAGCGGTCCGCAAAAGTCTCGGATTGTCCAACCCACTGGCGTATATCTCGACCTTGAATCCCGCTGGCGCGACCGGCCACGCGTTCTCCGGCCGCGACACCACATCCGCGCCGTTCTGCGCCGACTGCGTCGCAAATGGCTTGGGCAAATCGCTCACGCTGATCTTGCGGACTGTCCCAGGCTTCTCATAGCGGTAATCGGTGAACGGCGCGTTCGGCGACGCATCCTTCAATTCACTTTTGCTGGATGCCGCTACCGGAGCCGCACTCGATCCCGTCGCTTTGCCCGACAGCACCGCCTCCAAATAACTCACGACCTGCCAGCGCTTCTCTTCCGGCATGAATGCCCACGAAGGCATTCCATTGTCCTTATCGCCCTTGGTGACGAACCAGAAAATCTCGCCCTCCGTCACTCCCTTCAGCTTCCCGTCGATCAGCGAGGGCACATTCCCAGTCCCTTTCAAAGTCTTCCCGTGACAAGCCAGACAATTTCGTGCGTACACGGTCTTGCCCGCATCAATCGCGGCCTGCTGACCTGCAAGTGGATTCTTCGTAGTTTTCGCCGAAGCCGGCGCGCCATGAAATGGATTGTCGGTGGCCTCCAATATCGCAAACGGAAGAAGGGAAACAATAACTGCCAGACACCACTGGGCAACGCTGAGACGCATAGGTATCCTCGCGGTAAGGTTTGTTGCTTAGATTATGCCTGAGCGAAAAGGGAAGCGTGCTTTTCTCAACCCATGAAAAGTGAGCCCAACACGTAAAAGGGTGCCCCACCCTTGTCGCGTCTTGTGCGACAGGGTGGGGATTTTGACTTCGTCTCAAGGGACTGGGATCTTCTAAGTCATCCCCGAACTCAGCCGCAGAGCGGCGTCAGAATGCAGCTCACGGCGCAAAGCCGTGGGTGAAAGCGAAAAAAAGGCCGAGCCGCAGAGCGGCGAAAGAAACGGCTGACGTTCTTTACAACCCCGCCGTCTGATACCTCAGTAGTGCCAGTGCCAGCCGGTACTCATATTCCGCCTGCGCGCTCCCGATCTCAGCCTGCGTCTGCTGCAACTGCGCCTGGCTCAACTCCACAATCGAACTCAGCCCCAGCTTGTATCGTGTCTGTGCCAGATCAAGCGCGAGATTGGCTTGCCCCAGAAGTTGCTGGCTGACGTTAACGCGATCAAACGCGGTGCTCGCCGTCAGCCATGCCGTACGGACGTCACGTGAAATGCGATTCCGCAGATCCGCCAGCCGCTGGCGCATGGCCTGCGCCCGTAGCTCCGCTTCACGCGATTGAGCCGAGTACCGAAATCCGTTGAATACCGGAATCTGCAAGTTCACTCCCACCGCGCCATACGGCCCGTACACACGATCATCCCGCACCGGGCTATCGCCGTACGCCGCCAGTGCGCTGATCGTGGGAAGCAACTGATCGCGGTCGGCCAAATGTATCTTTTCCGCCGATTCCGATTCGAACTCGAGCGCCAGAATCTCCGGCCGCTTGGCGAATGCATCGGCGATCAGGGGATCGACATCCGCCGGCGGCGGCGCCAACGCCTCGGTATCGCCCACCAGTTCGAAGCTCTCCACCGTCGGATACCCCAGAATCGCCGACAGGCTCGCCACCGCCGCCTTGTCGTTGTTCAGTGCATCCAGGTACAGCAATTTGGCCTGCGCCAGATTAACGTTGGCAAAACTCAAATCAAGCTCGGATTTCAACTTGCTCTTCGTCAGTGCCGATACCTGATCTGCAAGCAATTGCCGCGACGCTACAGTCTGCTCAGCTACTCGCAGGACGGCATGGGTCTGCTGCGCGTTGTAGAAGGCCTGGTCCACCGCCGCCAGCACGTCCTCCTTCGTCGCAACTGCACTCTGCTCGTCAGCCCTGGCCTGCAGCCGCGCGCCCGCCAGTAAATTGCTGGTATGACCGAAGTCCGTAATGAGTTGGCTGACGGTAGCGCCTCCGGCAGCCCTCGTGTAAATAATGGGATTGTTCAGCGCTCCCGCAGTGATGCGGCTATTGTTCTGCGCATCGACCGCCGTTAAATTGGCATAGGCTTGTGGCCAGAAGTTCGACCGCACTTCGCGTACCACCTGTTGCGACGCGAGCGCGTCCAAGCGAGCCACAGAAATCGCCGGATTGTTCTTCAGCGCCGTCGCCTCCGCATCCTTGATCCCAAGACGAACCACGATCGGCGGCGTTGGCTGATCCGTCTTGCCCAAAGTGGTCTCCTGACTCGGAGACGGGGCGACGGGCGGCGCAGCGGCTGGATTCTGAACAACTGGAGTTGATTGCGCATGCGACATGGAACCCCACGCAATCACGCAAAACAGACTGATCGAGATTCCCGACCTCACGCCTGCACCTCCCGTGCCGTCGACTCTTCGTTTCGGTGGAACCACAGATACGCCGCCGGAACCAGATAGACCGTTACGACGACTGAAACCAGCAAGCCTCCGATGATCGCCCGCGCCAGCGGCGCATAAGCCTCGCTGCCCGTGCCCAGCTTCAAAGCCATCGGGATCAACCCCAGCAGCGTAGCCAACGACGTCATCAGCACTGGACGCAGCCTCTGCCGCGACGCCACCGCCGCCGCTTCCTTCATCGGTTTCCCCTGATGCCGTAGCTGCCGCGTGAATTCCACGATGAGAATGCTGTTCGACACCACGATTCCCACCATCATCACCACACCCATCAAAGACATCACGTTCAATGTGGTTCCAGTGATCAACAGAAACAGCAGAACGCCCGCCAGTCCCGGCGGCACCGCCAAGAGAATGATGAACGGATCGAGGAAGGACGCAAACTGCGCCACCAGGATCAGATACACCAGCACAATTGCCAGCACCAGCCCGATCCCAAAGCTCTTGAACGACGACCGCATGTTCTGCACCGATCCCCGCAGATCCACACGCACGCCCTCGGGCAACTTCGTGTTCGCCAGAATCTCGTCGATCTGCCCTGTAACTTTTCCCAGGTCCTCTGCCTTCGGTGAAACATAAACATCGATCACTCGAAACAGCTGATAGTGATCCACTTCGGTTGGTGTCGGAATGGTCTTCAAGCTGACCACTGTATCGAGCGTAGTCGGATCTTTGGCCTTCGCTCCCCGCAGCGGAATCTGCTTCAGATCCTCAACGGTCTTCACCGCGTCTTCCGGATACTGCACCGTCAGCATGTACGGGTTCCCGCTCTTCGGATCGATCCAGTAATTCGGCGCGATCATGCCGTTCGAGGTCAGCGCTGTGATCACGTTATCGACCACTTCTTTTTGCGACAGCCCGACCAGGCTCGCCTTCTCTCGATCGATATTCAGTTGCAGTGCCGGATAATCGATGTCCTGCGGAATAAGCACATCGCTCACCCCCGGCAACGCCCGCACCTGTGACGCAATCTGCGCCGCTGTTGCGTAGCCCTGCCGCAGGCTGCTGCCGCTGATCTGAATATCGATCGGCGCGGGCATGCCCATGTTCAACACCGAATCCACCAGTCCACCCGATTGGAAATATGCGCTGACCTCAGGCACCTCCTCCCGAAGTTTTCTTCGTACCTGCCGCATATATTCGTAGCTGCCGACCTTGTGCCCCTCTTTCAGGCTCACCTGAACGAATCCCGTGTGCGGCGCGGAGTTTGGCGTGTAGATCGCCGAGAAGTCGCTGGTGATGCCGATGTTCGAAACGGTCATCCCCAGTTCGTCCTCCGGCACAACCTGTCGAACCACGTCTTCGATCCTTTGCGCATACTGCTCCGAGAGTTCAATGCGAGTCCCAGACGGAGCTTTGTAATTGATCACAAACTGTCCCGGATCGGTACGCGGGAAGAATGCGACACCCATCAGCGGATACATCGCCAGGCACAGGATGGAAACGCCCGCCAGCCCCAGCGTTGTCGCGACCGGCTTCAGCAGAGCAGTGCTAAGCGTTCGGTCGTACTTCCCCACTACCTTCTCGAAGTAATGGTTGAACTTGATTGCGATGGCTCCGAACCGCGCTCCAATCGCACCTTCACCGCATTCCTCATCCGCTTGATGCTTCTTGATCAGCTTGGCGCAAAACAGCGGCACCACCGTCATCGCCACCAGATACGAAGCCAGCAGGGAGAGCACCACCGCCACCGCCAGCGCCACAAACAGGAACCGGCTGACGCCGTATAAGAAGATGACCGGGAAGAACACGATGGCCGTCGTCAACGTCGCTGCCAGCACCGCCAGCGCAACTTCCTGTCCACCCTTCTCCGCTGCTACCTCCGGTGATTCCCCCTCCTCCAGATGTCGAAAGATGTTCTCCAGCACCACGACCGAGTTGTCGATCAATCGCGAAAAGGCCAGCGCCAGCCCGCCCAACACCATGGTGTTGACCGTCCCGCCACCGGCGCTGATCGCCATAAACGCCGCCAGCGCTGACAACGGAATCGACAGAAACACGGCCGCCGTTGCCCGCATGCTTCCTAGGAACAGAAGCACCATCAGCCCCGTCAGCACCAATCCAATCGCGCCCTCATGCAGCAGGTTCTCGATCGCCATCTTTACGAATGCCGACTGATCGAACACCACTTTCGCCACCAACTGTTTGGGCACATCGACCAGCTTCGCCAACGCGTCCCGAATCCCGTCGACCACCGCAATCGTGTTGCTGTCACCGCCCTGCTTCAGAATCGGCAGATACACCGACCGCTGTCCGTCGACGCGCACAACGTTCGTCTGAATCTGCTGCGCATCCTTCG
>Ga0070732_10001134_pt1 | contig 14749 bp, 3 predicted proteins | sample Coa_R1_5_FD_66449 | JGI IMG/M metagenome (GOLD analysis project Ga0070732, IMG submission 66449) | Surface soil microbial communities from Centralia Pennsylvania, which are recovering from an underground coalmine fire - Coalmine... | ecosystem: Environmental > Terrestrial > Soil > Unclassified ...
CACTCTGGCCATGGTCGTAGGCCCTCTTACCCCCCTCGGCGGGCGGGACCCAGATTCGCGCGCCAGGTCTTGAAGGGTTTGAAGTAGACCGATCTGAAGCCGCCAGTCCCTCTCAAAAGGCAAGAAGCTTTTATACAGTGATTAATTAAAAATTCGATCGATACGCTACAAGGACTTACGTCGCACCGCCCCCAAACATAGGCTAGCCTTGTCCTCGACAGGACTGGCAGTCTCAGCACCCGTAGCTCACGGCTGAGAACCGCGCGGCCAGCGCCGGGGAGGCGTGGCGAGGTCGAGTGTGGGTTCGTTCGCGTGCAGCCAATCCACGGCTTCCCAAAGATTGCTAAACTGGTGGTTCTCCCGTATCCCCAGCTCCTGCAGCACGGCCTGGCGTGTATCTCCCACGGTCGCCGGCTGCTTCATCGCCTCAACAAGCGCCGGCGTCGGGCACAGCGCCGCCAACGCGGCCGCCACCTGAACCAAGGGCGGAAGAGCCGACGGGTCGCGGGCCTGGGCGATGGTATCGATGGTCTCCTGGAGGGCCGCGGTGGCATCGGGCTTGAGTCGGGCCGCCAACACCACCACGATGTTTTCCAAGCCCTCAATGTCGGCTTGGTACGCGGGCTTGGCCATGGCTTGTAGGGTATGTTGGATTTCCGCGCGGACGCTGGCGGGATCCATGCGCCTGGCCAGGGCTTCGACCACCACAGGCGGAGCCGACAGGGCTTGCTTCGGTTCCTGCCCAGCGAGCTTGGCCATGCCGTTCAAGACCTGGTTCATCGTGTCTGTAGCGTCCTTTGGCGTCACCTTTTCGGCCATGCTCGCGATGTTCTGGTGGAGGGACTCCTCGAGTTTTTTCTGGTCCGGCAATTGATACAACTCGACGAGCGGGCCCTTGACGGTGGGCAGACCCTCGAGGGTCTGGTCGGTCGCCGCTTTGGCGAAGGCCGCGGCTTCGACGGGCTGAAGTCGCCTCAGGAGTGCGGCCAGGGCAACGGTCCGAAAGGGGAGCAGATAGGTGAATTGGTCCCTGTTCCGGAGCAGGTTCATTGGATCCTGGCGCGAACGTTCGCTGGCCTTGGCCATCGCGCCCACGATCCGCTCAACCGCCGCCAAGGCATCCTCGGACTTCATGTGCACCGCCAGGGACGCCAGCACGTTCCACCGCAGCTCCGATTCGAACCAGAAGTCGGTTTTGTCCAGGCCATCGAGGGTCTGCAACGCAGCTTTGCCGGCTTCTTCTGGTGTCAACCGCCCAGCGAGGGCGGCCGCAGTGGCCCTGATCATGGCGCGTTTGGAACCATCATGATCGCTCCCTAGTGGTGGGATGGTGTTGATGTAACGCGGGAGTGCGGCGGCGGCGGTGGCGGGATCGAGATAGGCCGTCAGCCTGGCGATGGCCGCCGCGCGCGTCGGGAGATTTTCATGCCGAGAGTACTCGAGGTTCCTGAGCTCCCGGGCCGCGACCTCCTTATCGATGTCCAGGACGCGTAACGCCGCGGCTCGGGCAATTGCGACCATATCTTCAGAGGGCAGGCGGCCTACCAGGGCCGCCACGGCCTGGCCCAGGGCGCTTATCGTAGGGGAATCGATCTGGGAGGTCATGGCGTCAAGGGCACGCTGCGCGTTTGCCTGCGCATCACCGGCCTTTAGCCGGGGCGCCAGGGCCTCCAGCGCCCGGATGGCAGACGGGAGCGCGTCGATCTGGATCGATTCTTTGGTCATGGCAGCAAGTGTTTGCGGCACGAATTCGGCCGCAACGGCCGCGGCATCGTCCGGTTCCAGCCGGCCCGCGAGCGCCGCCACAGCTTCGCCCAGGGCCACCTGGTGGCTGAGTCGGGTCATCCTGGGAAAGATCTCGAGCAGGCGGCGCGCGACGAGCTTGGCGTCGCCAGCCTTCACCCGCGCTGCCAGGGGGGGCATCGCCTCGGCCAGGACACGGAGCTCTTCCGAAATCTGGTCCGCGACGAACGCCTTCTGGGCCTCGCGCGCCTTCGCGTCAGCCTCCCGCGCCTTCGCTTGAGCTTGCAACGACACCTCGGAAAGGGGATCCTTCCGGACGATCGTATCGAGGGTCTTGGTCTGGAGTGAGGCGGCTCGGGGTCCCAACCAAGGCGCCAAGGCGGAGACCCCCTCGGCCAAGCCCTTCAAGTCAAGAATGCTCAGGTTGGCCGTCTCCGATTGGGCCAGGTGGATGAAGGCCTGGTCCGCCCAGCCGCTGGCAAGAGTCGCGGCCTCGTCTGGTTGCACGTATCTCAGCAGCTTGGGCAGCACTTCGCCTTGAGCCCTCGTCGCCGGCGGAACGCTCGGGTTCCGGGGCTCACCAGCGCGGGCACGCCGAATGACATCCCGCACCTTTCCCGCGGCGTCGTCGGGCTTCATCCGCTCGGCCAGCATGCCGATCGCCTCTTCGAGTGCAGAGAGTTCGTAGTACTGGCGGCTGCGGGCTGACCCGGCGATGACCTTGTCGGCGGCATCTTTGGCAATGGCCGCAGCGGCGTCGGGCTCGAGGCGGGCCGCCAAGGCCGCCACGGCCTCACTTTGGGCCTTGAGCGTGAGCGGAGCGGTATTGTTGGTCATCGCATTGACGACCTGGCGGGCTGCCTTCTCGGCATCTTCGGGCTTCATGAGCGCCGCCAGCACGGTCAGCGACTGGTCTGGGGTCCGCAAGGCGAATGGCCGCTCGGTCTTATCCAGGCCATCAATGATTTGTTGCGTCGCTTGCGAGGCGATGATCGCGGCCTCCTCGGGCTTCAGTCGGGCTGCGAGCGACCCGATGACCGAGCCCAAAGTCTTCTGGTACATGGAACTTTTTGCTTTGTTCATGTCGTCCAGCAATCGGCGGGCGACGGGAGCGGCATCGGCCGGCGCCACCCACGGCGCCAACATGGGCACCGTCTCTCCCACGAGCCGGTGGGTGACGGGGTTCTCCACAGTGGCCAGGACGGAGCAGATCCGCTCAACCGCGGCCCCGGCGACGGTGGCCGCTTCCTCGGGCTTCATCCGGGGCGCCAGCGCCGCGAGGATGTTTCCCAAGACCCGGATCAAGCTCAGCTCATTGGGGTCGGGCTTCTTCGGGATCACGTCCAGGATCTGTCGCGCTGTCGCTCCCGCGGCCTTGGCCGCCTCATCGGGTTTCATTCGCGCAGCCAGGGCCGCGACGGCTCCGCCTAACGAGGCCACTTCCATCGGCGTCTTGGTCTCCAGCAAAATCTCGAGAATCCGTTGGGCCGCCTCGTCGACAACGGTGCTGCCGTCGTCCGGTTTCATGAGGCCCGCCAAGGAGGCAACGATCGCTGCCAGAGTCGAGACTTCGGAAGGCTTGACGGCCTTGGCCAGGGCGACGAGAGTGCGGCGAGCGGCGGCCGCGACGGCGTCGAGTGTCATCCGGTCAGCCAGCGCCCTGAAGACCTTGCCGAGGGCAGCTCGTGCGATAGGAGTTTCCGCTTCGATCAAGTCGTCGAGGACTTTGGACGCGGTGGACGAAACGTCCTCGGACTTCAGTTGCGGCACTAGCCCGATGTAGGCGTCTGCCAGCGCGAAGTGGAGAACAGTCTGGTCGGCCCGCGCCATGGCCTCCAGGCTTCGGTTTGCGGCGAGCCGGACCAGGGGCGCTGCATCGTCGGGCTTCAACCGCGGCGCCAGGACTGAGACCATTTTCGCCAGGGCCTGGATATGGTTCGGATCCCTGGCATTGGCCAGCGCCGCCTGGGCGCGCTCGGCGGCGTCTCGAAGCAGCGGCGCGGCCGCCTCCGGCGTCATTTGTGCCGACTGTGCTACCAGAACCTCGCCGAGGGCGCCCTGGAAAACCGGATTGGTGGTCTTGGCCAGGTCCTTCCCGATGCGCTGGGCCATCGACTCGGCTGCTTGGGAATCCATCCGGGGTGCCAGTGCAATCATCAGGCCCCGCAGGATCGCGATCTGGCTCATTGGGCCGGGCCCGGCCACGGGGTCAATGACCTGGCGGGCGGCGGGCTGGCCAGGCCCCGGCGTTCGCGGGCCGCTGCCTGCCGCAGGTTGCGATTGGACGGCGGCCTGCCGTTGCTTCTCGAAGCGGGCGACTTGCTCCTGCCACCGGAGCTCAAGCCTCTGTGGGGTCTCTTCCATGGCGTCTAGAAGGAGCTGCGCGGCCGCCGCGGAGATCACCGCGGCGTCGTCCGAGTTCATGGGCACCACCAGAGCCGCCACTTTTGCGGCCGTACTCTTGAGGGCCGCCGGCTCATCGGCTCTATTCCTGGCTCCGAGGAGTCGCTGGGCCGCCGCCTTGGCATCCTCGGGGGCAACGCGCTTTTGCAAGGCTGCCACCACCTGCGCCGCCGGCCCGTTCGCCTGGTCAGGGATGCGACCGAAGCGTTCCGCGGCGTTGCGCTCGAGGCTTTCCACGAGCTGCTCGAGTGCCGCCACGGCATCGACGGACTTCATTCGCTCCGCCAGCGCCGGTCCCACTGTGTCCAAGCCCACGCCGCCACGGACAGCATCGAACCGAGATCCACCAGAGTGGCCCGTCTGTAATGCCTCCCCGGCCACGGCCGCGGCGGCGTCGGGCTTGAGCCGGTCCAAGAGTGGGGGCAAAGCTTTGATTAATTCGGCCGCGGCGAGATCCTCCGCGTGCGCGGTCAACTGAAGAGCACGCCGAGCCACAGCATGGGCGTCTTCGGTGCTGAGGCGCGTGGCCAGGGCTGCCAGGGGCGCGGTCAGGGCAACAATCCAATTGTTGTTATTGCGCCGACTCATGCTGGGCACTGTGTCGAGAAGCGAAAGTGCCGCCGCCTTGGCATCCGCTGAGTTCATGCGCGGCGCCAGGCCCGTCACTACTCTCGCCAACGCCTGACATTCATCCACTTGGGGTGTCTTGTCCACGGCTGCCAAAATCCGCGGGGCCACCACATGGGCCACCAGCGTGGCATCGTCTGGACTCATCCTGGCAACCAGTGCCGCCAACACGTTGGCCTGGGCGGCCATCAATGTGTAAGGAGGCAGCCAATCGGGGCGATTTCTCGGCTTGGCCATGTCCGCCAGAAGTGGCTGGGCGACCCTGGCGGCGGCATCGGACGGCATCCGTCCCGCCAGCGCCACCGCGGCCTTTTCCACTTCGGCCGGATCATCGCGGGGGTCCATTGCATCCATGAGGTCCAAGACCAGGCGCAGCGTCCTTTCCGCGTCGCCGTCATGAGAGGCGACGAACTCGGCCATCCGAACCGCCAGGGCTGCTTTCGCCCTGGAGTCGAGCTTCTTGCTCAAAGTCTCAAGAGCAGTCTTGGTAAGGGCCGCGCTTTCGGCAGGCGCCATGCGCCCTGACAGTGCCAAAAGCGCATCGGTCATCGACGCCAGAACCGGGCCATTGTCGGTCTTCGCCATGGCGTCGGAGAGCAGCGGAGCCAGCGCCCATGCATCGTCTGGTTTCAACCTCTTCGCGAGCGCCAATACGGCCTCGGCCAGCCCGCGCAGCTCTTCTTCGGCGGCCGTGGGGCTGGCGAAGCGGCGTTCGCCTGCGCTGAGAATAGCTCCCGGCGTTTCCACGAGTTGGCCAATTGCCTTCAAGCCGATCAAGACCGCGTTTCGCGCGAAGCTTTCGTCGCCGGCCCCCAGGTGCGAACCGAGCAGCAGGCAGCTTTTTCCGACCCGAGCATCGAGTGCGGGGTTTGCCACATTGCGTTTGAGAAGCAGGAGCACCTGCCGCCGGCGTGCCTGGTCGAGCCCCACAGCCGCGACGGCCGCGAATTGCGCCCGCCTCCCCAGACGCTCGGCCACGGCCGGGTCAGCCAGCGCCTGCTCGATGAACAAGGGCCCAATGCGCGGTTTGTCAAGCTGGGCCAAGTCCCACAGCGCGTCCAGTTCCAGGGTATCGAGCGCATCCAACTCACCTGGCTTCCGCTGCTGTTCGCCCAGGGGGCGCGCGAAACTCTGGGCCAAGGCCACCTCCTGTTTATGGCGCGCCTTTTCGGCCTCAAAGTAGACGTACGTCGCCGCGGCGGCGGAGAAGGGAAGGAGCAACAGCGCGGCGATCAGGGCAGCCGCGACCGGGCGTCGCCGCACCCACCGCATCGTTCGCCCGATCGGCCCCGGCCGACGGGCGCGCACCGGCTCTCCGCGCAGGTAACGGTTGAGGTCCTCCGCCAAGTCCCCGGCACTGGCATAACGCCGGGCCATGTCCTTCTCCAGGCACTTCAAGCACACGGCCTCAAGTTGCCATGGCACCCCAGCATTGATCGTACGCGGCGGCACAGGTTGCCGGTGAATGACCTCCGTGAGGACTTCCAGCCCCGAACCCAAAAACGGCGGCGCTCCGCAGAGTACCTCGTAGAGCACGGCTCCCAAGCTGTAAACGTCGCTGCGCCGGTCCACCTGCTGGCCGCGGCCACGCGCTTGTTCCGGACTCATGTACGCCGGCGTGCCCATCACCTGTCCTTCCAGGCTCAGCGTCGCTTCCTCTGCTCCGCGCCACGCCAGCCCGAAGTCTGTCACCATAGGTCGCAACCGGCCCGGCCCGCCCGGCTCTGCGCTGGCCATTTCCAGGAGGATGTTCGCGGGCTTGATGTCGCGATGGACCACGCCACGGCTGTGTGCATAGTCGAGCGCGTCGGCCACCGCGGCCATCAGCGCCACCGCATCCGAATGCGGCAACGGCCCTGCCCGCAACAGATCCCGCAAGGTCAGCCCCTCGATGAAGTCAGCCACGAGGGCCGGCGAGCAGTCGGGCCGTCGCGCGACTTCGTGGACGCTGACAATGCCCGGGTGTCGCAGTTGAGCCGCGGCCCGTGCTTCGCGCTCGAAACGCTCGCGCGCTCCCGCTTCATCCAAGAAACCAGCCCGGGGCAGCTTCACGGCCACGAACCGGTGGAGCTCGGTGTCCAGGGCGCGCCATACCTCGCCAAACGCGCCTTGGCCGACTTTCTCCAAGAACTCGAATCGCCCCAGCCGGCTTGGCGCGTTGGTTGCCGGCTCCGGCATGGCGTCGACTGCCTTCCGTGCCCCATCCACCCACGTCGCGGGGAGCTCGGGAAAACGACCCTGATATTCCATCGGCCGCGGCTCTTCGCCAGCGCGACGGAGGTTCCGGATTTCCACGAGGATGAGCGCGCCCAGCAGGGCGAGCCGCTCCTCCGCCGGCACAGTGGTCAGGAAGTCCTCAATGCGGGGTCGGTCCGCGGGATTGGCAGCCGTACTCCAGGCGGCCCGGAAGCGGCGACATGCGTCATCGATGCGGTGAGCGCCAGACGGCGATACGGTGTCTCCGGGCGGCGGCTGCGCCGAACTCATGGTCGATTCTCCGTCGGGAAAAGCCGGGGCGGCGATTTCAGGTTGAGGTTCGGTTCGTGCTCCCGCACCCAGGCCGCGAACTCCCAGATGTTCCGCGTGGATTGCTGATATCGGTTGCCCCACTCGCGCAGCAGCACTCGGCGGCGTTCCCCCACACACGTCGGCTGCTTGAGCAAGTCCACCAATCCTTGCAAAGTGCACCTCGTCAACAAGCCCTCAACCCGTTCGGACCTCCAGCGGTAACCCTCGACCGCACCGGCCTCCGCGGACGCGTCGAGGGCCTGCTGGACAGCGGCCGCAGCATCGTCAGGGTCCATTCGCGCCGCCAGGCGCGCCAGTGGCTGACGTATGGCCCGTTGGTCGTTCCCAGCAGCCGCGGGATCCGAAATTGCCAGATTGTGGGCCCGCAGTTGATCGCGCGCAGACGGCCTCATGTGTTGCACGGTCGTTCGAGCGGTTGCGGCGGCCTTCAGAGGGTTCATACGGGGCACCAAGGCCGCTATCGCCTCTAACAGGTCAAGGAGATCGTAATCGTCCTCGGCATCCCTCTGGCTCGAAGTCAACTCCAGGACGCGCTCTGCGGCGGCTTCAGCGACCGCCTCCGCGGCCTTCGATTCCATCCGTGCCGCCAGGAGCGCTACCGCTTGGCCCAGGTCACAGAACCCGCCTTTGCCCTTCGCGTTCGCCATGGCAGCCAGAAGCAGGCGCGCTGCCTGGCCGGAGATCACGGCAGCTTCGCCCGGTTTCATTCGCTCGGCCAAGGCGGCCATCCCCGTAGCGAACCGCCGCGCCGCGATGCCCGCGGCCATCGACGCTTGACGATCCGGGCTTACATAGCCATTCGATCCTCGGCCTGGTCCGCTCAAGTATTTCCAAGCGTGGTCAGCATCGCCCAAGGCATCGAGGAATTGCTGGGCGGTCACACCAGCGAGGGCCGCGGCGGTCTCCGGCTCCATCGACGCGGCCAGCGCCTGCACGACCGTACCCAGGCGCTGACAGTTCTCGCCCGAGCTCAAGCCGTTGAACGCATCGAGAACCTGCTGGGCTCGAGCGCGGGTGTCGTTGGAAGCGAGCGGCGCTGCCTGCGCTATAACCCCTTTTCCGGAACGCCAAGGGGCCAGTCGGTCGTCCGCCTTGCCCATGACAGCGAGCGTTCGCAGCGCCGCCGCGACGACGACGGCCGCGCCGGCCTTGTCCTCCATCCGCCCGGCCAGCACCGCTGCCGCTCTGCCCAGGCTCCCGAGCGCAGCGCTATCCGTCGTTCGCGTCATGTTATCGAGCGCCCGCTGCGCCAAAGTCGAGGCGTCCTCGGCTTTGATCCGCGCCGCCAGCGCCGGCAACACCACTTCCAGAAACATGATCATCCCGGGATCTGAATACTCTCGGCGCGAGTTTTCGCGCGGATTTGCCAGCATCCCTTCCAGAAGCTTGAGCAGGCCGGGATTGCTCGTCTGGCTCATAACGTCCAGGCCCCGCTCGAGCGCCGTCGCGGCGTCAGTGGAGTTCACCTTGACTGCCAGCGCGCGACCGGCTTCGGCCAGATCCTTGAGGGCATATTCGCTGGCAGTATACGGAGGCGCGTGCGCCAGTCGGGTCGCCTGAAGCACCATTTCAATTTTGGCCAGGGCCTCTATGGCCCCGCCCACGGCCGCCCCGGCGACCGCCTCGGCCTCGCTGGGCTGCATGCGCTGGATCAAGGCCGGCACGACGTTGCGGAGAACGTCATGGACGAAATCCGGGTGCCGAATCATGGTTCGTATGGTCTGGTCCGCGGCCAAACGGGTGACGGCCGCGCCGGCCTCGGCTTCCAACCTGGCGGCCAGCAGCAGCACCATTTTTGCCTGGAAGAGGAGGATGGCTCCGTTGGGCGATTTCGCCATGGCGCTGACGAGCCGCTGCGCGGAGGCGGCGGCATCCTCTTGCGTCATTCGCCTTGCCAGGGCCGTCACCGCCTCGAACCGATCATCGCAACCCCAGAAATCCTTGGGCTGAGTCAAGGGGTCGAGTACCTGGTTGACGGCAGCGGTAATATCTTCCGGATTCATCCGCTCCACCAGCGCCGCCACGACCTTGGCATGGAACATGTTCATCTCTTTCAAGGCCTGCTGGGCGAGTGTCGCGGCATCGCCTGGATTGACCCGCCTGGCCAGCACAGCCACCGCCGCGGCCATCGGGCCTTCCGCAGTGGAGCTGTAAGAAGGATTGATACTCACGCGCATGACCTCGCTGGCCTGCCGGATCGCGGCAGCGGCGTCTTCGGGCTTGAGCTGGGGCACCAGCACCTCCATGGCTTTCACGAACACCGGCTCCCCTTGCGAGTGGGAGATTGACGGGAGAATCTTGCGGACCGCTTCCGCGACGACGCTCGGATCATTCAGCTTCTCCGGATCAGCCAGCACCGCGGCCAACGTTCGGAGCGTGTTCGGCACCTCGGGCGATCCGCGGGACCGGCTGGTAAGCGAGCGGCCGAGCGCCGTCAGGACGTCGCGTCCCGGTGAGCTGTCGGGTTTCACACGCTCTCCCAGGGCCGCTATGACGGTTCCAAGGGCGACAAAGACTTCAAAATCTTCGATTTGACCTTCCTGCGTGCGAGACGCGGCCGCAACAGCGCGCTGGGCAGCCGAGGCGGCCTCGTCGGCATTCATGTTGAGCGCCAGACCAACCGCAATATCGCCCAAGGCCCGGCATTTTTCGATCGCGCTTTTATGAGCGGCACGAGCGATAACTGGAGCCTGGCTGAGGGCGTCGATAGCCCTGAGCTCCATGGCGGCGGCTTCTGCCGGCCTGACTCGCCCCGCCACCGCGGCCGTTCCCTTGCCCAAGGAGTCCGCTCGCGGGTGCCAATCACTGTTGGCGATGGCGTCCAGACCCTGCCGCACGAGGGCTTCGGCATCTGCTGGCTCCATCCGCGCCGCGAGCGCCAAGAGCGCCTCGGACAGGACGATATCCGAAGCATCGTTGTAGCTGAGTGGGGTCTTGCTCATGGCGTCGAGGACCTGCCTTGCGGCCGCGGCCGCCTCTGTCGGCTTCAGGTGCGGAGCCTGCGTTGCCACTGCTTTGCCCAAGATCTTGACCCGGTCGTCAGAAACCGACTGGGCAATCTGTAGCAAGCTATCAACGGCCAGGTGCGCGGCGGATCCGGCGAGCTCGGAGGCGTCGGCGGGATTGATTCGCTCGGCCAGATTCTCCAGTGCAGCCACCAGCGTGCAGGTTGGGGACGAGCGATTCTGGTTCGGAAGAATCGCCAGTGCCTTTTGCGCGGCCGCTATGGCGTCCTCCGGCTTGATCCGGTCCGGCAGCAACTCGGCAATCTTCGCCGCGGTTAGGCTGACTTGACCCTCCCTATTCTCGGTATGGTCGGCCTTGGGAGGAAGGAGGGGCTTCCGGGTCGCAGGGCCAACCGGACCATCCTCGTCCGTCACCTTGGCACTGGCCAGGACGGCCCGCCGGACGGCGGTTCCGGCGAGGGTGGCGTCATCTTCGGGCTTGAGCCGCCCAGCGAGCGAGGCCGCCGCCTCGACCAAAGCCCAACGCGCCGCGGGATTCTCCGTTTTCTCCAGGACATTGATTGCCTGACGGGCCACTGCCTCCGCGTCGGCGGGACTCAGTTTTCCCGCCAGCCTCTCCACCGATTGGCCCAAGGTCTTGAGTACGAACACATCGCCGACGGCCAGTTCATTCTGTCTCATGGCGGGGTGCATCGCCGTTTGGCTTAAGGTCTTCTGTACGAGCACGTCGCCGGTACCGGCTATGGTCTGTAGGACTCGCTGGACGGCCGCCGGCGGAACCATCGCGGGGTCGTCGGATAGTCGCCGCGCCAAAAGCAGGACAGCCTCTGCCAATCTCTGCCGCATTAACGGATCGGGCGCTTTTTCCACGAGGTCGAGCGTCTGCTCCATAGTCGAGGCGATCTCATCGGGCTTCATCTCTGCTGCTAACCTCGTTAGCTCTTCAAGGGGGTTAAGGAGTGCCGGAGGTTGTCCGGGAGAGTCGACTCGCGCCTGGACCCGTTCGTTCATTTGCTGAGATTGGTTGACCTTTGCCATGAAGCAAAGACGAGCCGACTTTGCGCGCTCTCCTTCCTTGAGAGCCCCGGCAAGCACCTCCGCGGCATGAGCAAGAGTCTCGCCCGTCCGGCGATTCCTCGCCTGTTTGACGATGTCCATAGCCCGCTCTGCCGCCGCCAACCCGTCGTTGCGTCTCATCCGCTCGCTCAACACGGCCAGGTCTTCCACCGCGAGTACCGGGTATGGGTTATCGTGGATCGAGCCGACATCATTAGCCGGTACGCTTGCCAGCCAATCCAACGTTCGCTCGGCGGCTGCCGCGGCGTCATCCGGGTTGAGTCGAGCCGCCAAGGGTCGCATGGATTCCCTTCGCGCTCGGAGCTCCAGAGGAGAGGCAAAGTTGTTGGCTCGCAGAGACTGCAATTGAGCCGCGGGCAGCATCTGGGCGCTCGCCCCGGCGAAGGCCATGGCCCGCGCGCGGTCGGACTGCATGCGTTCCGCCAGCGCGGCCAGAGCCCTGCCCAGGATTGTGACAGTTTCCGGGCTGTGAGTTTTGGCCAAGATGGTGAAAACTCGCGCGGCTGCTCGGTCGGCGTCATCGGGGCTTGCGGCTTCCGCGAGGTCCCCGAGCCGAGCACCTTGTACCCGGAGAATGGAGGGATCAGCGGTTCCTGTCAGAGCCGAGACGACCCCTTCGACCGCCATGTGGACCTCAGGTCCATCCCGCAATGCCACACCGATTTCGATGCAGGCGCTCCGCACGCGAGGGTCCGCCGGACTTGCTGCCAACCTGCGGCGCAGGACCTCGAGCGCCTGCTGTCGCCGGCCTTCGTCGAGGCCCACGGCTGCCTGTACGGCAAACTCCGCACGTCGCCCCAGCCGTACCGCTACCTCGGGCTCCGCCAGCGCCTCGTCAAGGAACAACACTCGAACACGATCGTTCTCCAGTTCAGCCAGCTTCCAGAGTGCGTCCAACTCAGTCTCGCTCAAAGGGGCGGAGGCATCACCTTGGCCAAGCGGCCGGGTGAAGCTGCGGGCCAAGGTCAGCTCTTCCTCGTGGCGCGCGCGTGCCGCCTTCAGAACAAACCTCAAGCCAATGCCGCCAGCAACGGCCAGAAGCACCATGGCCGCGAGCAGGGCGGCAGCGGTCGGCCGTCGCCTTACCCACCGCGCCGCTCGGCCCAGCGGCCCGGGCGGCCGCGTAAGTACGGGCTCGTCGCGCAAGTACCGGCCCAGCTCCGCCGCCACTTCCCCGGCCGTGGCATAGCGCTGGGCGGGGTCCTTCTCCAGGCACTTCAAGCAGATTGCTTCCAGAGCGCGAGGGGCGGCGGCGTTGACTTTCCGCGGCCGCACCGGTTCTTGGGATTGCACCTGCTCAAGCACCTCGACCGTGCTGCCGCGGAACGGCGGGACGCCGCACAGCAGCTCGTACAGCACGGCCCCGAAGCTGTAGACGTCGGTGCGTTGATCCACTCGATGGCTTTCCCCCCGCGCCTGCTCGGGGCTCATGTACACCGGGGTGCCCAACACTTGACCCTCCTGCGTCAGTGTGGACTCGCCGTTCTCGCGTAGGGCCAAGCCGAAATCCGTGACGAGTGGCCGCAACCGTGTCCGCCCCGCCTCCCCCCCAACCACCTCCACCAAGATATTGGCCGGCTTGATGTCCCGGTGTACCACTTGCCGGCCGTGGGCGTAGTTCAGTGCCTCGGCCACAGCCATCACCAGCATGGCCCCGTCTCGCGGCGAGAGTGGCCCCGCCTGCAACATCTCCCGCAGCGTCACCCCGTCGATAAAGTCGGCCACGAGGGCGGCCGAGCCGTCCGCCAGTCGGACGACCTCGTGGACGCTGACGATTCCGGGATGCCGCAGTTGGGCCGCCGCCCGCGCCTCGCGCTCGAAACGCTCGCGGACAAGGGGATCGTCCAACAGACCCGGCCGCGGCACCTTCAAGGCCACGGGCCTGCGCAGCTCCGTGTCATAAGCCCGCCAGACCGTCCCGAACGATCCCTGGCCGATCCGCTCCAGCAACTCGAACCGCCCGAGCCGCTCCTGGCTGCCAGGCTCGCTTCCACCTTGGCCGGCCTCCAGGGTTTCGGCCGGCTCCCCGGCGCGATCTCTCTCCATCAAGATCAGCGCGGGAAACAGTTCGCGGACCTGATCGGCTAATTCGGGGTAGCGCTCTGTGTATTCCTCAAGCGCCGGGTGCTCACCGGCTCGGAGGCGCGCCCGGAACTCGCCGGCGATTTGCTCGAATGGGTCGCGCTCGGAGCTTGGGGTGGCCATGACTCCACCTCACGGCGTGAGCATGAAGCGAGGATCGTCCTGGCTTCAGATGTAGCAAGCGGGACTGCTGGTCGCCAGGCCGTGCTTACGAGAGTATTTATAGACGGCCCCGCAGCAGTAGAGCAATTGCATAACACGATCTCGAGTCCTGCGGCTTCAAGTCACGAGGTCAAGCAGCCCAGCACGTCGTGAGCCTCCTGGCGACAGGTCGCCACAATGGTCAGCATCCGCTCCACGAAGCGGCTCCCTGTCACGTTGTCCGTTCCCCCGCTGATCAGGCGCCAGATCACTGCGTGACGCATGGCTCGCTCAGCGACATTGTTCGTCGGCTCGACACCTTGCACTCGCGTAAAGGTCCATAGTCCCTCTTTCACCTTGAGGATCTCGAAGCAGGTCGCCGCCGTCTTGACGCACCCGCACGTCAACCCATCTTCGAGGGCTTGCTTGACCTCGCCTCGCAGCCGGCGCATTCGCTCTCGAAAAGCCGGCCACGTCAAGGTGCCGTATCGCACGCGGTGTCAGTAGCGAAACAGGTGATTCGACAGCGCCAGCAATCGCTCACCGATCCCTCGCCCAGCACCCCCGCGATCAATCATCGCCTGAAAGTCGCGCGCGAGGTGCGACCAGCAGATCTGTCGCCAGCGTGCCTTGATGTGCTTATAGGCACTGTACCGATCGCTGCCGACGACTTGGCCGGCTCGGGTTCACAACAGGGCGCTGGCGACTGCCCGAGACCGGGGGGCGGCGAGCTCTTGAAGGACGGATTGCGCCGCGACGCGCGCTTGATCTCAGATTGCGTGTAATGCGGCAGCGTGGCCGTCGGGTCGATCTCTCTTTGGTTGAGGACCTCCGCGATCCCGCTCTTCAAGTGTTGCCACATAACTTCGCGTTCGTCCAGTGACAAAACGCCGGGGGTTGCCCACGATTCCTCGGGCGTTGGACCGAGCGCGCCCCACGAACGGCTCAAGCGATTGGCTCGCACGCGCGCGGCCAAAAGGTCGTCGCTCATCCAGAAGCCTGTACGACCCGCTTGATCGGCCAGGTGCGCCGTCAGCTCCTTGAGCGTGCGGTTGGCCCGCTCGCACGCGCCGTTGTACCAGACGCAGTATGGGGGCGAGCGGAAGGTGGAAATGTCCGAGTCCAGTAAGACCCGCTTCGTGGCGCACACGCGAAACGCTGGGCCGTTACCGCACTTCATG
>Ga0070732_10001136_pt1 | contig 14733 bp, 12 predicted proteins | sample Coa_R1_5_FD_66449 | JGI IMG/M metagenome (GOLD analysis project Ga0070732, IMG submission 66449) | Surface soil microbial communities from Centralia Pennsylvania, which are recovering from an underground coalmine fire - Coalmine... | ecosystem: Environmental > Terrestrial > Soil > Unclassified ...
TGCCGTGCGGGCACTACACGACCGGGGAGACACCGTACAAATATATGGATGGCTGGCAGCTGGCTTCTTTCCTGCGGACGGCATTTTAAGGATCAGAGCGACGAATGTTTCCCCTTCTCCGTTTAAGATATTGGGATGTCCACTGCTCCGACTTGCCAGGTTGTTGAACGTCGCTGCGGCGAGTTTCTGATCAGCACGGACCCGGCGTTGCTTGATCTGAACGTAATTCATGGATTCCTCACGAACTGTTACTGGGCAAAGGGCATTTCGCTAGAGTTGGTGGCACGTTCGATCCAGCATTCTTTGTGCTTCGGGATTTATGATGAATCGACGGAAAAACCCCCACGTCTCGGCGCGAGACATGGGGCACCCGAGTCAAGAAAAATGCCGGGGCCTGTGCAGGTTGGATTCGCGCGGGTAGTTAGCGATTTCGCAACTGTCGCATATCTCGGCGACGTATTCGTGTTGGAGTCGCATCGCGGACGCGGACTGAGCAAACGGTTGATGGAGTGCATCATGCAGCATCCTGCACTGCAAGGTTTGCGACGATGGATACTGCTGACGCGTGACGCGCACGGACTTTACCAGCAGTCCGGATTCACAGCACTGGCTGCGCCCGAGCGCTACATGGAAAAGCATTCGGCCGACGTCTACGAGGTCAGGAAAACGATATGAAAAATAATGGGATGTACCGTCCTCTTCATGAAACAGATCCACAGATCGCGGCAGCTATCGACAATGAAACCCGGCGCCAGCACGAGGGTCTCGAACTGATCGCTTCGGAAAACTTTGTGAGCGAAGCGGTGCTGGAGGCCGCGGGGTCGGTGTTCACTAACAAATACGCCGAGGGATATCCGGGAAAGCGTTATTACGGCGGATGCGAGTTCACCGACGTCGTCGAAAACCTGGCGCGGGATCGAGCCAAGCAGCTGTTTGGCGCCGAGCATGCCAACGTCCAGCCACACGCGGGATCGCAGGCCAACATGGAGGCCTATGCGGCCGTGCTGCAGCCCGGCGACACGATTCTCGGGTTGAATCTGGCGCATGGCGGGCACCTTACGCACGGGCATCATCTGAACTTCTCGGGCAAGACGTACAAGATCATTCCCTACGGCGTCACGAAAGAGACCGAAACGATCGACTACGACGAACTGGAGAAGCTCGCCGAGAAGGAGCGCCCAAAGCTGATCATCGGTGGCGGCAGCGCGTATCCGCGGATTATTGATTTCGCGCGCATGCGGCAGATCGCCGACAAAGTAGGGGCGCTGTACCTAGTGGACATGGCGCATTTTGCGGGGCTGGTGGCCGGAGGAGTGCACCCGTCACCGGTGCCACACGCGCAGATCGTGACCTCGACAACTCACAAAACACTGCGCGGGCCGCGCTCGGGAATGATTCTGTCGAAAGCTGAATTTGGGCCTGCTATCGACAAAGTGGTCTTTCCCGGGATGCAGGGCGGACCGCTGGTGCACATCATCGCGGCCAAGGCTGTCTGCTTCCATGAGGCGATGCAGCCCGAGTTCCGCGACTACGCGCGGCAGATCGTGGCTAACGCCAAGGTGTTGGCACAAACACTCGCCGACGAGGGATTCCGCGTTATTTCCGGCGGCACTGACACTCACCTAATGCTAGTGGATGTCTTCTCGAAGGGCATGCTGGGCAGCGAAGCCGAGAAGGCGCTGGGCGAGGCTGGTATTACGGTCAACAAGAATGCGATCCCTTTCGATACGAATCCGCCGCTGAAGCCGAGCGGCATTCGGATTGGGACTCCGGCGCTGACCACGCGCGGGATGAAGGAAGGCGAGATGCGGCAGATCGGCCATTGGATCGCCGAAGGGCTGCTGCATCGGACTGACGCCGCGATGTTGGCGAAAATCCGCAAGCAGGTGCTCGAGTTGTGCGAGGCGTTCCCGCTGTATGCCGAGCGGAGGGCCAAGGCGCAAGCGGAAGTGCGGGCGTGATCTCGGCCTCCCGCGTGATCAGGAGATGAAGCCCCCGATCACGGCCGAGGGAGATCGAGTTGCACCACGTCCGAGCGCTCCTGCACACGTGCGAGGACAACTTCGTGGCCGTCCGGCGAGATGTCAAAGTCGCGAATGTCGAAGTCGGGCGGGAGGTTGGTTAGCGGCCGCTCAGCGCCCGTCTCAAGGTCGATGAGCCAGAGGTTCTTGTGCTGAATCTCCCCCCTCAGGAGTACGAGTGATCGTCCTCCAGGCAGAAACGCCAGATGGCGAGCCCCGCGAGTTAGCGTCAGCACTGGCAAGGCATGCGCTGTGGCGTCGGCATTGACTGCTTTCACCGAAAACGTGGTGCCAATGTCGGCCCCAGAGTAGACAACGAATCGCCCGTCGGGCGACCATACCGGATCGACCGAATACTCCCTAAGAAAAAGAGCCGGAGAGCCGCCGTCGACCGGCACGCGGAAGAGATGCGGGATGCCGTGATCTTCCGCTGCCGTGGTGATGGATTGTCCGTCGGACGACCATGCGGGATCACCCTGCAAATCGAGCGAATCGGTCACAACCCGCGCGTTCGCGCCATCGGCCTGCATCACGTACAAGAGCGTCCGGCCGTTTTGCCGGACCGAGAATGCGACATGCCCGTCGGGGGCGATCGCTGGACCGCCAAGGACATGCGCTCCCTGCCCCCTCCACAGCTCCGTGCCGTTTCCATTGGCAATCTTCCAGATACTCTCGCTCGTGCCCTGTAGCGAAACGTACGGAAGATAATTTGGACCGAGCCGGGGCGAGAACTCCACCCCGGTGGTCAGCGAAATAGGAGAGGCCGCCGGCATTTCGCCAAGTGAATCGGCGATGCGCAAGTGCCAGAGCGTTCCCTTCGGTTTCGCGAGAGTGACAACCAGGCGGCGACCATCAGCACTGGCCGCGATCGAGGTGTACGGGTCAAGGCCGAAGCTCAAACGGTGGGGAATGCGCCGCTCGATGTCGACGCTGTGCAGCCATGGTCCCGAACCATCGGGGTCGCTGGCGAGGTACAGCAGCGTCCGCCGGTCCAATAAGACTGGATGAGTCACTCGTCCATTGTGCGACGTGATCCGCTCTGGAGTTCCTCCCCCGGGGCGAATGCGCCAGATGTCCAATTTGTCTGGGAGGGAACCCTGAACAAAATAGATGAACGCGGAATCGGGCGCCCAGAGCGGAAAATGACTGTGGAGCCCCGCAGGCGCTGTGAAAATGGGACGAGCGTCTGATCGCAGGCTGCCGTCTGATACAAACAGCGGGTCTCCCGGTCCGGGCGTGTGGTAGGCGAGCCGGGAGCCGTCGTGCGACCAGTCGAACTCGGCCACGCCTTCAAGATATGGCCTCACCTGCCCGCCCAGGGTCGGTACCGCCCAGATACTGATGTTGTCAGCGCTCGAGCCGCTTGGCTTGCGCACCCAAAACGTAACCAAAGAGCCATCGGGCGAAAACCCCAGCATGCGGACCGAGGGATTGACGAGTTCCGGCGCGCTGCCGTGGGTCAGGTTGTGAAACTCTCCAGAACCCGCTTGCGTGACCCAGACATCCATCTGTCCATCACGGTCCGAAAGAAAAGCAATAAAGTGTCCGTCGCGCGAGACGGCGGCGGCTTGGGCCACTCCGTCGAAATCCGTGACAGTCTGAAAATGCGCATCGGCGATCGGGTTTCGCCAGAAATATTCCGTTCTTTGAAACCAGAGAATTGCGCCAATCGCCAGTGCTACCACGACCACCGCCAGCGGGAAGAGAGAATTCCATCGGCTACGGGTAAGAGAAGGTCCTAGCGCCGGCCGCGGCAGGGTCTCGGGAGGACTCGGCAAGGGGGTGTTGTCCGTGCTCTCCTCTGCTGATGGAATGTTCCGACTGCGCGCCCAGGCGTCCAACTCCGGGCGAAACGCGTAAACCGAGCCAATCTTGTCGTGCTGGTGTCTGTGAACCGGCATTCCCTCACGCTTTTCCCAGCGCTGGACCGTCGTAACATCGCGATTGAGGTATACGGCGATTTCCTTCCATGAATCCAGCCGGTCGCCCGGCGGTCCCGCCGCTGGTAGTGTGCCCTGGGATGGTTCGTCCATCATGTTCCCCCCGCTTGGCCCGTGGTATGTGCAGGCCCCGGGGACCGGAATTGTACCCCGGGCGGGGCGGCAAAGCACGGCATTCGACGGCAAGAACGCAAATCCCGCACCTTACGGTTTGAACGCAGCCATGTATGTGTCCCATTGTGTCCGGGCCCTTGCGCTGGACAGACGGCGACAAGGCTAGGGAGGTTTCTATGCGACAAAAATTGACCTGGTTGGTGCTGTTCAGCGCTGCGATGGTGGTTACGACCCTCTTCTACGTGCGACGGGTCTCGGCCACATCGGCGAGTGGGTTTGTGGGTATAACCCTCGCCAAGGGCACATTGGGGTCTTTCGAGGTGTTTAACCACGCCAAGCTGGGAAGCACTACAGGAGACGATGACGACAATGTATGGCTGTCGTTGCAGAAGACAAAGGGGTCCTCAGACCTGTACGTGCAGAGCAATGTCTGGCAGCCGGGAGGGAGTACCGGGTGGCACTCGCACCCTGGCCATAGCCTGATTATCGTCACGGCAGGAACAGTCACCGACTATGAAAGTGACGATCCCACATGCAAGCCGCAAGTGTACACACAGGGGATGTCGTTCGTGGATTCCGGTGGCAGTCACGTGCACATCATTCGGAACGAGGGAGCGGTCGTGGCTCAAACTATCGCCGTTCAACTCATTCCGGCCGGCGCGATGCGGCGCATCGATGCTGCGGCACCGGCGAACTGCCCCACCAATATCCAATAAAGACCGGAAGACCGAAGCCGCCACGGCTCGATCCCTGGACGCGCACCGACCAAGCGCGGCCAGGGATCGTGCAGACCACTATTAAGGCGACCAGGCTCGTACGAGGATTCTGACACGGGTTCCATCCGAACGATGCTGCCATAAGCTTCGGCGGAGGACGCTCGCTCTGTGGTTAAATGTGATCGGTGAAGATCGCCATCGACATCCGGCGGATGACCGAGTTCGGCGTCGGGACGTATATCCGCAATGTCATTCGAACCCTGGGCCGGCTGGATCGAGAGAACAAGTATTATCTGATCGGGACACCAGCCAAAGTGGAGGAAATTGGGGCGCTCCCGCCTAACTTTCACAGCGTCCCGCTAACGTCGGCAGAGCGTTCGATCACAGGTTATCGGGACTTTCGGACGGCGCTCGTCCGGCTGGGCACGGACCTCGTTCACATCCCTAATTTGTTTTCGGTTCCGCGGGCTTTGCCCTGCCCGTATGTCATGACGGTGCACGATATGCTCGAGCATATGTCACGGGCGCGGGAGCAGAACGGATTCTTTCGCTCGCTCCATTTCCAGCTCACACGGCGGGTGCTGCGCGGAGCAGTCCGGATTTTCGCGGTGTCGAATTTCACGAAAACGGAAATCGAAAAGCTGTTTGAGATCCCATCCGCGCGGATTGAGGTGGTCTACAACGCCATTGACGAGCGATTTCTGCACGGGCACGCAACAGCCGCAGACCGGGAAATGATCGCGCAGCGTTATCAAGTGACCTATCCTTTCCTGCTTTATGCGGGGCGCGTGAGCCCACACAAAAATGTCGTGCGCATGATCGAGGCTTTTTCGGCGCTCAAGACGGAACTGGCTCGGGATGACGCGTTTCCCGATCTCAAGCTCATCATTATTGGTGACGACCTTTCCGGCAATCCGGACCTGCGGCGCACGGTGGTGCGGAGTGGAGTGCAAAATGACGTGCGATTTCTCGGCTTCATTCCGATCGAGGTGTTGCGCATTTTCTACGATGAGGCCAAGGTCTTCGTGTTCCCGTCGTTGTATGAAGGATTCGGATTGCCTCCGCTGGAAGCAATGGCGCACGGGACGCCCGTGGTCACGTCGAATGTGTCATCGCTGCCGGAGGTAGTGGGGAAAGCGGCGGTGCTGGTAAATCCGGAAAATGTGTTCGAGATCATGCGCGCTCTCCACCGTGTGCTTACGGATTCGGCGCTGCGCGATCGCCTCAAGGAACGAGGTTATCAGCAGGTAGCAAGGTTTTCGTGGGAGATGTCGGTTCGGCGGATTCTGGACGTCTACCAGCAAGTGGGCGGCAGGGCGGCTCGGCTGGAGACTGTTCAGTCTGGGCAAGCCAGTTAGAGACTGCATCCCGCGAACGCAGGGATCCTTCGACTTCGCGAGCTCATTCGAGCTCGCTACCCTCAGGATGACAACTCTTATAGCACCCTTATTTCAACAGCGGTTGGCCGGGTGAGGCGACGGCGAGCTTGTGCAGCTTCGCAATGATGGGAGTTTTGTCAGCGTCGGTCTTGGCGGCAGCAAGGCGCTTGCGCAGGTGGAGGATCTTCTCTTTGCGAGTACGGCGCCGGCGAATCTCGGGCCGGCGGCTGGGTGCTGACATTCGGGTCTCCTTTGAATTAGAACGCTAGGATCAGTTCGCGCCGCCCGCGATCGAGGGCACGAGCAAGACTTCGTCACCTTCCTGAAAAGTATATCCCGGGCCGCCCAAAAAGCGAATGTCCTCTTCGTTCACGTAGATGTTCAGGAAGCGGCGGATTTGTCCATTATCGTCACGCAAATGCGGCTTCAGGTCGGGAAACTTTTCGTCGAGAACGGAAAACAGATCGTTCAGGTTGGAAGCCGCACAGCTGATGGAACCGACGCCATCGGTGTGGCGACGCAGCGCGGTCGGGATTTGCACGGTAATGGGCATGGGTCAGGCTCCTAGGCTGATGGCGTCCTCAGCAGCGGCGACGACTTCCGGCACTTCAGCGACGTCAAGCGTGCGCTGCAGATAGCTCTCGAATTCGGCAAGTTTGGGAGCAATTGGACGCTCCGTCTTATAAACGCCGGCAAGGACATCGGTGGTCTTCAGGCCGTTGCCAGTGACGCAGAGGACCGTGGTTTCCTCGGGCAGGATGCGATCCTGGCGGTACAGCTTGCCAGCCGTGCCGACGGTGACGCCGCCGGCGGTCTCGGTGAAGATGCCCTCGGTTTCGGCCAGCAGCCGGATAGAGTCGATCACCTCGGGATCGCTGACGTCTTCGCTCCAGCCGCCGCTGTTCTTGATGGTCTTGATGGCGTAATGGCCGTCAGCGGGATTGCCGATGGCAAGCGAGCGGGCGATGGTGTTGGGCTTCTGAGGCTCGATTTCGGAGCTCCCGGTCTTTATAGCGGTTGAGATCGGAGAACATCCGGTGGCCTGGGCGCCAAAGAATTTCACTTCCTTGGCTTCGACGAGGCCAAGTTTGACCAACTCATCGAACGCTTTCTTAATTTTGGTGATCAGCGATCCCCCGGCCATGGGACAGACCACGTTATCGGGCAGGCGCCAGCCGAGCTGCTCGGCAATTTCGAAGCCCACTGTCTTGGATCCTTCCGCGTAGTAGGGGCGAAGGTTGACGTTGACAAAGCCCCAGCGATGCTCGTCGGCAATCTGCGAGCACAGGCGGTTCACCTGGTCATAGTTGCCGGCGATGCGGACCACTTTCGCGCCGAAAACGTTGGTGCCGAGAATCTTCGCAGGTTCGAGGTCGGAGGGGATGAAGATCCACGCCTTCAGGCCTTCGCGGGCCGCGTGGGCTGCGACGGCATTTGCCAGATTTCCGGTGGAGGAACACGAGACGGTGTCGAAACCGAAGGCGCGTGCTTGCGACAGAGCGACGGCGACCACCCGGTCTTTGAAGCTCAGAGTTGGAAGGCAAACGGCGTCGTTCTTGATGTAAAGATTCGCCGCGGCCGCAGCCCCACTTAACCGTTCAGCTAGATGAGGAGCCTGAAACAGTGGAGTGAAGCCGACAGGAAGCCGCGGCGTAAAGCCCTGGGGGAGGGGTAAGAGTTCGGAATAGCGCCACATATTCGGCGGCCGCTGCGAAATGCGTTCACGGCTAAACGTTCCTTGAGCAACGTTGGCTCGCAGAGTCTCATAGTCGTAAACGACTTCCAAGGGGGAGAAACAATCGTCGCAGATCGAACGGGGCTGGTTTCCCCACGTCCGTCCACATTCGCGGCACCGAAGTTCATATGAAGCCATGGAGCTACTCGCTTTCTATCTTGGGCAGCGAATAGCTGACGACGAGCCGGAAAAAGCGGCCTAAAAAGCAAAGGCCTCTTTTTCCAGGAAAAGGAAAAGAGGCTATCGGATGCAGATACAGCTCGCAGCCGAATCTCATGTTCCCTGTTTCCAGGAGAGAGTTGGCACCTGTCAGCCGGGATATATGATCCCGGTTCGGTTGCCGTGGCGTCTCAGGGCTCGTCCCTCAGCCACTCTGCATGAAATTCAGGTTCGCCCCGAAGGACGAACTTGTTCTAGGTATGTTACGAAATATGGCAAGGCTAGTCAAGGGTAAACTCCAGACCGGCCGTTCCCTTCTTATCTCAATCTACTTCGCAAGCGCTGCCCAAATGCCGAAGTGTTGCGCCTGTGTCGGCACCCGCGCATCCCTTTGCTGTTGGACCAGGGGTGTACAATTCCTCGCACTTGGTGGCAACGTGCTCCGGTCTTAACAAATTCTTTCCGGGGATAGACGATGAGACGAATGTTCGCGCGATTTGGCACTGTTGTGACCGTTGCCGCCATCTTCCTATGCAGTTCCTTTGCCCAACAGACAGAGACTCCCAAGACAGCAGCCGCCAAGAAACAGCCAGCGGCGCAAGCGCAGACTTCTGAGAAGCCTGCCGAGGCGGCGACCAAGCCGGAGACCACGCCTGAGCCGAAGCCGGCAATCCGCGAGGCCTCGGGCGACAAAGAGAAAGATAAAGAAGAGCACTACGACATGACTGAGGTGCCTCCGGTGGTGACGCATCATCAGATCACGGTCGAGGGGAAGCCGTTGAAATATACGGCGACAGCGGGGCGGCTGCCGATCAAGCGTGGTGATGGACGGATCGAGGCAGAGATGTTTTATGTCGCTTACACGCTCGACGGGCAGGAACCGGCGAAGCGTCCCGTGACGTTTGCGTTCAATGGCGGACCAGGATCGGCGTCGATCTGGCTGCACATGGGAGCACTGGGGCCGCGCAAAGTCGTGCTGCAGCCAGATGGCTTCATGCCTCCGTCACCGTATCGAATCGAAGACAATCCGTACACGCTGCTTGATAAGAGCGATCTCGTGCTGATCGACGCGATCGGCACGGGGTTCAGTCGCGCGGCTGATGCTGAACTGCATAAAAAATTCTGGGGCGTAAAGGGTGACATCGAGGCGTTCAGCGAGTTCATACGGCTTTACATCAGCCGGAACGAGCGCTGGTCGTCCCCGCTGTTCATCCTGGGAGAGAGCTACGGGACGACGCGCGCTGCCGGGATTGCGGGATATCTCGCTGACCGCGGGATTTCGTTTAACGGCATCACTCTGCTTTCGACCGTTCTGAACTTCGAAACCCTCGAAGACAACTTCACCAACGACCAGCCATACATTTTCCTGATTCCATCGTTCACCATGATCGCGGGTTATCACCACAAGCTGGCGCCGGACTTCGCGCAGGACATGAATCGGGCGCGGCAGGAATCCGAGCATTGGGCTTCTACCGACTACGAGCAGGCGCTCGACAAAGGGGACTCGCTCACGCCCCAGGAGCGGCAGAAAATCATCGACCAGTTGGCACACTTTACCGGACTGACCAAAGAGGTGATTGACGAAGCCAACCTGCGGATCAACGTACAGAAGTTCACACACTATCTGCTGATCGATCAGAAGGTGCGCGTCGGACGGCTTGACGGACGCTATACGGGGCCCGATCCCAACGGCCTGCTGGACACGCCCTTTTACGATCCGACAGGCTCGGCGACGCAGCCGCCGTTTACGTCGGTCTTCAACAATTACCTGCGCACGGAACTCAACTACAAGGTCGATATGCCGTACAACGTCCGCGCGTCGCGAGGCCCGAACGACACCTGGGATTGGGGATCGGCGATCCAGGGATTTCCCGATACCGCCTCGGCGATGCGGCAGGCGATCGTGAAGAACCCATATTTGAAAATTCTGGTTATGGAAGGCTATTACGATCTGGCGACGCCGTACTATGCGGCGAACTACACGGTCGACCATCTCAATCTGCCGGCAAAATATCGCGACAACGTTTCGTTCGCAACCTACGATGCGGGGCACATGGTGTATTTGCCGATGGATGGGTTGAAGAAAATGAAAGCGGATCAGGCGGCCTTTATGCAGAAGGCGGGGATGCCTTAACCACACGAGGCACAGACGATCCCAGAATTTGCAGATTCCGCCGGCTTCTGCGGTACATGCTGTCGTTCATTTTTCAATCATGCCGATCAAGAGCCTGAGATGCGCTGCGTTATTTGCCACTTCCCTTCTTGCTTCCAGCGCGGTCGCGCAGGATAGCTGCGCGAAGCTGATGAGCGCCAAGATTTCCGGCGCAACGATGCTGCTGGCGGCGGCGATTCCTGCAGGAGGTTTTGCCGGACCTCCGGGGCCCGCTTCCGGGCGCGATCTGACCGCGCCGTATAAGAGCGTTCCGGCATTTTGCCGGGTCGTTTCCGTGGCCACGCCGACGACCGATTCCGAAATCCGAATCGAGCTGTGGCTGCCGGCATCAGGCTGGAACGGCAGACTGCAGGGCATCGGCAACGGGGGATTCGCCGGGGCGATCGACTACGTGCAACTCGGGACATCAGTCCGCAAAGGATACGCCGCCGTGGCGACAGATGCGGGCCACACGGGTACGCCGGTCGATGCCGCGTGGGCGCTGGGGCATCCAGAGAAAGTGGTCGACTTTGGGCATCGCGGCATACACGAGATGACGCGGGTGGCAAAAGAGGTGATCCAGGCTTTTTATGGGAAGGCGGCACAGCGGTCTTATTTCGCGGGATGTTCCGATGGCGGACGTGAAGCTCTGATGGAGGCGCAACGCTATCCGGCCGATTACGACGGCATTCTGGCAGGAGCTCCGGCGAATTATTGGACCGCGCTGCTCACAACTGCGGCCTTGGACACGCAGGCACTGACGCTGGATGCCGCCAGCTTCATACCGCCGGCGAAGATTCCGGCGATTGCTACCGCCGTGAACGCGGCTTGCGATGAACTGGACGGGGTGCACGACGGAATACTGAACGATCCGCGGCATTGTCACTTCGATCCTGCGACGATTCGGTGCAAAACCGGAGATAACGAAAAGTGCCTCACTGCACCTCAAGTTGTCGCGCTGAAAAAACTTTATGCCGGGCCGCATGATTCGCACGGCAAGGAAGTGTTCCCGGGCTACTTGCCGGGGGCGGAGGATGGTCCAGGCGGCTGGGGACTCTGGATTACCGGACCCGCTCCGCTCAAGAGCCTGTTGGCGTTTTTCCAATTTGGATACTTTGCGGACATGGTTTACGAGAATCCTGATTGGGATAACAGAACTTTCGCTGTTGAGCCCGGGCTAAAGCTGGCCGAGCAGAAGACAGCGAGTGCCGTGAACGCGGTGGAAGCAGATCTGAATTCCTTCAAGTCGAGAGGCGGGAAGCTGATTGTTTATCACGGCTGGAACGACCCAGCCATTACGGCCCTCAACACTGTGAACTATTACCAGAGCGTAGTCGCGAAGATGGGTCAGCGCGAGGTGGATGCCTTCGCGCGCTTGTACATGGTGCCGGGGATGCAGCACTGCGACAATGGCCCGGGCGCGGATTCGTTTGGGCAAGTGGGACGACTCACCTTTGACGATCCGAAACACAGTGTGAATGCCAGCCTGGTAGAGTGGGTCGAGAGAAGTGTCGCTCCGGACGCGATTATTGCTTCAAAATACTCCGCGGACGATATGCAGCACGCGCTGATGACACGCCCGTTGTGCGCCTACCCGAAGGCCATAAAATATAAGGGCGCCGGCGATACGAATGATGCGGCGAACTTCACCTGTGAGGCTCGGAAAAAATAGCTCATAGTATAAGGATTTGCGGAAAAAGGCCCTTTGCCTTCCTGATCGGTTAATCGGACATTCTGAGCGAACCTTCCGATAAGCACAAATTTGTGTTAATACAACGTACGGGTTTCCGTAGAGACGTTGCTCGCAACGTCTTCCTTTCCACGTGCTTTGGTCCTGGTGTCAGCAAGAGACGCTGCGAGCAACGTCTCTACGACGGCGCGAATCCGTGAAGGGATTGGGCGCTGCGGGAGGAACGCTCACGCCCAAGAACATCGTGATCTGCTGCGATGGAACCGGGAATGAATTCGGCGACAACAATTCCAATGTCGTGAAGCTGTACAGCACACTGATCATGGATGGAAAATGCCAGGTCGGCTACTACCACCCGGGCGTTGGAACGATGGGTGCGCCAACCGAAACGAACCGTGTCAGCAAAGCGTGGTCCGTCGTCATGGGGCTGGCTTTTGGAGCAGGCCTCCTGGCGAACGTCAGCGACGCTTATCGCTATCTCATGAATATTTATGAGGACGGAGACCAGGTGTTTTTGTTCGGATTCAGCCGTGGCGCTTACACAGTCCGAGCGCTGGCGGGAGTCTTGCACATGTTCGGATTGCTGTGTCCGGGTAATGAGGGTTTGATCCCGTACATCACGCAGATGTTCGCCAGGCGTACACGTCGGGCAGGTGGCATGACCCATACGTTTCAAGTGGCCGAAGGCTTCAAGGAGACGTTTTGCAGAGACTGCCCGTTGCATTTTGTCGGCGTGTGGGACACGGTGAGTTCGGTAGGTTGGGTGTGGGATCCGTTGAGGCTACCGTACACGGCCCAAAATCCAACCATGATCAATGGACGGCATGCCATTTCCATTGATGAGCGACGCTGTTACTTCCGAAACAATATGTGGGGCGCGGCGCTTCCCGGACAGAACATCAAGCAGGTCTGGTTCGCCGGCGTTCACGCGGATGTGGGTGGATCGTATTGCACGGCATACAGCGGGCTTTCTCAGATTACTCTGGAGTGGATGTTGTGTGAGGCAGGGTCATTGGGTCTGATGATCGATTCGACACGGGCGAGCCAGGTGTTGGGGCGCGTGCCTCCAGCAAAAGTGCCTCTGCCTGCTCCCATTCCGCCGGATCCTGCGGCGAAGGCGAACAATTCGCTTACCGCTGTGTGGTGGATTCTGGAATTTCTCCCGCACTCATATTACGACCCGGTCGCGAAACAAAAAAAGTGGAGGATTCCCCTGGGCGCCCGGCGAGTCGTCCCCGAACATTCCGTCTTGCACGCTACAGTGCTCGCGAAACTACAGGTGGATCCGGATTACCGGCCGCCGAACTTGCCGGGGGAGTATGGAGTCGAACCGCAAGTAGGTTTTGGAGTGGCGGAGCCGGCGCTGGTGAACGTGTGAGTTCGGTTTCCAGCTTTCGTATGCTGGGCGGAATCAGGTATCCATGCAAAAACGGCTCCAATCAGCGGCTGTACTGATTTCTTTTTTTGTCGGCATGGCGCTCTAGGCCTAACTGGATCAGGCGGTCGATCAGGTCGGCATAGCCGACGCCCGACGCTCCCCAAAGCTTGGGATACATGCTGATCGAGGTGAAGCCAGGCATGGTGTTGATCTCGTTCAGAAAAATCTTCCGGGTTTTCGGATCCATCAGGAAATCGACGCGGGCGAGGCCGGAGCAGTCCACCGCTTTGAAGGCACGCACTGCAAGTTCCTGAACCGTCTTTGTCTCTTTCTTGGTAAGCTTCGCCGGGATAATGAGCTGCGAGCCTTCGTCGAGGTATTTCGCGGTGTAGTCGTAGAACTCTTTGCCGGGAACGATCTCGCCCGGGACGGACGCAATGGCATCGTCGTTGCCCAGAACCGAGCATTCGATCTCGCGGGCTTTGTCCTTTTTGCCGCCGACGCCTTGCTCAATCACGATCTTGCGATCGAATTTCGCTGCTTCTTCGATCGCGGGACCGAGTTCTTTGCGGTCGTGCGCCTTGCTGATGCCGACCGATGATCCTAGATTCGCCGGCTTGACGAACACCGGATACTTCAGCTTGCTCTCGACCAGTTTGTGAATTTTCTTCGGATCACGCTCCCAAGAGCTGCGCAGAATCGTGACGTGCTTGACGATGGGGATTCCGGCTGCGATGAAGAGCGACTTCATGACATCTTTGTCCATGCCGGCTGCGGAGCCGAGCACTCCGGCTCCCACGTAGGCGAGGTCGGCGAGTTCGAGCAGGCCCTGGATGGTCCCGTCCTCGCCGAACGTGCCGTGCAGCACGGGAAAGATGACGTCGACGTTGATCGCACGATCGCTGGCGCGGCGGGCGATCCGGGCATCACTTTGAAAGGGAACCAAGCCGTGGACCGGTTCGGGCGGGACAACGACCGATTCACCCTGCGCCAGTACGGCAGCGCCGGGCGTGGTTTCAGGATCACCCGCGCGGAGCGGTCTAGGTTCGTGGATGGGCTTGCCTTCGAGCAGGTTTTCGGCATGCTCAGCGGTAAGCCAGCGACCATCTTTTGTAATGCCGATGGGAACAACTTGATATTTCTCTTTGTTGATAGCGTTGAGAACCGAGGCGGCCGAGAGCAGCGACACTTCGTGCTCCCCGCTGCGCCCGCCAAACAGAATGCCGACGCGAAGCTTTTTCATGACCATTCAGTGTGGACGCGAGAGAAGTTTCCCGTCAATCGCTGAGTTGGTACACTGACCCGTTCAAGGTTTATGCCGAATTTCAGGCTTCGCATTCTTTGCGCATGGTTGGCTGCGGCTGGGATCATTCTGACTGGTGCGTGCCGGAAGAGTTCGGAAAACGGCAGTACCGGCGCATCGGATTGGGCCAGTTCTGCGGCGGCTCC
>Ga0070732_10001137_pt1 | contig 14703 bp, 16 predicted proteins | sample Coa_R1_5_FD_66449 | JGI IMG/M metagenome (GOLD analysis project Ga0070732, IMG submission 66449) | Surface soil microbial communities from Centralia Pennsylvania, which are recovering from an underground coalmine fire - Coalmine... | ecosystem: Environmental > Terrestrial > Soil > Unclassified ...
CTGGGCTGGTCAGCCCATTGTCTGGAGCAGCTCCGCGAAGGACGCCTGATCCGTCCTGACTCCATGTATCAGGGCCCAACCGGGCTGAAGTTTAAAAACTGAGCGAGAGGAACATACGGCCTACGCGCTCTTTTCGACGCGCTGTTCCTTGGCCGGCTGATAGCTGCCGGGCACGATTCGCGCAGAAATGCACAGGCGATTCCAGGCATTGATGGCCGCAACGGCAAGAGTTAAGTCAGATAATTCCTTTTCGTTGAAGTGCTGGCGCACCTGGTCATAAATGGCATCCGGAACGTGGTCCTCCATGACCCGCGTCACCGCCTCGGCCCACTTCAGGGCGGCACGTTCACGACCTGTGTAGAACGGAGACTCACGCCAGGCATCCAGCGAATATAAGCGCTGCTCATCCTCCCCAATCGCGCGCAAATCTTTCCAATGCATATCCAGGCAGTACGCGCAGCCGTTGATTTGCGAGGTCCGCAACTTGATCAGATGAAGCAGAGCTTCTTCCAACCCGCATGACTGAAGATACTGCTCCAGGCCGAGCATGGCTTTGTATGCGCCAGGGGCAACTTTGGTAAAGTTGAAGCGTGCTTCCATGAGAACTCCTTGGTGCTGATTATAGTCGGATGAATCCAGAGCACGGGCAGGGAGTTCTCATTTCCAGTGGATCAGACCGTCCGTGTCTTCCACCAACACAACATCGTACTTTTCCAGCATGGGCATTAACACGTTCTCCAGTTCGCTCTTCCAGAGATCTCCTTCGTAAAACTTTGCTTTCATCGGCTCTCGCGAAGGGAGATCGGGAAAGCCGCGCATGAAGAAGAAAGTGTCGGGATCTTCTACAGAAAGAAAGGGGCCCAGTATTTTCATCCCGATCTTCTCATGCGCGGGAATTGATTTGCGCCGGAATATCTCCAGGAATTGAGGGCGTTGGCCGGGCTTGGTCTTGTAGGTTCGCATTTCGATGATCATGAGAATGCCTCCTTTCAGTCACCCAGCCTTACTGTTGTCTCCACTTGTGTTGAACGTAGGGTGGCGCCTTGACGCCATCTTGCAGGCGCGGATCGGGTACGGGTGTTTTCGCTTCCAGCCGGAGAGGGAGAATTCCCGCCCAGATGGGCAAGCTGTAATCCTCCTCGTCATCCAGCGGCGGGCCTGCCCGGACTTTGGCGGAGGCCTCTTCGATGGAAAATTCGAGCACCGACGTGGCTTTCAGCTCTTTGCCGGTGGGACTGCGCACATCATTCCACCGGCCCGCAATCAGGTGTTCTGAAATCACCCGCAGGGCTTGCGTCTTTTGCTCCGGGTCGTCAATCTTGCGGGCGCTTCCAAAAGCAACCACAGACCGGTAATTCATGGAGTGATGAAATGCTGACCGCGCCAGTACCAGTCCATCCACCAGGGTCACGTTGATGCATACCGGCATGCTGGTTTCAAGCTCGCCCAGCATTCGACTGGCCGCCGAGCCATGCAAGTACAGCTTGTTCTCCTGGCGGCCATACAGAGTTGGAATCACAAAGGGCTGTCCGTTCATCTGGAAACCCACATGGGCCAGGAATCCGGCGTCCAGGATTGCATAAATGGTTTGCGCTTCATGCGAGCCGCGTTTTGGTAACCTGCGGAGTTCAGTGCGCTTTGTCAGCTTCATCGTTGACCCTCGTCTGGTCCGTAATCCAATTTACCTCCCAGGTCTTGCCTCCGTCATCGGAAAATGATTGCTCAAAGTGAGGCGAATCCGTAGTGAGGCCGGTCCAGACATAGCGAATTAGAATGACTTTGCCATTGATCGTATCCTGAGCGAAAAATTCGCCATGTCCGTTCTTGAATTCGCCCACCTGGGGCGGGTCCATGATGCCATTTTTGCTATTGGCCCAATAGAGCCGCCACTGGTGGGATTCAGGATTGTAGGTTCGCAGGGTCAGGCCTTCGATGTGACCTGTTGGACCCTCGAGTTCAATTGTGTCCAGTTGGGCGCGGCCATCCCAAATCTTGTGGCAGATGCCAGTGCCGTAAAGCTCCACCCAGGTACTGGAACCTGTTAGAGGATTCAGGCGTCGCCTCAGGTGAAATTTCCAGCTGCCAATCAGACCGTCAAAATCGTGTTGTCCGTCGCGATTCTCTGTTGTTGCCTGCGCTCCGGGTTTCGCGGCGTTCGAGTTCATCTGCGCCGGTAAATGTGTCCCCCAAAAAGTGAAAATCAGAAGGCTCAGTAAGAAGTATCTGCGGGTGCTCTTCAATCTCGGCATGTTGAATCTCTCCATTGGACTGGTGTTGGCTGCTGTTTCCAACCGCCATGTTTCGATCATGCCTTGATGTGTGGTATTTTTAAATGTCCACTTTTTATGTCATTGGTAATACCACTTTCAAAAGAAAACGGACCGCTCTTCCGGCAGGTTTACCTCCGGCTGCGCGCGGGGATCCTGTCAGGCGCTTTCCGGAGCGGTGAAAGACTTCCCTCCACGCGAGATCTGGCTGAGCAGCTTGGAATCTCGAGGACGGTGGTGCTGCTGGCTTACGACCAGTTATTGGGTGAGGGATTCGCGGAGGGCCGGCACGGCTCAGGAACTTACGTCGCCCGTAGCGTGGGTGAGAGCCGCTCCGGGACATCTGCAAGGTCTGTTCCCGTTCGGCTGTCGTGCTTTGGATCGTCCGCAGCCAGCGCCTGGTCGAGGATGAACTTTTCACGCCGGCGCACGCGCAAGTTTCCCTATGACTTTGGTTATGGACGGAGCGACCTGGAAACTTTTCCCTTCGAGATGTGGCGCCGCATCCTGCTCCGATGCTCCAGAAAAGCGCCCGTTTCAGCATTCGACTACGGCCCTGCGGGCGGATATGTCGCTTTGCAGGAAGCCATTTGCACCCACCTGCGGCGTTCCCGGGCTGTAGTCTGCGATCCCTCGCAGGTCATTGTGGTGAACGGATCGCAGCAGGCATTGGATTTGATTACCCGGATCCTGATCGAACGCGGTGATCGCGCCGTCCTGGAAGATCCCTCGTACCAGGGCATCAGCGAGGTCTTGCGCGCGGCCGGCGCTGGCTTGCTGCCGGTAAGGGTTGACCGCGACGGCCTGGACCCGGCCAGCTTGCCGGAGAACGCCCGGATTGCCTTCGTAACTCCATCGCACCAGTTTCCCACCGGCGGGATACTTCCGTTGGCTCGACGCCTTGCCCTTTTGCAATGGGCGAAGCGCCGGAGTGCCATCATTGTTGAGGACGACTACGATGGCGAGTTTCGTTATGAAGGGCAGCCACTGGAATCATTGCAAGGCTTGGACCGGGAGGGACGAATCATCTACATCGGAACATTCTCCCGCACCGTTTTCTCTTCTCTCCGCATCGGTTATCTGGTGGCGCCCCGGAGGCTGGTTACAGCATTCAGCGCAGCCAAGTGGCTCTGTGACCGGCACACCTCTGCTCTGGAGCAGCAGGCACTGGCTGAATTCATTTCCAGCGGGATGTATGAGCGCTACCTGCGTCGCGTCCGGCGCAGGAATGCCGCGCGGCGCCAGGCGCTGCTGGAATCGGTTCGCAAGTGGCTCGGGGATCGCGTGGAGATAACCGGTGACGGCGCTGGAGCCCACATTGTCCTGTGGCCAAAACGTCGCGTCAGCGAAGCGGCTGTGATCAAGGACGCTGCCTCGCGTGGCGTGGGCGTCTACGGAATATCACCGTATTGCCTGAAAAAACCGTCACGAACCGGAATCCTGCTGGGGTACTCACGTATGCGGGAGAAGGAAATTCGAGAGGGAATTCGAAGGCTCGGGTCAGCAATCGCGTGATTTAGAGTTTATTCCGATCCCGCAACGCGACGAGAGAGGAATCCGTGCCATCTTCCAATCGGCCTACCCTGCTCAAGCACGTCACAGAGTAAAAAATCTCCGTCAGGCATCCAGGGATGCCCGATCGGAGAACTCAAACGACTCGCTTTAGCAGTTATTACTGCGGAGGACGCTGCTGAAATCCGCGGTTCTGCGAATTACCGGATATTGGCGTCATCTGAAGGTCCTGCGCCAGCTTATAGGAGAGCTCCGTCTCAGCCGGCAATTCCTTCTTCTTGCCGGTATAGACCTGTGCACCCGCACCGCCCGCGCCGCCAACCAGAGCGCCTATGGCTGCGCCTTTGCCGCCGCCCAGCAGGGCTCCAAGGACTGCGCCCACGGCTGCTCCGCCGCCAACGTATTTACCGGTCCGGCTGTTCATGCCCAGTCCGCCCGGGGCCGAACTCTCGCTTTTGCCCTGTGCCTCCAGCAGGTATGTCTGTCCGTTGACCCTGATGGACCTCAAATCGAGCGTGGTGTCTTTGCCGTCGCCGGAAGGAACGGCTACAAGTGTTGCCCGTGATCCACGTGGAATGACGACATTCCCCGACCGGTCTACAACGTCGTTACTCACGGTGGCAGTGTATCTTGCATTGTTTGGAGGTGTTGCAGGAATCACAGTATCAGTTCTTGCTTTGATTTCTGTGCCCTGGGGCAGCGTTTGCAACGGCTGCGCTAGAGCTCCTGCCACCAGCAACATCAAAATGAACGGAAGGTTTCTTAGCCTCATGTGCGGTTTTCTCCCTGTGTTCGGTCTTTTCCTTACTAAGAGGGATGCCTGCCTTTGGCCGTGGGTTGCGGTCCCTCCGCTTCTCGTCATATCCTAAGTGAAGATAAATTCCACACCCGAGATTGCGTCCCTTTCATGCCTGATCCAACTACTCCGGAATCCCAAGCTGCTGCCGACCAGGAAGAGTCGTTCGGCGCGCTGCTCTCTCAATACGAACAAAGTCATTCCCGCAAAGCCGAGGACGGCCAAAAACAGCTCGAAGGCACGGTCATTGCCGTCACCGCCGAGTCCGTGGTGCTCGATATCGGCTTTAAGACGGAAGGCGTTCTTCCCCTGAGTGCCTTTCCCAAACCGGGAGAAATTGAATCCATCAAGCCCGGAGACAAGCTGGCGGTCAACATCAAAGGCCGTGATCCGCAGGGCTATTACGAGCTTTCCCGCGGCAAGATCAAGCGGCCGCGCGATTGGGCAGCCCTGGAACAGGCATTCGCCGAACAGGCCACCATCCTGGGCACGGTGATGGCGGTGGTCAAGGGCGGGTTGAGTGTGGATATAGGCGTGCGCGCGTTCATGCCATCTTCCCGGAGTGGGGTGCGGGATGCTGCCGACATGGAAAAACTCGTCGGACAGGAAATCCGCTGCCGCATTACCAAGCTGGACGTCACGGATGAAGACGTGGTGGTAGACAGCCGCATTGTGGCGGAAGAAGAACAGCGGGCCGCACAGCAAAGCCGGTTTTCAGAGATCAAAGAAGGCGAAATCGTGAATGGCGTGGTGCGCAGCCTGGCCGACTATGGAGCTTTCATTGATATCGGCGGCGTAGATGGTTTACTGCATGTAGGAGAGATTGCCTGGGGACGCATCAACAAACCCTCAGATGTGCTCTCCGTAGGCCAGCAGGTGGAAGCCAGGGTGCTGAAGGTAGATGCGGATAAGCACCGGATTTCACTCGGCATGAAACAACTTCAGCCCCATCCGTGGGATTCGGCCGTGGAGAAGTACAGAGTTGGCGAGCGCGTGCGCGGAGCCGTGACCCGCGTGGTTGAGTTCGGAGCTTTTGTGGAGCTGGAGCCGGGAATTGAAGGCTTGATCCATCTTTCCGAGATGTCGTGGGCCAAAAAAGTGCGCAAGCCCAGCGACGTTGTGAAGCCGGGGCAACTGGTAGAGGCAGTGGTGCTGGCTGTGAATCCAGGCGAGCGCCGCCTCTCGCTCGGACTCAAGCAGGCCCTGGGCGATCCCTGGCTGGATGTGGCGCAGAAATTTCCGGCCGGCGCAGTGATAGAAGGCCCGGTAACCAGCGTGATGAAATTTGGGGCCTTCGTCCAACTGGCTGAGGGCATAGAAGGCATGATTCATGTGAGTGATCTGAGCGCTGAGAAGCGTATTGATCATCCCGGAAATGTGTTGAAAGTTGGCCAGCTGGTCAAGGCTCAGGTACTGGAGATTGATAGCGAACGGCGGCGCCTGAAGCTGGGAATCAAGCAAATGGTCCCCAGCGGCCTGGATGAATACATTGCCGAGCACAAGCCGGGTGACATGGTAACCGGGCGCATCACCGAACTTTCCGGCAACAACGCGCGAGTGGAATTGGGCGAGGGAATCCACGCCGCCTGCCGCATTACTGCCGAGAAACCGGCCGCAGAGGCGGCCAAAGGCGAATCGAAGGCCGACATTTCTTCGCTGAGTTCCATGCTTCAGACGCGATGGAAGACCGGAACGGCACCCCGCGGCACATCCAGGCGCCAGCCGCCGGCAGTCGGCCAGATTCTCACTTTCCGCGTTGCCGGCCTGGATGTGGCGGCAAAGAAGATTGAGCTGGAGTTGGTCTAGCCTCGGCAAGCAGATTCTAGTTACCTGTGGCAACTCGCATAAGCGCAGGCTTCACGAATGCCGGAACTGCCTGACATCGTTGTCTACCTGGAAGCGCTGGAAGAGCGTACTCTCGGCCGCGTCCTCCAACGAAGCGCAATCGGCGGACCTTTCCTGCTGCGTACGGCGCAGCCTCCCATTGAATCCATTCATGGCCGCAAAGTGACAAGTCTACGTCGCCTGGGGAAGAGAATAGCGATCGGTTTTGACAATGATGTCTGGCTGGTTTTTCATCTGATGATCGCCGGACGCCTGCACTGGAAAACACGCTGGACGATGCCCGATGGTCGGCGTACCTTGGCCGCCTTTGAATTCGATTCCGGCACCCTTACGTTGACTGAGGCCGGGACCAGAAAACGCGCATCCCTTCATCTGGTCACAGGAGAGGCCGAACTGGCCAAACTCGATCCCGGTGGGATAGACGTCTTCGCGGCCACCTTGGAAGAATTCCGCAACGTTCTCACCTCCGCAAATCACACCTTGAAACGTTCGCTGACGGATCCGCGCCTGTTCAGCGGGATCGGCAACGCTTATTCGGACGAGATCTTGTTTCAGGCGCAACTTTCGCCAGTGATGTTGACTCAGCGCATGAAGGATGAAGAGATCAGTCGCTTGTTCACGGCAACGCGCAACACCCTGGAACAGTGGACGCGAAATTTGCGCGGCCGGGCGGGAAAACAATTTCCGGAGAAAGTTACAGCTTTCCATGAAGAAATGGCTGTACACGGAAGATATGGAAAGCCATGTCTCCGCTGTGGCGCGAAGGTCCAACGCATCCGCTATGCCTCCAATGAAACCAATTATTGCGCGCGGTGCCAAACCGGAGGAAAACTGCTGGCCGATCGCTCCTTGAGCCGCTTGCTGCGAGAAGACTGGCCCCGCACCCTGGAGGATATGGAAGAGATGAGGAGCATGTGAAAAGGAATCGGCTGGCATCGTCTGTGACTTGCTGCTGTGCTCGTGGACCGTCACCAAATCAGGTGAGCTCCACCCGCAATGCCCGTCACTTTAGCTGTGATATTTTGGCCGGCGTTCTACGGTGCCGATCAGCGGAATTTCTTTCACGCTCTTTGCGTCCGGCGCAAAAGCAAATTCACCCTGGTTGTACAGCCGATCAATCAGCTTTTGCTGGCGCGGGCTGAGCACCGGCTCCGGCAGCGTGTGGAAATGCCGGAACATCCAGGCCAGATAGAGTCGCTCACGCGACGATGAGGGTTTGATGTAGCGAGGTCCGAGCGGGGTCAAAACCCTGAGCACCCGTCCGGAAAGTTTTTCGGTCCACATAACCTGCGTGCCTCTTCCTGCGTGGAACGCCGCCCTGAGTCAGTCGAGGCGGTACGCACCACTCTCGATGCAAAAATCAAGAACAGAAAATGATTCAGATAAACTTTTAGTTGCAAGGGCCTGATTTACTTGGGGTTCTGAGGTCGCCAAACTAACAGGGAGGAATGAGCGCTGTCAAGCATTTTGTGGAAAAAAGGGAAATAGTCGATCGTCGGGTGCATCGGAAGGCAAACCCAACCCAATCCAACCTATACCGGAACAGCACTCGACACCGTAGAATACATTGGCGCACATGGAGGATCCGGATGCCGGCGAAAGCTGCACAAAAAAAGGTCCACGAAGAAAAGAAAAGTGATTTTAGCGCGACGTTCAAAGCGTTACGGGCCATTCTCCAGCCCTACACCAATCGCAACACAAGAGTTGTGCAAGACAAACCGGACTATTACTACCTTGAAACCACGTTCCCGGTCATGGGCAGGGGACCGATGATGTTCGCATGCGTTCGCGTGGGAAAAGGTTACGTCAGCTATCACCTCTTGCCTTTATACATGAACCCGTCATTGCAAAATAAGGTCTCAGCCGAGTTGAACCGGCGCAAACAAGGCAAAGCATGTTTCAACTTTTCGCGGCCAGACGAGAAGCTCTTTGCTGAACTGGCAGAGCTTACTCGGTTGGGCTTTGAGGATTTCACGAAGTCAAGCAAAACCCCGCCTGCCCGCTGAACGGGCCTGGCGCCTTGCTCTTCATGGTTCTTAGTCTTTTTTTGCGCGCGTTCGCGTTAATTCGCGGCCCACAGGTTTCGCCGCGGTCATTGCCTTGCGGATTGTAGCTTCCACAGCGTTATCGTTGAACTGGACTTGACCGCCATTGAGGGCCAGGCCGAGCTTCGCCCACAACTTATCAAGGTCAACATCAACGGGCTTGTCGCTCATCTGCCTGTAGAGCTCCTCAAGAACGTGGGTCCCTGTGGCTTGATCGCCCACCGAAAACGCCTGGGTGATTTCCCAATCCTGGGTGATGGTCCCGCCGTGATTCAATATGCCCCTTAAGGCATCCTGTAAACCCTTCTTGTTATGGGTGCGTTCGCGAATCTCTACGTCTGCCATCAGGCAAAACAATGCGCCACCCCAATAGGTTCGGCCCCAGGTGTGCGTATTGTCCAGGCCCTCATCGCCGGGTTGCGGCTGGCCTTTGGGCATGTCCCGGAGAAACTCTCTCCACATCTCATTCACTGAAAGCTGGCCCATTTGCACGCGCGCAATCGGCTCAACGTAAGTTGCAATCCCTTCCTCAATCCAGTGGTGGTCGTCTGCCATATTGGCGAAGGCCAGATGCGTCATCTCATGAGTCAGCGTCCAGTCAGTCTTCAGGTCATCAACAGGCGTATCTCGGCCCACGCTGATCAGGATTAAACCGCCGCCTCGGGGATAGGTCACTCCATGGCGGACACCCGAACCATTGCTGGCCCGAATACGCAAAGTCAGATTTTCAACGGGAAAGTGGCCGTAGTATTCGGAGACGGCATTGGCTGCGGCCTTTACCCAGGACAAAAGATCGTCCTTGGAAACTTTCATCTGCTCGTCAGGCAGGGTGATATCGATCTCGGCGCCGCCGATTCGCAACACGGTATTTTGTTGGTCGGCTTGCTGCCCCCGACTGCACTGAAAAAATATCAACAGGAAAACCAGAAAAAGGATGGGTCGAATGAACATGCGAGCAATTAGAGACGATATCAGGCGGCGGAAGTTGCTCCTGGTTGGGCTTTCCTGGTTCGATACCACTTTATGATTGTATCCAGAGAGAAGAACCCAGGTCCAAAAATCAGGATTAACAAGGAGACCATCAGGAAGGGGAATGGATCTGCGCCAAAAAATTTCCCCGAATCAGAAAAGAATGAGGTCCAGGCTTCCCGGTCGGCCGTCATGTAGGCCACAATCATGTTGATCAGCAGTGGGACGGAAATGATTCGTGATCCGAGTCCCAGGATCAGAAGGATCCCGCCCACGGTCTCCAGGCCGGCATTGAAGTGAGCATTGAAGGAAGGTGCGGGAATTCCCAGGTCGGTGAAGAAGCTGATGACCTTATCCATGTGCCTGATTTTTCCAATGCCGCTCTCCAGCAAAAGCCATCCCCAATACACCCGTATCAGCAGCAGGAAAGGCGATTGCAGAGAATTCATCGCCTTCAGGAACAAGGCATAAAGCCGGTCAATCAAACTCATCAGGGACTTCATTGGTCTTCAGCTTTCTTGCGGCTTGCAGAACCATCCCAGAGACGCCCAATTGGCAAACCAGCCGCGGAGATTTTCGGTAACATCCTCGACTTTCCGGTTACCCCAACTTACGGATGCCTCAATCGCTTCAGAAAGAGGCTTGCCCTGTTGCAGGGCCTGCAGCAAAGCAAAGCCTTCCGGCTCCAGCCGCTTGAAATAGACAATCAGTTCCTGCCGGTGGACCGCCAGATAAGTTCTTTTCGCACGTGGCATCTTGTAGCGCTTTCCGCGCGCATGGGAGGCGTGTTCCAGCACCACGTTGCTGGCAATGTCGCTCTCCGGTTCTTCGTGCTCGCGGATGCTCAACAGCAAGTCATCCACCGGATATGCCAGATCTAGCAGTCTTATGTAAGGTTGTAATTGGAAAGAAGGGTTCTCGCCCAGGTTGCGCAGATTCTCTTCCGTGAGCTTGGGAAATTCCGCGCTGTCATAAACATCAATGTCAGCCCATTCCAGGCGCACCATGTCCAGCGCAAGCCGGTGGCGTTTGGGCGCGAATTGCGGATTGGCTCGCAGCCAGCTCTCCAGCTTCGCTCCAAGATTGCGCAAGGTGAAGGATTCTGAGGGACACTCTCTCAGGTAGGCGCGCAGAAGCTTATCGAAATTGCGCTGCCCGATGACGCCCCGTAATCCCGGAAAATCTTCAGCCAGGGAAGAAAGAATCCGAAACCAGTAGACGCGGTTATAAATTTCCAGGCGCTCAAACGAGGTGAGCCGGTCATTGGGCTTGACGATGGCGTCTACGATCTTCTTGACTGGCTTGCCATCCAGGGTGCGCTTGCGCATGCCCTCGGAGGCGGTCAGCGGCTGCTGGATCACATTGAGCACGGCCCGCTGGAGTTGTTCCAGATCCATCAAACTCCAACCTTTTCAGTCGCATACCCAATGTTCTTGGAGTATTGGTTGATGACCGCAGACCCGGCTGCAACCGCAGGTTGGGGCTGCAGGAACTTCTTCGCCTTCAATGCCTCTTTATGCACTTCGTCAAAGGAGGGAATCAGGTCGTCCCATTCGAGCAAGGTTGCCGTGGGGCCAACCAGTTCAATGGCTTTGGCATAGAGCTTCCAGACCGGATCAATGGGAGCGTGGTCGTGGGTATCCAGGATGTATTTTTCGAACTTGGAGTGTCCGGCAATGTGAATCTGCGCCACGCGCTCGTGCGGCACGTTGTTCAGGTAGTCCAGTGGATTAAAGCTGTGATTGCGTGAGGAGACGTAGATATTGTTTACGTCCAGCAGGATGCCGCAATCGGCGTCCTCGACCACCTCGGTCAGGAATTCCCATTCCGTCATTTCGGAAACATGGAATTCAGCGTAGCTGCTCACGTTTTCCACCGCGATGGGCACTTCCACGAAGTCACGCACTTCGCGGATTTTCTGCGCAGTCTTTTTGGCCGCCTCGAAGGTATAGGGCATAGGCAGCAGGTCGTGCGAATACCGCCCATCCACGCTGCCCCAGCAGAGATGGTCTGTGAGCCATGGAGTTTTGGTCCGTTTTACCAGGGTCTTCAGTCGCCGCAGGTGTTCGCGGTTCAAGGGCTCAGCCGAGCCAAAATACATGGAGACCCCGTGCTGCACTACTCGATACCGGTCAAGAATCTGGTCGAGCACATACAGCGGACGTCCGCCATCCACCATGAAATTTTCAGAGATGATTTCGAACCAGTTTACAACCGGTTTTTTTTCAAAGATGTGCTGGTAGTGGGGAATTCGGAGGCCGATGCCGACACCATAATCCGAGTACCCATTAAAACGGTTTGCGGGCATAGAAGTTATGTTACTAGAGATGAAAAAGTGGAGGACCAGGAGCTTTTAAATTCACCGGCCCTCCTAGACCGGGAAAACCCGAGTTATCCTTCTTTTGGCATCGGCTTACCGTCTGTACGGCATTCACCCTTGCCTTTACAGTCGTTCTTGCCTTTGGTGGTACCGCAGCCGCCCTTGCCTTTGCAGGAGTTCTGGCCCTTACAGGCGTGCTTTTCTTTCTTGCTCTTGGTGGCTTTCTTTCCGGAATTAGCAGCTTTGTCGCCGCCGGTGTTCTGTCCCATCGCGCTAACGGTGGTACCAGCAACAAATCCGGAGAGGGCCGCGCCCATGAGCAGTGCTCGCATTGACTTCGTCATGTGTACAACTCCTTTCAATATTTTCTTTACGTTGTACGAGAGGTCTTTGGATTGGTCTCTTAAACGCTAACAACCCACCAGAAAACTCTCGCAGGGAAAAAGCAGAACCACAACAGACTTACTCAACTGCTTACGATTTAACGACTTACAGCTCCATTTTCGGGCACAAATAGGAAACGCGCCCGCTATGGCATTTTTGGACGTGCGCAAATACTAACACGGAATTATGCGCATTTACTCGACAATATTCCAATCCGGGGGCTGGGAAGCAACACCGGAAGCACTCTGGATTAGACAAAGGTACAACGAAAAGGGGAGCTTTTATTCTGTCGCAAGGCGTCACCTGATCGGCTCAGCGGCCATCGGAAATCTGAACACTTATGACTGCCAGCATCTTTTACATGTGTCCGTGCTGCTGCATCTTAACTTCAGAGGGAATTCTTAGTCTTTGGGAGCAGAGCTACATGCCGTTCGTCCGAAACCCAAGCCGCTTGGAACGGCCCCGAATGGCAGAACAGGGCTGCAAAACCCGCGTAAGCGCCTGAGTATTGGCGGGCTGCTGAAGCCGCATCGCGGCGCTCTGGCGCTGGGAGCCCTGGCCGTCATCGGGGAAGCGGCTGCCAACCTGCTTCAACCGTGGCCGCTGAAGATTGTTCTTGATAACGTCTTCCAATCAAAGGACAGCCATGGCTGGATTCTGGCCTTTGTCCGCCGGGTTGCCGGCGCTGACCAGATGGCGATTGTGAAATTCGCCTGCGTGGCCGTGCTGCTGATCGCCGCGCTGGACGCTGTTTGCACCTACGCGGAAAAATATCTCACCACCAGCATAGGACAGTGGGTCACATATGATCTGCGGCGGATCCTTTACGCCCACATCCAGCGGCTCTCGCTGTCCTTCCACGATCATGGGCGTACCGGCGACCTGATCAGCCGCATCACCAAAGACGTGGATGACATTCAGAGCTTTATCACCTCCGGCCTGCTCAGCTCATTCATCAACGTATTTACGCTGGTAGGGATGGTGGGAGTCATGTTCTACCTGAACTGGCAATTCACGTTGATCGCGCTCTCCATCGCGCCGCTACTGTTTTTTATCGTCTACACCTATACCCGGCGAATCAAGAAGGCTTCGCGCGATGTGCGCAAAAAAGAAAGCCAGGTCTTCTCGGTAGTCGAGGAGGCGCTGTCATCCATCCGCGTGGTCAAGGCCTTTGCTCGGGAAGAGTACGAGCAAGGCCGTCTGGAGCAGGCCACCATGCAGGAAGTTGAGACCACTCTGCGCGCCCGCAGCTTGAAAGCCAAACTGACTCCCTTGGTTAGCCTCATCGTCGCTGTGGGCACATGCCTGGTGCTATGGTTCGGCGCTCGCCTCATTCTTTCCGGAAGCCTCACCGCCGGATCGCTGGTGCTGTTCGTCATGTACCTCAACAAGATGTACAAGCCCATGCAGGAACTCTCCAAGATGACGGACACCTATTCGAAGGCGGCGGTGGGTTATGAACGAATCCAGGAGATCCTGCAAACTCAGAAGGAAGTCCGCGATCTTCCTCGCGCGCGGAACGCTCCGCGCTTCAAGGGCAGGATTGAATTCGAGCATGTCTCCTTCGCTTATAACCACGACGAACCCGTGCTCAAAGACGTGGACCTGGTGATTGAGCCGGGACAAGTGGCTGCTCTGGTTGGTCCAACAGGCGTTGGCAAAACCACCATCGTGAGCCTGATTGCCAGGTTCTATGATCCCGCATCAGGGGTAGTGAAGATTGATGGCACGGATGTGAGGCGATTCAAACAGAAGTCCCTGCGCCAGCAAATCAGCTTTGTCCTCCAGGAGACCATTTTGTTTCATGGCCCGGTCTGGCAGAACATTGCTTATGGCAAGCCGGAAGCGACGCGGGAAGAGATCATCAAGGCTGCTGAACTGGCCAACGCAACCGAATTCATTGACAAGATGCCGGACGGTTTCGACACCATTGTGGGCGAGCGCGGCCTGACACTTTCGGGCGGCCAGCGGCAGCGCATCGCCATTGCGCGCGCCGTCATCCGCAACACTCCCATTTTGATCCTCGACGAACCGACCACCGGACTCGATTCCGCCTCGGAGCAACTGGTATTCGAAGCCCTGGATCGCTTGATAGAAGGAAGGACCGCAATCGTGATTGCTCACAGGCTCTCCACCATCCGCCGCGCGGATGTGATCTTTGTGGTGAAAGAAGGCGAGATCGTGGAGCAAGGAACGCACGAGCAGCTCCTGAAGCGCCATGGGCTCTACGCGGAACTGCATGAGTTACAGTACGAAGCAGGATAGCTGCCGGCTGAAACCAGATTCAACAGCAGGACCTTGCACCACAGCGCACCAAGCCGCGATTGAAACGCGCATTCCCGTGCTAATCCGTATGGTGCCCACCCATACCCTCAACCCTTTGTCATTCCGTTTTAGAGCGTTTTTACAAATGTCATAGACCTGCCGCCTGACGATGCCCACGGTGCTGTATCCCTTCAGTCCAAAATGTTTGCGGGCTGAACGTCGAAGACCCCGGCTGCACACAGTAAGGAAAAGCGATGAGCCCCGTAGGGGCGGCACAAAGCCGATGGCTGCGCCCAATCG
>Ga0070732_10001138_pt1 | contig 14700 bp, 14 predicted proteins | sample Coa_R1_5_FD_66449 | JGI IMG/M metagenome (GOLD analysis project Ga0070732, IMG submission 66449) | Surface soil microbial communities from Centralia Pennsylvania, which are recovering from an underground coalmine fire - Coalmine... | ecosystem: Environmental > Terrestrial > Soil > Unclassified ...
AAGAAGATTTGTGAGGACAAACTGCGCGGCAAGTACCGCATCGAAGTGATTGACTTGCTGAAGAAGCCGCAACTAGCCAAAGGTGACCAGATCATTGCCATTCCCACCCTGGTAAGAAGGCTCCCGCCCCCGGTCAAAAAAATCATTGGGAACCTCTCCAAGACCGAGAGTGTCATCGTGGGGTTGGATCTTAAACCTGTTCGCTGAAGCAAGGGCTCAAATAGCAGATGGCTAACAAGCGACCGCGTTCCGATGGCCGGGTCCTCCATGGTGGGCTGCACGGCAAAGTCGCGGCTGCGCGAGGTGTTCGCGGAAGCCTCAGACCCTCTCCACGCAAACTCCCTTCCTCCACGCCAGGGGATCAGCAATCGAAGCTCCTCGCCCGATTGAAGACTGCGGAGGAAACTCTGCGGGCCATACAGTCCGGCGAAGTGGATGCTTTGATGGTTTCCGGTCGTCGCGGAGAGCAGGTGGTTGCGCTGAAAGGCGGCGAACCCGCCTATCGCATGCTGGTGGAAGCCATGAGCGAAGGCGCGGCGACCCTGTCCCGGGATGGCGCCTTGCTTTACTGCAATAAAAAGTTTGCGGAACTGGTGCGCAAGCCGCAAGAGAAAATGATCGGCATTGCGTTTCAGTCGCTGGTTGCGAAAAGGGAGCGAGACAGATTTGAAGCTTTCCTTGCCGATGGTCAGAAGGCTGCCGCGAAAGGCGAATTCAACCTGCGTTGTAGAGACGGAAGTCTGGTTCCAGTCAATTTGTCTCTTAACCGGTTTCGCGGATACAAAGGCCGAGCCCTGGGCATGGTGATCACGGATCTAAGCGAGCAAAAACGCAGGCATGCCGAAGAGACGAAGTTACGGTTGGCGGCAATCGTCGAATCCTCCCAAGATGCCATTATCGGCAAGAATATGGATGCGAAGATCGTCAGTTGGAACTCAGGCGCTGAGGAGATCTATGGCTACACTGCTGACGAGGCGATAGGCCAGACGATTGCCATCCTGTTGCCGCCTGAGCGCGCCGACGAATTGCCGGCAATCATGGAACTCGTCCGCAGAGGCCAAAAAGTGGAGCACTACGAGACGAAGCGAAGGCGGAAGGATGGGACCGTGATTGATGTCTCGCTAGCCGTTTCCCCGATCAGGACCGCGGAAGGCGAGATTGTTGGTGCTTCCGCCGTGGCGCGTGATATTACCGAGCGCAAGCAAGCCACAGAAATCAAACAAGCACAAGCGATGCGCCAGCTTCTCCTGGAGCGCGTGCTTTCGGCTCAAGAGGAGGAGCGGCGCCGCATTGCGCGCGAATTGCACGACGAAGCCGGCCAATTGCTGACCTCTCTTTTGGTCGGTCTGCGTACCCTGGAAGATTCTCGCAGTCTGTCAGATACGAAGGCCCAGGGACTTCGGCTCCGGAAAATCACTGCCCAGGCTCTCGATGAGGTCGGTCGGCTTGCCCGCGGGCTTCACCCAACGGTACTGGACGACCATGGCCTGGGTGTTGCCCTGCGCCGATACGTTGCCGAGTATATAAAGACCCACCACATCGCGGTGAATCTCAAGCTCAATGAATTTGACTCCCGCGACCTGCCTTCAGCAGTCCAGATCGGTTTATATCGCATTGTTCAGGAGGCTCTCACCAACGTAGCCAGGCATTCGAGAGCCAAGACCGTCAGCATTAAATTCGTGCGTTCGGCCACAGCTTTGGAGGTAGCAGTAATTGATGACGGATGCGGCTTTGACGCTAAGGCCGTGGCTGTCTCCTCGCACCGCCTGGGCATTCAGAGTATGCGAGAGAGAGCAGCAATGTTGGGCGGAACGGTCAGTTTCGCATCCCGCGGCAAGGGGACCAAGATTTTGGTGCGAGTCCCTCTTGCCGAAAAGGACATCGAGCCTTCGCTGGAGCGGAGGAGCACCTGAAATGGTGGCGCGAACCCACAAGATCAGAGTCATGATCGTGGATGACCACGCCATTCTCCGCGCCGGACTGAGAATGCTCGTTAATGCCCAAGCCGATATGGAGGTTGTGGCAGAGGCTTCCGATGGACAGATGGCGGCTCAAGAAACGCGGGAAACAAAACCGGATGTGACCTTGCTGGACCTCACCATGCCTCGGGTCGGGGGTATGAAAGCGCTGCAGGAGATAGCGCGAGACTGCCGCGAAACCAAGGTGCTGATCCTCACAATGCACGATGACCCCGCATATTTGCGATCGGCCCTGGCCGCCGGCGCATCTGGCTATCTGCTGAAAAGGGCAGTGGATGCGGAGCTGATTGCCGCTATACGAGCCGTGCATCACGGAGGGATCTTCGTGGATCCGCGTTTGGCCAGCGTTCTTGTCCAGGACGTGCTGGCGAAGAAAGGCACAAAAGCTGGTCCGACACACCCGGTAAGCATCCTCAGCGACCGTGAGCTGCAGGTGCTGAGACTCGTAGCGCGAGGGTACAGCAGTGCCCAAATAGCCAAACAGATCTTTGTAGGGGTGAAAACCGTCGAGACATACCGTTCACGTTTTGCTGAGAAGCTCGGACTTCGGACGCGGAGTGACCTCATTCGTTTTGCCGTGCAAATGGGGCTACTGACCCCAGAAACGCTGGAGAGTGAGCCGGACGAGTCGGCTCGGTAGGGAATTGGTTTCAGCCCTCCTTTCTACCCCGATAGGCATTGCACGGCGCCCTCTTGTCAGGGTTTCTCCCGACAAAGCCCTCCATTATTAGCAGCATCCCCGATACCGCTTGTTCCATTCCCAGCACACTATCGTTGGACCTGGGTCACAACCCGGTCAACCGCGAACGGAGAACAGAGCGATGAGAACGAAATCAAATGCTTCCTCCACTGAGTCGAAATTGAGTTCAATCAAGCCTTCCACAACTCCACGGATACCCATCGAGCACCGTCCCCCTCCAAAACTAAATTTAAGAGCCCCTGCCTTCGATGTGCACCAATTTCTCGACTCCGCCGGTGTGGGGAGGAATCTAGCCAAGTTTAGTGGAAAAGAAACCGTCTTCGCGCAGGGCGATCCCGCGAACAATGTCATGTACATTCAGGAAGGCGGTGTGAGGCTTACAGTTGTCAATGAGACCGGCAAAGAAGCCATTGTGGCGATTCTCGGGCCCGGTGATTTTTTTGGGGAAGGGTGCCTTGCCGGCCAGTCCATTCGCATGGCTACGGCGACCACGATTGCACCCACCACCCTTCTCGTCATTGAGAAACGCGAGGTGACTCGAGTGCTCCACGAGGAGCACGAGTTCTCCGATCGCTTCATAGCGTACACTCTGGCTCGAAACGCACGAGTTGAAGAGGATCTGATAGACCAGCTCTTCAACTCCAGCGAAAAACGGCTGGCGCGTACTCTGCTGCTGTTAGCGCGGTACGGAGCGCAGGAGCAGCCTCAAAAGGTGATTCCCAATGTATCCCAAGAGATGCTGGCGGAGATGATTGGCACAACGCGTTCCCGGGTCAATTATTTCATGAACAAATTCAGAAAATTGGGTTTCATCCAATACGACGGCGAGATTCACGTCAACAAGTCCCTTTTGAGCGTTGTCCTGCACGACTAACGCAAGCGGCATTTTCGCAATTGCGTTGCCGAAGCTCACGATTATTGATTTCCTGCTGAGATAAGAATTAACACGCCGGAAGACTAATTTCTGGAAGCTGGCCACTCCACGACGCGTTTTCGCGCTCCCAGATTCCTGGGTCCGCCGCCATTGTCTTGATCGCTTGCTTTATTGTGACGTTCGATTGCAATCGCGGCCAGGCACTTTGCCCGCTCAATCAATTGAATTTCCTCGGCGGTGGGGTCTCGTCGAACGCTGCAATACATTTCCAGAAATCCAAGTACTTCGTCATTCTCACTAACTACTCCTTCCGAGCAGAGCGTGTGTAAACCAAAAAGGGCTGCATTCATGGCGATTTCGACAAGTTCGTTGGGGTCGTCCCCAGGCAGGGTGATAAGCGACACGACGTTGCCGATCTGACAATCGAGGGCAGTGCAGATTTCATTTAATACTCTTGGGAGAGGCACATGAGAGGAAATCGATTGAAGTAGTCGTTCTTCTGCACTTAACAAATACTGGGTCTTGCCGTCAAGACTACGTTGTATGTTGCGCTTTTGGGGCGTGCCGCCGGAGCCGAAATCATATTCATTCATCGGAAGCCTTGCCTCTTCTTCGCGTCATGTTCGCATCAAACCGACCCGTTCATCTCCCCGCCGCACCGAGGGAGCGCTCTATTTATGTCGCGCTCCTTCGGCCGGTGCATGAGGATTCCGTTTTTACTTGACCTGACTTACTGGCTAGCGTCCGTCGCGATCGTGGTCTGGATGACGGTGACGCCACTTCCAATACGCCCTTTGCTCCTTCTCTCTCATTTCCGCAAACGGCCGATACTCTTTGTGTCTCTCGCCCAGGTACAGACGATAGGAGTGGTCTTCATTGTCATTCCAATTGTGATAGTCCCTGTGGTCACGGTCATAGAGCCGGTTACGGTCATTGTCGTCCCGACGGTGTTCTTCTTGGCGTCCATTGTCCTGAGGCCTCGTCGCAGCCATCATTGCCGTTGGAGCGGCAATGGCTGCAGTAAGCAAAAGGGAACGGAAAAGATATCGATGGCTACGGTGCATGTTGTCTTCCTCCTGGCTTGAGATTTCCGTCTCGGAAACCCCGGCAGGCAAGGAGTATGCATCTGTAATCTCGTGGAAGATGTTCGATACCGCACATCCGCTGAACTCATTCGAATTCATTTGCCGTCCGCCGCAAAACCCTGGATTCGGAATGGGTAAAGGCGATCAAGTACCCTGACCGGCCCCGGCGGCTCTTGACCGCTCGTCTTTCATCGCATAGAGGGCCTTGTCCGCTGCGTATAGAAGAGTTCCGATGGTATCGGCGTCCTTCGGATAACTGGCAACTCCTGCGCTTACGGAAAGCGTCGGCTCCTCTTTGTCCATCGCAAGAAGATCGCAGATCCGCCGCGCTACCAGAGTGGCCGCGGCTGCGCCTGTTTCCGGCAGCACCACAGCGAACTCATCGCCGCCTTGCCGCGCTGCGGTATCGATGGACCGGCAGCAGTCCGTCAGGTTCTGCGCCAGCCTGCAAAGGGCCCGGTTCCCCGCCTGGTGACCAAATCGGTCGTTGATCGCTTTCAAACCATCCAAGTCCAGCAAGAGAAGAGAAAATTCCCGCTCGGTACGCTTGGATCGGAAGATCTCTGCCTGCAATGCGTCGAAAAGACGGCGATGGTTGGCCAACCCGGTCAGCGAATCACTCGATGCCTGGTGGCGTAGTTGATCCTCAAGCGCCCGCTGTCCTGTAACGTCAACAACAATAATTTCATAGCTGACAAAATCTCCACGTTCGTCCAAGACACCGCGACCGCTGAGCCTGACTTTCAGGGACGTGCCGTTTTTCCGTTTCCATTCGATTTCGGCCGGCTCGATTCTCATCGATTCTGGGGCGCTTCCGACCAATGGCTTCCCCTGACCAAGATCGAGCACAATCTCGCGCGCACGGTTCGCCGCCAATAGCTCCTCTTTGGTTGAATAGCCAAGCATCGCCAGGAGAGCCTGGTTAACGTCTAGAATCTTGTGTTCTGCATCGCACCGGCATATTCCGTAAGCGGGATTCTCTACGAGTGCACGATAGAGCGATTGCGAATGCCGCAAAGCCTTACCAGCCTCTTCCAGCTCCGCGCGGAGTTTCTTTTCGTTCAGGGCTCGACGGACGGCCATGGGCAATTGAGCGAGATGCTCTCGCTCGACGTAATCAAGCGCACCATGCGCGGTTAGTTCCGCGATGGATTCACTCCCCATGGAGGTGGTCACAAAAAGCAGGGGGGTCTCGTGCACCGTCTGATGGAGGAGTTGCAAAGCCTTGGGTCCTTTCCAACTCGCGCTGGGGTATTCGGCAACAACGACATCATAAGATTGGGACCGGAGCAGCGCTGAACACTGCGCCAAGGTCAAAACGAAATCGGCGCTCACAGTGAATCGTGCTCTCTCGAACTCTTCCAGGCAGTTGCTTACTACGTCCGCATCGCCGTGAATGAAAAGGACGCTGAGGGGACGGCGCCTGTGAGAGGCCCCGGTTTCCGGTCGGAAACTCTTCTGTGCAGACTGGAATTCGTTCTGAGCCAGGCTAGACATGGAACCTCATACCTACAGCTCTTTAGGCCATCCTTAGAGATTAGGAATGGCGGACGACCTAGGAGGTAAAACCTCTTCACGCTCACCTTATGGAGCTACGAAGACGGAGTCTGTTCCGTTTTGAACAGGCGCGCTAATAGGTAAGATCGAAGGAGACCGTAGGGGCCAGCGGGGAAGCAAACCTTCAGATTAGCCAAAGGATTGCGGCAAGTGGTACCTGGTGTTCAAAACGAGACAGCCTGCAGGCGTTCCCGTGCGGCAGGATTGTACGGAAATTGGAGAGTCTCATCCGGAGATTCGCGTTGATTATTTGCCCGTTGTGCCATAGTGAACGAATTCATCGATCAAAACGCAAAGGGATCATGGAAAGAGGCCTTCTGACCATGATTTTTGTCAGGCCGTTTCGCTGCGAAAGATGCGACTTCCGCTTCTTCCGTTGGTCATTCAGCGCAAAGCCCAATGCGTCCCGGACGATAGCAACGTCTTAATCTAGGTCGCCCCCCTCAGATGCCGCTGCCTATCTTCTGTGTGGCCATGTTTACTTTCGGCGAAGGCTGGCATAACAACCACCACGCGGCACCCTAGTCGGCGCGTCACGGCCTTGCCTGGTACGAGTTATGGATCTTGATGTGTCCATCTTTTAGTTTACCCGAGGCGCTGTAACCGTTTGACAGACGGATAGCAAAGCTGTCTGCGGCGGACTTGTCATCGCTCACCTCCATTTGGTACGTGCCGGCCTGCTCGCTTATTTTGATGCGGCGCGAATTCGGTTCCCGCTCAGCGTCACTGCACCAGTGAGCGCGAAGACTCGACCGGTAACACTGGCGCCGGTGGTGACGGTGTCGCTGATATTCGCGAGAATGCTTCCTTCAAATACAGTGTTCGCGCCAAGAGTCGCAGAACTGGTAACCTGCCAGAACACCTTTCCTGCCGTCGCGCCGTTGGCCAGGACAACAGAGGAATTGCTCGCTGTTGTAAGCGTGCTCCCTATCTTGAAAACGTAGACACCGTTGCCGTTGAGTGTGAGGGTTCCAGTCAATTGCGCCGAAGAATCAAAACAATAGACGCCCGGCGAGAGCTTCACCGCACCTGGACTGGTGCCAAGAGTCTTCCCGGCCAAGTTGGTCCCGCAAGGTTCGGCTACGAGAGCCGCGTATGCAGTGTGCGCAGCGGCCTGAGCCGCGGCGGCGGTGGCATCGCCCCCATGGACAGTTCCTCCGGTCACGGTGCCCGGGGGAAAGCCGGTTACAGCTGTACCAGGGCTCACACCCAAACCTCCGCTGATGACAGTTGGGCCGGTATTAGTCACCGTTGAGGCGCTCAGGACTGCGAAGCCCTGCGCGGAACCCAATGGCGGCGCCGACTGCGCCCAGGCCAGACTGCCCATACTCAACATGCAAAGAGCCAACGCCAGTTTTCTCATATCAATGCCCCCTGGTTGGATTTCTCTTCATTGTCTCGTGTGGCCACGAGGCGCGGCATAAGCCGCGCCTCTGCAAAACTTACTTCGGCATGCCGCTAAGGCTACGGATGAAACTTGATGTTCCCGCGGCTGATGATCCGCCGGGACCTGACCTCGGACACCGCACCGGTCACCGCGATACCGAACACGTCGCTCGTGCCGGGCTCGCCATGGTCTTCCACCGTTACGGAGAAAGAGCATGCCGGTCCGCTTCCGTCGCAGGTCCCAGAGAACAGGACCCTCTTCGGTGAACCGTCCGGGTTGATCGCAATAACCTGGGTGGAGGTGACCCGACCGTTGACGTGCAGGCCGGTCACGTGGTTGACGTAGTTGAAGTGGCCGCCGTCGCCGCCGCTGCCCGTTCCAGCGTTGAAGCCGAAGCTGGCCCGGCCGGTGCCGCCGGCAGTCGGGTCAGTGGAATTAGGGTCAGGCACCGGGATTTCACCACCGCCCGTCACCTTGATCGGGGAAATGCCTGGGCCGCCGCCTGCGCCTAAGGAGCAAGCGCTGACCGTGGTGCCCGTGGTCGTCACTGCGGCTTTCGCCAGGGCATCGCCGTTGAAGGTTCCACGAGTGACCGTGATGGCGTCACCAGCGAGAATCGTTCCCACGAACTGCGAATCCGTCATTGTGGCGGCCTGGGCGACCCACCAGAACACGTTGTTACAGGGCGGCGGGGCACCGCTTGGCGTGACCACTGAAAAGCTGGTGCCTGTCAGGGCCCCGGTCCCGAGGGTCCCGATTTTGAAAATCCAGGTATCGGTGGAGGACCCGTTGAGCGTCAACACATGACTCGTCGAGGTCGCCGCCGCGTCGAAACAATACACACCGGGCGAAAGCGTCTGGTCAGCGTCGAGGGTCGTCAACACGTGGTCGCATGGGGTGAGCGCGAGCGCAGCGTACGCACTGAAAAAGTCAATGTTTGCCTGAACCGCGACTCCATCGTCCGCGTGAATCGTCCCATTAATGATGCACGAGGTCTGAGTAACAGCGGTGCCGGGGGACACGCCAACGTCTCCGTTGACTGTGGAGTTGGTACAAGTCACCGCCGAGCCGGCGAGCAGCGCGAAACTCTGCGCCGCGCCCAGATCTGGCGACTGGGCCCTGGCCAGGGTGCCCATACTCAACATGCAAATAACCAACAAAAGTCTGTTCATTTCAAAGCTCCTTGGCTGGATTTGTCTTCATCGCCGCTGACAGTGCGGGAACTTCACCGTCGAGTCGACTTCGAGCTTTCAAACCGGCGCTGATGCTAACAGCGGTCCAAACCGTCATCTATCCACTTTCGAACACCCTCGAAACAAACGGGCCCAGGTTGTCTGGCGGCCCATTGTTTCTCGCCATCTTTGTGCGTATTTGTGTATTGCGCGGGCTTGATGTGTGCGTATTGGAACAGACCACCGAATTCCGACCCGGTAGCCTTACTTGGTCAGCGCTATCTGATCCCTCTCAGGGAATAGTTCGACTCCAGTTTTCAGGCGATAGCGAAGGGGGCGTTGAGCAGTTGGAGTGTGTTCCCTGGCTTCAATGGTGAAAGAACAAGAGTCTAGATAAGAGAAAAACCTCGTGCCGTACAAACGGTTCATTTTGCTGCTCGGAGTGTTTCTGGGTAGCTACCTGCCGGTGGCGGGACAAACACCCGAGCCACAGAGCGTTCTAGGGCAAAAACACGTTGCGGATATCATGACCATGCACCTAAAGGCATCGACCCCCTTGCTGGTCTCTTCCTTCCTGCTATCCCAGGATTCTGGAAAATCCCCTGCCCATTTCAGTCTCCTGCTCTCGGGAGCTTACCAGCCTGACCAGAGCTTGGAGCATCTTTCGCCTATGGACAAGGTTAAGACTTTAACGCTCACGCAGTCGAGCCTGCCGCTAGTCCAACTCTGGGGCGGAAGACTCCAACTGGACGCCTTTCAGAGCACGCTTCGCATGGAGAACATGCAGGTGGGACCTTCAGGCTATGGTGGTACGGAGAACTTTCGTTCCGCACGACAAAGTTATCCGGGCGGCCCGCTTTCGTTCCACTTCACCGGCGTCAGCCTGAGCTTTCACTTTGGCCGGGACGCGCGGACAAGGCGCCCGACCCAGGCCTGGCGGCGCCTGACTCGGATTGTTGGCACCGTCCTGAATTGAACTGAATTGCTTCGGTTTCGATGTCAGCATGGAAGCAAGATGAAAAAAAAAGCTAAGGAAGAATTCGATGGAGCGACACGTGCCAGCGTCAAGAAAGAAATGGCGAAGCCGCGCATGGCAAAGTCCGCACGCGAAGCGCAAATAAATCTAGCCGCTGCGCGCATCGCCCCCGGTAAGTCGCTCCTGCTTCCGGTTCTGCGGCGTGCATGGTAACGAACAGCTTTCATTTGTTCCGTCGTTTCCATGAACAGCTAGCTGTGGCCATTTTGCTGGCCACTCTCGGTTGCGTGCCAGCTCGCTGCCAAGAGGCCGGAAACTTTGCAATCCGACAGATAGAGGAGGGTCCCAGTTCACGCCCCAATAGAGATGTATGTTTTTTGCCGGGCAGCGAACTATGCTCCGAGCCAATATCTGCAGATCCACAAAGTACGCAGCGCCGATCCCCGGATGGTGCCTCTAAGAAGGCATTCAGGCGCTTCGGGAAGGATCAAGCGGAAATTTATTCGGCTCCGTTTCGCCGTTCCAATTTGAAATGGGACGCACTTTTCCTCGCCGGCACAAGCGTTTTGATCGCGACGGATAGGCATGCCAGCAGAGCGCTACCCAGTAATCATGTCGACCTAAGCCGGAATATCTCAACCGCGGGTCTCTACGGGATTTCGGCGGCGGCAAGCGTTCTCTGGCTTTCCGGACTGGCGACACACAATGAACATACGCAAGAAACGGGGGCCTTGAGTGCCGAAGCTTTCGCCAACGCTGTGCCGGTCTATGTGGGTCTACAGCTCCTCACTGGCAGGGAGCGACCGATTGAGGGAAGCGGCAACGGACGTTTCTGGCGCAATAATGCTCTCAACAGCTCCTTCCCTTCCGGGCACGCCCTGTTCACTTGGTCAATAGCAAGCGTGATTGCCCACGAATACCCTCGGCCGTGGGTGAAATGGCTGGTCTACGGCACGGCCACAGCAGTTTCGGTGACGCGATTCACCGGCCGTGAACATTTTCCGTCCGATGTGGTGGTTGGAAGTGTGTTCGGCTATCTGATCGGCCGGCATATTTTCCAAGCACGTTGTAGGCAGGGACTGAGCAAGGATTGTCGCTCTCGCCGCTAGCGTTCCGCGGGCATCCCAGATGAAAGAAGTATTCTTCCACGAGAAATTCAATCTTGTGGATGGGGCTTGGCCAGAATCTTCAGAGCCGCCTCGCGCACTTGGCGAACGCGCTCGCCCGCAGGGCCGTTCGGCCGCAATTTCAAATAAGCATCCAGGTCCTGTAGTTCTGCGCGATAGTCTCCTTTGCGCGTGGCCACATTCAATAGCACAAGATAGGCGTCCGCGAAGTTGGGGTCGCGGAGAAGCGCCTCTTGCGCGCTTCTTTCTGCCTCGTCCGGCCGGTTGAGTAGCATGAGCGCGTTTCCCAGGGCTACGTAACCGTCAGGTGCGGCGTCCTCGACTTCCAATCCCCTGCGGATGATTTTCTCTGCCTCGCCCGGTTTTCCTTCCTGGCACAGCAGGTAGCCAAATCCGAACTCCGCCCAGGCGTACCGCCCTCCACTTAAATCGATGGCCATTTGAAAAGCTTCCGTCGCTTCTTCATTGTGACCCATCTTCATCTCTGTCATACCCATATGGTAGTAAGCCTCGTAGTATCCAGGAAACGCTTGCGTAGCTTTCGTGAAGTGGTTCAGACTCCCGGCAGGATCATTCTTCGCCAGGCGCTCGAACCCCTTTTGCAACTCATTCCGCGCTTTTCCCGGGATCTTCAACTCCCGCACGGAGACCGTGTAATCGCTTTGGCGAACGGCCCCCGATTTGGACCTCAGATACATCACCACTTTCGAGGAAGGGCCATCGAGCTGCGCGCTGGTCTGAACCGCCTCATAGCCTGCCTCCTCCACCGCGATATCGTACGTGCCGCGGGGAAGGCGCTGCACTCTGAACTGACCTTCTAAGTCCGTCAAAACGCTACGAAATATTCCTGCACCACGCGATTTCAGGCTTATGACTACCTGGCTCGCCGGTCGCTTGTCCGCTTCCAAAAGCACGGTTCCCGATATTTCCCCTTCTGCCTTCTCAAAGTTGGACACTTGCGCCTTCGCAACGGGCGCCCAAGCTATCACTGTGATGTTCAGGATGAGGATAAGGCTCAGGGAGAAGATCGGGAGGAAGGTTACCCGCTGAATTGACTTGTCGACTCTCGGCAATTCGCAACGCATCTCGACCTGCTGCGCACCTTCGAGGCGTTTCCTCGGGGACTTGGCGGTTGGGAGAGTCAGTCCGCGCCGACGCTAGCACCCTCATCCGCCACTCGATTGCTGCCTGCGGTTGTGGTTTCGCCAGCGCCGCCGTTGCACCTTAACTCTTCGATGCCAACCGTCGCGTGCTGTGCAAATCTTCTGCTAAGTGAAAACCCTTTGTCTGTCTCGTTTTGAACGGAGATCTTTTTCGGCCTTCGTTAATCGCGGTCCGGATGGCTGTGGCGCCAATTCCAATAGTGCCTTTGCACTCTGTAGTGCTGCCTTTGGTACGTTCGATAGCTCCTGTGCTGTTCCGCCAGGTAATGTTTGTAGGCGCGGTCTTCGCGGTCGTCCCAGTTATGGTAATCGCGGTGGTCCCGGTCGTAGACTCGAACCTGGACACTGGCCTCTTGCGCTTTGGGTTCGGCCATAACTAGGGCTGGCGCAACAATCGCAGCAGCCAAGAATAGTGAGCCGATGTATCGATCTATACGGCGCATAAGATAACCCTCCAAGCCCGAGATACCCAGATGCAGAACCCCGGTAGCCATTACTCTGTGCCCCTGACGTCGCGATGTATGTTTCATACAGCACGTATGTGAAAACAAAAATTTCACGGAAATAAGGGCCACATTCATTCGCCTCGAAATCTGACAGAACCTCCGTGTCAGCCCGCGAATAACCGCTGACTGAATGTGACCCATATCGCACAGAATCCAAACTCTCGATATGCGAGGCTTGTGCCTTCAGAGGAAAAGGTACCCGAAAGGTGCGCGAAGTACAGGACCAACAGTGAGGACACCCGCACTCGGGCTGGAAGCAGTTCACATGCTCAAAACTCAATTACTCTTTCTACGGTTCCCTTGGACCTTTCCCAGATCATTCTCCGGTCTACGGCGCGTTTACAAGAAGAGCCGCTTGCTTCGCATTGCGTCTCTGCTAGCTGCCGTCCCACTGGTGCTTGGCCTATGCGGGATTATTTACATCAGCTACAATCGAACAAATTTGCCCGATTTAGACGCGTTCATTCGCTTTGAGCCTCCCACCATGGGCCACATCTACGATGCGAACGGCCACGTCCTCATCGAATTAGGAAGGGAACGCCGGGAAATCATCCAATATAAGGACATTCCTGCTGTTCTCCGGCAGGCGATCCTTTCGGCCGAGGATGAAAACTTTTTTTCACATTCGGGAGTAGATTATTCTGTCTTCCCTCGACTGCTCAGCAAGACAAATATTCAAGCCTTGCTCTCACGGGCCGGGGGCTCAAAAGGCCAGAATGCCGCGGAGCGTGCCTCGGTGTTTCCCCAAGGCGGCTCGACGATTACTCAACAGCTTGTGCGCGGTTTCTTCCTTCAGAAGCTTGTGGGCGCGAAAAATAGCAATACGCTTCAGCATGAGGGCCTTCTCCCGCACGTTCTCGCCTTTTTCATCGGTGTTCCGGGTGCCAACAGATTCTTGCTTAAAGTAGAGGAAATGCGTCTCTCGCTGTGGATTGAAGGAGAGATGCAAAAGCGCTATGGATCCAAGCGCAGGGCCAAAGAAGAACTACTCGCGCGTTACGCTAGTTTCATCTACTTGGGGAATGGCCGCTACGGCTTCGCAGCGGCCTCGCAGTATTATCTCGGCATACCTCTGACAGCATTCACTGCCGATGACGCTGACAAAGCCGCACTTTTGGCAGGCATCACTAAGTCGCCGGGCGAGTATGCCCCGACTTCGGCAAACAATCAAAAGCCACTCCGCAGACGAAATCAGATCTTGGCCCTCATGGTTAAGAACCATTTTCTTTCCGAAAGGAAAGCTCTGAGCCGCCAACAAACTCCGATTCGTCTGGCTGCCCATGTCACTGCTCAGAACGAAGCGCCCGCAGCAGTGGAAACTGTAATCGATGAGCTTAAACGGCTCGACTCCACGCTCGCTTCCGACATCGGAATGAATCAACTGCTTGAGGGCCGCATCCAGATTTATGCAACGATCGACGATCGGATTCAGCGCTTCGCCAATGCAGCTCTTGAAACCGGCTTGAAACTCTATGAAAGTCGTCATCCACAGAATACCGGGCTGATTCAAGGCTCCGTGGTGGTTCTGCGCAACAGTGACTCCGCCATCCTCGCCGAGGCCGGTGGGCGACGCAGATATAAGGGCCGTAACACCGCCTACAGCGACTTTAACCGGGTAACCCAGTCCATGCGTCAGCCAGGTTCGGCCATGAAGCCGATTGTTTATCTAGCGGCGTTTCGTCAAGGCGCCCTGGACCTCGATACTCCCGTGCCCGACGAGCCCATCTCAGTGCCCACGTCCGCAAACCGTCCTCCGAAGTGGATCTCCAATTTCGATAACAAATTCAAAGGCATCATCCCAGCCCGGCAGGCGTTGGCGGAGTCGAGAAACGCGGTCGCCATTTGGATCATTCAACAAATCGGAGTCGATTCGGTCTTGAACACAGCCAAGGACGTTGGCATCCGCACCGCTTTGCATCGCTATGAAACTACCGCCCTCGGCGCATCCGAGGTTACTTTGCTGGAGCTTGCAAACGCTTATCGCATGATGGCGAGCGGCGTACATGCGGAGCCTTACGCGATTGCAAAGATCGAGCATAGTGCAGGAGGCGTTATTTACACCCATGCCGTGCCCTGCTGTCCGATCAACGCGAACGAATTGGAACTCTCCATGATCCAGGAAGGATTGCGTGGCGTTGTGCGCATTCCGACGGGTACTGCGCACGCCCTCGATG
>Ga0070732_10001139_pt1 | contig 14698 bp, 11 predicted proteins | sample Coa_R1_5_FD_66449 | JGI IMG/M metagenome (GOLD analysis project Ga0070732, IMG submission 66449) | Surface soil microbial communities from Centralia Pennsylvania, which are recovering from an underground coalmine fire - Coalmine... | ecosystem: Environmental > Terrestrial > Soil > Unclassified ...
TTTTCTTCAAGGCCAATTGACCTAAAAATAGAAAAGAAATCCCGGCAGGTGCGAGCCAATGACCACGATTGAATTGCGCGATCGCAACGACGCCCGCAAATTCATCTTGCAGGGGCTTTGGCTCCAGCAGGCACTTTATCCCCCTGCCCCTTCGCTTACAAAAGATATCCTGGAATGGGCTCTGGAAGTCGCTAACGCGGGTGATTCCTTACCGCCGGTGGGCTTCGTGGCTGATCTCGGCGTGGAAACGTTTAATTTGGATCGCGGCGAGAAACGAACCAAGATCGACCAGGAGAACCTGCCGAAACTCCCCTCGTATCTCCAACGAACCTACGAAGACTATGTCTTGGGGAGAATTTATCGCGACTCGTTCTTCGAGCGCGCCGGCCATGCCCTGCGGAAATATGACAAGAAGCAGAATTGGGCCCGCGGCCTTGCTTTTTTAATCCGCCAGATTCGCCGCCATACCCGCATTCCCGGTGTGCTGCTCAGCCCTTCCATTTTGCGCGCCATGCGGGACTTGCAGGAGCAGGAGATCCTCGATGAGGGCCGAAGATCCTGGGAAAAAGACGGGTTGATGCCGCTGTTGGAAACTTGCTACCAGTCGATGGCGGAGAGCTTTCGCAACAGCGCTGAGATTCTTTTGGAGGTCGATGTTCGCGCCTTGGAGAATGGCGTCGCGCTCCAGCCGGAATCACAACAACTGGCCCACGAACAGGTCATGACGGCCGCGAAACTGCTCAGCGACCAGTTGCCCTCGCGCAAGTTGAAGCCCTTGGTTGGCCGGCATGAGGTTCCGACGCGGGTGCTCGATGAAGACACTTATCCAGTCGGCGGGTATGCTTCGATAGCCACGCATGGCAGTATCGAGAGCTTGTTGCATTCGCAACTAGCCTACATGGAACCGGCCGGTCGCCCCGACCTCTTCGACATCAAGTACCTGCGCGATGAACTGTTCTACTATTCGCGCGACGAGAACCAATTCCTGCGCCGGCGCCGCACGTTCGTATTCGCCTTCTACCCGGACCTCGTGGAAGCGCGCACCAAGGACCCGGATGTCCCATTCCAGCGCATCATCATGCTGTTGGGTCTACTGTACGCCGCAATCGGGAAGCTGATCGAGTGGCTGAGCGACGATTCGCTGAAATTCGTCTTTGTTTTCCTTACCGATGGCGAAATTTTTCCGTTGCGCCACGAATACGGGTTGTTGGAAATGCTTTTCCGCGAGCAAATGGACAACAAGAGCGTGCAGATTCTGCCCGCGCACAAGGAGGACAAGCTGGTATCTGCATTTCGGCAAGCGGATTTGACGGACTTGTGCCGGCGCGAAGCGCAGCGCAGCTTGTGCCATTGCTTGCTCATGAGCGCCCAGGAACAAAGTCTGGACACGGACGAGGTGCTGGTAACGCGTCTGTTGCTGGATGAGGTTCATCCGACCATCGGCGGGCCGGCCGATCCAGCCGCTCTCTCTACGGATGACTGGGCTCCGGCATTGGAACGACTGCTGCAGCTATGGATCTGAACGAGCCCTGGGCTTTAACGCAGATGTGCTTCGCGCACCAGCCGCAAACCTTCGAGCGCCGGCTTCGGTTGGCCGGCCAAATCTAGCAAGCCACAATTCGGGAATCGATGGGGCTCGGCGTCGGAGAGATGGCCCCAGTAAACACCCTGGACGTACGGCTTCACCGCCGCCATGGCAGCCACGGCCACGGCCCAAGCGCGTTGCGTTTCCGGCGTGAATCCGTTGTGCCAATAGCCGGCCGTTGGCTCCTGTTCCGATTCGGCATTCGCATCCGTGTCGCTGGCAGACGGGAAACTTAACGAGACATGCAACGGCGTCCCGAGCACGGCAAAACTGTCGAGCAAGCGCGAGATTTCGAGCAGGTCGCGGCAATAGCTTCCGCGCGGGTCGATTCCCATGGCGATTTCCAGGTCCAGCGCCGCCAGTCTCAAGCCCGCCCGCAGAAGCGTATCGAGGAAAACCAATGGAAGATACGTGTGTTCCTCGCGCGCCAGGTATTCGCCCCACGGTTGCGATACGCCGACGACCAACTCAATGTCGGGTGCAATCTGCATGGCGGCTTCGGCCAGTCGCGCGGTCAGCCAGAGCATCTCGTCTTCGCTTAGCGACAGCACCGATGAGAAATTCGCGGCCGATGTGAGTTGCCAACGGCGAACCTGCCCACGATACCGGGCGATGGCGGTTTCGACGTAATCGCACATGAAGTTCGCCAGGTTCGGTAACTCCTGCTCCCACAACCAGAGCCAGTCTGGCAATCCCGACGGCGAAAAGTCGATCAGCGGCCCGGCCACGACGGGAATCTGTTCGCCTTTGGCCCATTGGAGCAGTGCATCGGTTTCGTCCCAGCGATATTCCGCTTCGTGGGGCTCAATCGCCCGCCAGTTCATGTTCACGCAAATCGTGTTGAACGAGGCGGCCATGGCGCCAGAATCGGTCGGCAGCGATTGCAACCGGCAACCGAACGACGTATCCAATCGCGGCACGCGCTGTTGCCGAAGTTGAAAGAGATAATCGGTAAAGCTCGGCGCCATGCGGTCAATCAGCCGGTGGACATCGGCGAGCGCAGCCTGAGCCAACGAATCTGCTTCGGCGGACGGATGAAGGGACACCGCTTTGCAAAAGTGCGCATGGGCCAGACGGAACTGATCGGCAAGGTCCGGCTTCAGCGTGAAGCCAAGGCTGTTCCATTCGCCCAAGGTGTTACGAACCTGGTTGATTTTTCCACGCGCCAGTTCCAATGGCAATGAGTAGGGTTCGGCCCGCTCCATGAGCGTGGCCGTCGTGCTCATGAGCCGGCCCATGCCTTCGATTTGCCAGGGAACCTGAAGATAGCCGCTTTCATCCAGTGAGCGGCGGAGAAGGAGTCGACGCGGTTCCACTTCCACGGACGTGGGGCCAGGAGCATTGTCGAAGCCGCCCGCCAGGCAGGCCCGTTGCAATTCGGCTAGTTGATCGGCGGGCAGGCCGGGCGGCAACTGAAGATTGATTTGGCCCATGCGCTTACGCCGTTTCCGTGGGGAATTCGAAAAACTTGATGCGAGCAAGTCTCTATTATCGGCGCATTATAGATTTCCAGAAGAGTAGTCACAATCTATTTCGGCCGAAAGTGAAAGGATCGAAAGACCGTGGCGGTTCGCCATACCAATTGTTTGCTCTTCTTGCAACAAAATGGACCTGCTAGCCTCAATTGCCAGCACCTTCGCGCCGGAGCGGATCATATTCTCAATCGTCGAAGGCCCAACCGTGGGAACATCAAAGCGCATGTCTTGCTTCGGCTTGGCTACCTTGACGACCACGAAGCCGCCGCGGGGGCACAACTGGCCGGCGCGCTGAATGGCCTGATCGGTCCCCTCCATGGCCTCAACAGCGAGGACGGCCTGTTCCCGCACCATCACGCTCTGGCCCACATCGAGCCGACCCATTTCACGAGCGATGTTCCAGCCGAATTTCACGTCTTTCCATTCCGATGGCGTGGGCCGACGATTGGTGAGTATCCCAGGACCAACCAGCAACTGCGGGCAGATTTCGAGGGCCGACATGCACTCCAAGCCTCCGTCATTCAGGTTCGCAATGAAATCGAGCAGGAACGAATCGTCGCGATTGTCGCGATGGCGACGGCCAAACCAAAAGCGCAGGAAGCGCCAGTCCGGCGGTTCGGTCAGCACGCGCCACTTCGCATTGAATCCCCGGGCCTTATTGACCTTGCCCGCCATGGTCCATTTACGCACGCCATGGGCGCGAAACAGCCGAACCATCTTGCCGAATTGCTTCAAGCCCGTCCAAAGAAGGCGGTCCGCAACTTCAGCCAGGGCAGGATCGGCCGCGCCGCGAATGCCAAGGCAGACGACGTGCCAGCCCCGTTGCCGCGCTTTACTGGCCACGTGAATGGGAAAGTGCCCTGCCCCGGCCAACAATCCGAGCGGTTCGCGGTCGCGCGGTGCCGCTGCCGCAATGTTTTCGCTACTCGCGGCTGCCGCTATGTCCAGTGCCGTTTCCATTCGTTGAACCTTCCGCGTTGGCTACGCCGAGCATTTTTTCCAGGCAACGCAAACGCCGCCGCATTTCGGGCAATTGCTCCAGCGACATCAGGATGCGCTTCTGCTCGCGCATTGGGGTGGCCGGCGACCCGAGCATGGCCTGTTTTTCCGGCACATCTTTCGTCACGCCGGCTTGAGCGCCGATGATGGCGCCGGCGCCAATTTGAACATGATCCACGATCCCCGCCTGCCCGGCCACGATAACGCCATCGCCCGTGCTGGACGAGCCGGCGATTCCGGCCTGGCTTACGAACAGGTTATGCCGGCCGATGCGGCAATTGTGCGCGATCTGCACCAGATTGTCGATTTTCGTTCCGGCCCCAACTTGCGTGGCCGCAAAAGTGCCACGGTCGATCGTGCTACACGCGCCAATTTCGACATCGTCGCCGATCTCGACATGCCCCAGCTGTGGCACCTTTTCGTGTCGGCCGTCGCGCTGCTGGTAACCGAAGCCGTCGGCGCCTATCACACTGTTGGCGTGAATAATCACGCGATTGCCTAGGATCGAATTGTCGTACAAGACCACGTGCGGATGCAGTCGAACTTCCTCGCCGATGCGACAATTCGCGCCAACGACTACCCCGGCCCGTAAATGTGCCCCGCGGCCGATCATGCTGTTCCGGCCCACGACCGCAAAGGCTTCGACGACCACATCGGCGCCCAGATGGGCGCTGGGATGAATCGAAGCGCTGGGATGAATGCCTGGGTCCGCGCGTTCCTGGCTGCCTTGAAGTTGCTGAACCACTCGTGCGAAGGCCAGCAAGGGATCGGCAACCCGGATCAGCGGTTTGCCATTGGGCATTGCATAAATAGAAGCGATGGCAGCCGTTGCCGGGTGATGATGGAATTGCAGCAGGTGCTTGTCGTCGGCCGCCAACGTGATGTCGCCCGCGCCGGCATCGGCCAAGGCGCGCGCATTTTCGATGGCAATCGTGCTGTCGCCGATAACTTCACCTTGGACCCATTCTGCGAGCTGCCGGAGCGTCGTTGCCACGGAGAGTCCTTTCTCTCGTGTGCTTTGTTCTTCAAAGTCGAGGGCACAATCCTACCGCAGCTGGCATGCGCTTGGCAATGCGAAGTAGATTTAAATCACGATCGGTTTGCCGAGCTTGCGGCGCAGGACGACGATCTGACCCGCGTGCATCATCGGGTGGTTGGCGATCAGTACGAGAAGAGCGCCAAAGGTCGGTGCGAATTGTGCAAGCCGCCCGGTAGTGGGCTTATCCAAATCGGCATCGGAAAGCGTGTTGAGGACCTTCATCGTGTTCTCCCGCACCTTGGCGTACCAATCCATGTACTCTGCTTTGGTCCGGTAGCCAACGGGCGGATCCTTGGCAGCGTTTTCTTTTCCGTGCAGCTTGTCCCAACCCTCCGGCAAGGGTACCGTGGTGGCGCCAGGAATCATTTTGAGCAACTCTTCTTCCGCATTGATCAAATGGCCCAATTGCCAGGCAATATGATTCGCTCCGGGGCCCGGTCGCGTGAGTAGGTCGGCATCGCTCAGGTCCTGGAGATAAGTCTTCATCACGAAATCGTTTGATTGCGCCAAATTGCGAATGACGTCCTTCGGTCCCATGATCGCGCTCCCAATGGAAGAATGTGCCCGTACGCGTTCCGGCCAATGCTATCGTCCGCTGCGCACTTCGGCAAGCCGCCGGCCCTCTTGACCGCCGGCAAATGTCCGGCAAAATTCCTCTTGTACGCGAAGCCTTTCGGAGTGTGGTGACTGGTCACCGCACACCGAAAAACGCACGCGCGATCATTCTCGGTTTCCGGGAGTTGCCAAATGGCCGAAGCTTTACGCTGTGTCGATCCAAAAAGCATCATCACGGGCTGGGACTTCAGCACGGGGGCTGTGAAGTGCCTGGCATTCGACCGGCGCGGCGCCACGCTGGCTGAGGTGCGGTTGCCCACGGATCTCTGGACCGAGAACGGCGTCTCGGAATTAAACCTCAAGCAGCTTGAGGGCCAGGCAAGGGCCAGCGTACGGGCCATGGCGAATGAATTGCGAAAGCTTGGCCGGCTTTCCGATTGGGCGGCCGCTGGCATTTCCGCCACCCATCACACCGCCGGCCGAATCGACGCCAACTTCAACCAAGTTCGCCGGGCGATTTGCTGGAACGATTCGTCTCTCGCGGAATATCACACCATCGGTCTCAAGCGGCTGGGCGGGCAAGATAGGGTCCGCGAACTGATCGGCGGGCCGTGGGCGATTCGGTATTCGCTCAGCCACCTGGTGAAAGACGAAGCCTGCCTGAGCCCAACTGATTGGGAGCGTACCCTCCGTATTCTGCCGCATGGCGCCTTGGCAGCCGGCTACCTCACGGGGAAGTTTGATGTGGTCAGCGTTTCGGCAGCGGCATCCATGGGCATTATGGACTTGCGCACGAATTCGTGGTGTCCCAAGATGCTCGAAGCTTTGGCGAATCCCAAATACCGCGAGCTGGCATTACGTCAGTTGCCACGAATCCTGACTGACGCTTCGGAGCCAATCGGTCCGCTCAGCGATCACGTGGCCCTGGAAGCCGGAATTCCACAAGACAAGCGGCCGTTGATCTTTCCCACGTCGGACGATCAAGCGGCCGGACTGGTTGGCGGTGGGGCGGTCGACGCCGGCCAGGTGGCCATTATTTTGGGCAATTCGGCGGTCGTCAATTCTTCATCGAGTCAGTTACCGAGGTCCGGCACGCTCGACGCCATGAAGCTGAACTGGGGCCCGTACCTGTGGATGCGCTGCTACAACAATGGCGCGTTGTTTCTCGATCGCGTGGTGGGCGCAAAGCCGGACTGGGCCGCGCTGGAAATCAGCGCTCGCAAGGTTCCGCCCGGCTGCCATGGCGCGAGCGTCTTGCCGTTTGTCTTCCCGGAGCCGTCGCGCGGCGTAATGAAGCCATCTTTCCGCTGGCTACCGTTCGAGGCGAGCGATGCCGGCGTGCGCTATCGCGCCTCGCTCGAAGCGCTTGCCTACCTGATCGCATTGGGAGTTCAAGAACATACCGACGCCGGGCAAAACCTTACGCGCATCACCGTCTCTGGCGGCATCGCACGCAGCGACCTCATGTGCGAAATCTTAGCGTCCGTCTTGAATCGCCCGCTCGAACGCTTGGTCTCCAGTGAGGGGCCGGCTCTGGGGGCAGCCGTAACCGCCCTGGCAGCGCTCGAACAATACCGTCGCCGCGAACAACGCATCCGCGAGCCGTATTCGGTCGCCGATGCCGTTTCGGTCCTGGTCCAATACCGCGACTCGGTGAAGCCCAACGCTGCGTGGATGGCTGCCTATGTGAAGGAACTGGCGCAGTTTGCCGAACGAATTGTGGCGCTGTGAGGGGGTCTTGCCGATATTTGCGGTTCATGCTCGGTCAACGACTGGCTGCCTTGGGAACAAAGCGAACCAGCAACACGTCAAAGGATGTAGAACGGAATTCACTCCGTTCGAATGCGCGAACGGTATGAATTCCGTTCTACGTTATGAAGAACCAATGATTAAATGTTGATGAAAACAAGCGTTTGCCCGCGCTCGTCTGGTATAACAATCTTGGCGGTTCGGTTTTCGATTACCCGAGAGACCAGGGACTCTTGATGAAAACCATCATTTCCACTCTCCTTCCTCTCGCCATCGTCATTCTCGCCAACAGCCCCGCACCGGCGCAGTTCCGTGACCGGCGCGAGGGCATTCCCAATGCGGGGCAATACGGCTGGCTACCCAGCCTGTCCCAGGGCAAGGCACAGGCGGAAAAGACCGGCAAGCCAATCATGGTCGTGGTCCGCTGTGTCCCTTGAACGGACTGTCGTGATTTTGACGGGCAGGTTGTCCGTCTCGAGAAGATTAAAGAGGTGGCCGACAAATTCATTCGAGTGCGCTTGCCGCGCGTCGATGATTTGGATTTGAATTTGTTTGACTTCGACTACGACCTCACGTTTATGGTGTTCTTCATCGACGCCAAGGAAAACGTTTACGCCCGCTATGGCGGTCGCGATGCCAAGGATGCCGACAATCGCCAATCGCTCGAAGGCCTGGCGTACACCATGAATTCCGTGCTGCAAATGCACGCGCAAAAAGACAAGTCATTCGCGCCCAAATCACAGGCCAGGCCCAAGTACCTGCATAACCTCGCGAACCCGCCGATGTTCGGCCGCGGCTGCATGCACTGCCACCAGGTGAAAACCGCGCTGGAAAACGATATCCGCAAATCGGGCAAATGGGAGCGCGAGCTGGTATGGCGCTACCCGTTGCCGGAAAACATTGGCCTGCGACTTGAAGTCAATCGCGGCAACATCGTGGAGACGGTGTTCGACGACACGGCTGCCGCCAATGCGGGTTTAAAACCGGGCGACAAGTTGCGCCGGCTGAACGGCGTGCCGATTCACTCCTTCGGCGACGCCCAGTACGCGCTCGACATCGCCCCAAAGACGGCGAGCATTGAAATCTCGTGGCAGCGCGGCGATGAAACGATGCAGGGCAAGGTGGCGCTACCGGAAGGCTGGCGCCGCAGCGATCTCGCCTGGCGAACGTCGGCCCAGCATCTGCTCTCCAGCGGCGGCATGTATGGCATGGACCTAACCGTGGAGGAAAAAAAATCGCTGGGCCTGGCGCCCAAGCACCTCGCGTTCCGGCAAAAGGCCACGCTCAGCAAGCAAGCGCGCGAGGCTGGCATTCAGGGCGGCGACATCATCCTCGGCGTGGATAACAAGACGCTGGAGATGGACATGTTTGCATTCCTGAAATACATGCGCGGCAACTATCTGGTCGGCGACAAGATCACGATCAATCTGATTCGTGACGGGAAGCGCATAAACATTGAAGCGACTTTACAGAGATAGCGCTTCCTACATGCTGGCGTCCATAGGACGAATAGGAGCTATAGGCCCTATAGCAAAGAGTGAATTGCAAGTGCGCCTGCCGGAAGGTAGCCCGCATGCTCAAGTTCTGAACACAATTTCGCCAGAACTTTAGATTTTCCCACTCAATTGTCGATTTTTTTCATTTCTCCGCTGGCCTAACCGATACAACCCTAGGCCGCAGGGACCAATCCCGATGGCAGGGTTCATTCATGCATCGTCGCCGGGCTATTCTGCTCTGCTTGCTGCTGCTGCCATGCGGCTGCGTGTACGATGTGCGCGAACATGCGGATGAAGCGGTCTCGGCCATTCTGAATCATCCATACGATCTCTCTTCCCCTGCCTCTTCCGTACCAAATTCGCAAACCGTGCAAGCCAAGAAGTCTCTTGCTGCTCCTGAAAAGCTGTCATTCCCGAAAGTGGATGTAGAGACGGCCGACTACATGCAGGGCAGCCAGTTCGGCCCGCGTGTGGCCGGCGAACAAGGGATGCAAAACGCTTTTGGACCGGTGCGCGGTCAAGTGAGCGCACTGGGCGCCATTCAACCGGCCGGCGCCGAAGAGCCTAAATCTAAGATCGACCTGACCATTCCACCGGAAATTCCGGGTTCCGAAGCCGGCCGCATTCGCAAGCTGCCGGAAGACAAAGAAGCCAAGCAAAAAGCGATTCGTGAGATATACGGCGCGTTACCAGCGCTGCCCACCGAACCCCAGCCGCTTCCTGGGCCTGGCGGCAAACCGCTCACGCTGGCCGACCTGCAGCAGCTGGCCGCGGCAAACAGTGCCGAGCTGCATCAGGCCGCTTACGATGTAGAGGCCGCTCGCGGCAATGTCCTGGCTGCACGGGCTTACCCGAATCCAACCGTCAGTTGGAACTTTCAAGCGTCGAACGACGGCAGCACGGCCGGCTCGATTGGCCCCGGCATTGACCAGTCCATTGTTACCGGCGGCAAGCTTCGCATCGCATCGGCAGCAGCCGAAATGGCACTTCGCAAGGCGGAACTGGCCTTGCGTCGGGCACGCAGCGACCTGGCCACGCGAGTGCGAACTGCTTATTACTCGTTGCTGGTCGCGCAAGAGACGATGCGCGTAAACCGAGCGCTGGCCCATTTGACCGACGAAATCTATCGCCTTCAGGAGCACTTACTCGAAGCCGGCCAAGCCGCGCCTCATGAGCCGATGGCTCTTCGGTCCGAAGCCTGGTCTTCGCGCTTGAGCTACCAGCAATCCATACAGAGCTACATCTACGCCTGGGAGCAATTGGTCGCAGCCATGGGCCTACGCCAGGTCCCCCTCACCGAGGTGGCCGGCCGAATCGATGCCATGATCCCGTATTTTGATTATGATACCGTGCGGGCCTATGTGTTGCAGAATCACACCGACGTGCTCACGGCGCAATTCGGCATCGATCAGGCGCGCTACAACTTGAAGTCAGCTCAGATTGCTCCACTGCCGAACATCGATTTCAACGTCTCCATCTTGAAGGAAGTCTCGGTCCCGCCGAAGAAACTGGCCCCCATCGCAGCCGTCGGCGTCCCCTTCCCAATCTGGGATCACAATAAGGGCAACATCATCGCGACCGAAGCGGCACTGGGCCGGGCCATCGATGAACCACACCGCGTGACGGAAGCGTTGACCAGCACCCTGACCACAGCGTATTTGAACTACAAGTCAAACCTGGATGCGCTGGAGTATTACCGCCGCCACATTTTGCCTGACGAGGTGCAATACTACTGGGGAGTCTATGACCGGAGGCAAGTCGATGTGAACGCCCCGATCAGCGACCTGATTACTGCGCAGCAGGCCCTCTTGACCGATGTGACGGCGTACCTGGGCGTCCTGAGCACATTCTGGACGGCCGCGGTCAACGTGGCGGACCTGCTTCAGACCGACGATTTGTTCCAGTTAGCCCGGCCGGAGGCGCTGCCGCCGCTGCCCGACTTGAATCACCTGCCGCCGTGGCCGTGCTCGCATTGCGCCACACCGCATTTGGAAGGCCTGAATTTCCATCAAGGAATTCCGCTGCCGGCGCCGGCGATGCCGCCGCCGCCCATGGGTACGGAATTCCTGCCATCGCCCAGACCAATGAGCGCACCGAAGACCGGCGCCGCTGGCCCCGTATTGTTGCCGAAACAATGAAAGAAAGAGCAAAAGGAATCTAGCGCCGAGTAGCCGAAGCGGAGAAAACTGATGGGCCGGATGCCCAATCAAATTCTGGTCCTCGCCATCCTAACGGCGATGCTGGCATGCGCCAGGGGCTTGGCCCAAGCTCCGAAAGCGTTGCCGCCCGTGGATGCTTCGCCCAGCACCCCGGCCGAAGCGCTGATCCTGCCCGACCTGCCGCGCGTTCCCGATGCGCCGCGCTCGCTGTACCAGCCGCTGCCGCCAGCCTCCTCGATCTACGCTCCCGTCGAGATGCCGGGGCCGTACTTCGAGCCTGATCCGAACCTTGATCCGCCCATGTTTCCGCAACCGGGCTGGTTTGGCCGTGTGGACGCGGCCCTCGTTTGGCCCCAAATCACGAATGGGCTAAATGCGGCGTCGCAGATTAGTCCGATCGTTGGTCCGCTGAGCGGCGTCCCACTCACGCTGCCATACGCGCCGTTTTCGGTCACGGTCAGTCCGTACATCAACGTCGGTTACCGTTTGCAGTCCGGTTTCGGGGAAATTGGCGTCGGTTACCGCTTCCTTGGCTCTTCCGGCACGGGGACGACAGCCGGGCTTGACGCAACTGCGCAGCTCACGAGCCATTTATTCCTCAATGTCAGCGATCTGGATTACTCCAGCCGTCAGTTCAGCGTGACAGAGTTCTGGTCCATGAAGTGGCACGCGGGCCTGCGGGTGGCCACGATTTACTTCGACTCGATAGCCGACGAGCCTCTCGCGGCGGCCGCAGCCGGGACCGGCATCTTCGAGCAAAGGACCACCGACACGTACTGGGGTGTTGGCTTCCATTACGGTCTGGAGCTTGTACGCCGCCTTGGTTCCTCCGGCTTCGCCTTGCTGCTAAGTGCCGACGGTTCTGAGATCGTGGGCCGAAACAACCAGGGCTACTTTGAAAAGGCCATAGGCGGCGCTCAGGGGGCCACGTTATTGGCGAATACGCAAACCGTTCCCGCGCTCAACGCCTTTGCCGGCCTGACCTGGCAGCCGCCCGAACATTGCCGGCTCCGTGCCACGCTTGGCTACATGTTCGATTACTGGTGGGGCATCGGCCGGATGAGTTCTGTCGGCGCCGGGACACTGGTGCCGACACCGGATGCGGAGATGGGCAATCAGGGCTTCGTCCTTCGAATTGATTTCAATTACTAATGGTTCTTGGCGGCTCAGTTTTCCTGTCGATAGCGAGCCGCCGGGCTTGTCCCGGCGGGATAAACCTGCCGGCTCGCTCGCCAATTTAGCTGCGATAAACAACCGTAATTTTCGCGCATCGCATTACCATCTTCACGCGGCACGCCTGCTCGCCGCGCTGCCAAAATGCTCGTTCGACGATCAAGGCGAAGACGGTCTTGTGCGCCAGCTTGGCGCAGAAGCATCGACACAAGCGATATAATGTCAATGACTTACGTCAATCATCGTTGCAGCTGATTTCTCTGGCACAGCATCTGCCTTATCACCATTCGCGCGGAAATTCCGTCGTTCTCTCCACGGAAATCCCCGGACTCGCTCATGAGCATTGAACCTATCACCGTGCTGGTTGCCGGCGAAGATACGGCGTTCGGCCAGGTACTAGCGCGAGTACTGGGTCGCCTGGGCCACATTGCCGTGCATGCACCGGATGCGGCATCGGCATTGAAGCTGGCGGACGATAAGGCCGTGCGGCTGGCTCTGCTCGATGCCGGTCATCGCAAAGGGTCGAGCCTTGCCTTGGCGGCCAACCTTCGCGAGCGCTTCCCGAACTTGCCGGTCATCTGGTTGACCGATGACCCGCTCGACGAATCGAAACTTCCTGCATCGTGCCAAGGCGGCTTCCTTCAGGTTCGCAAGCCGATCAACCTCGGCAGCCTGGGCGAGGCGATTGAGACGGCTTTGGTCGCGCCTGCGGAGTTAACGTCCCCAGTTAGGTCCACGCTACCGGCCGCCAGCGCTCGGAGCCAATCAAAATGGATAGCCAAGATCAGGGAGTTCCCCATGCGTGCATCGTTGCAGAGGCTTCTGAAGATTGCCGGCGGCGTGTTTTTGGCCATCGTCGTTCTCACGGTCGTGGCCATCTTCATGGGCGCCATTCCGCTCGACTGGCGCGGCGCTCCGGCCAATGGCGCCCAACCGCAACCGCCGAAGCCCGAGCCGGTGAAAGTGAAGCTGGTCGATGACCAGCCGCACACGCTCAGCGTTCCCGAAGATGTGCGCAAGGCGCTGGGGATAACCACTGCCAAAGGCGAGATGATCGTCGAGGCGAAGAAGCCCGCCAAGGGTAAAGCACTGGTGATGCCGGGCTCGACCGCGCTGGATCCCACGCACCTTTATCGCATTCGGGCCCGCTTCGCTCCGTCGCCCTCTTCGGCCGAATGCATCGAACTCGGCAAAGTTCGTGATAACAGCAAAGTGCCGACCGAATATCGAGAAATCCGCTCCGGCGACCGCGTTTACAAGGAAGACCCCCAAGACCCCAAAAAAAGGGGTACTTTGCTGTGCGTCTTTTTCAGCGTGGACGTGGGGAACATGAAGAACAACCTGATTGATGCCATCTTTCAATTGGAACTCGACGAAGAGATTCTGAAGAAGGCCAAGGCTTCGGACGCAGTACCGGAAGCTTTTATCCTCAATGCCGAGAAATCGGTGCGCAGCGACATCAACACGATCAACAAGACTGTGGCCACGCTCGAAGCCTGGGGCATCAGCAAGGAAGACATCCAGGCGGTGCGCGACGAAGCGGAAGAAGTGAAGAAGCGCAAAGGCAAGCATGACAAGGAGAAGGACGCGCGATGGGGCCGCGTGGAAATTCGCGCTCCGGATGACGGTATTATTCTCGAGCGCAACCTGGCCCTGAAAGAAGTCGTTGTCGATAACACCACGAACTGTTTTCAAATCGCAAAACTCGATAAGCTCTTCGTCACGGCTTATTGTCCCGAAGATGACCTGCCGTCCCTCGAAGCATTGCCTACGGAAAAGCGGCAATGGACCATCGAGACCGTCGGTTCGCCGCCCATCAAGGGCGTGATCGATGACATCAGCTATCTGATTGATCCGAACCAGCACACCGCCGTGATTAAGGGCCACATTGACAACCCAATCAATCCGAAGACGGGCTTGCCCCTTTTGCGCGGCACGCAGTTCATCCGCGCCACCGTCGAGTTGGACGCGCCGGAGGACGTTGTCGAGATTCCTGTCGATGCCCTGGTAGACGATGGTCTGCAATGCATCGTTTTCGTGCAGACCGACCCGCAAGGCCGGCCCGACCGCTTCACCATGCGGCGCGTAGACGTGACTGCGCGTTTCGAGAAGTCGATTTTCGTTCGCAGTAAACTCTTCGCCAAGGACGAGCGCACGCAAGAGGAAAAGGACTTGGGTATGCTGCCCAAGGAGCCGCTGAAATTAGGCGACCGCGTGCTCACAACCGGCGTCGGCGAACTCAAGGCTGAGCTGCTGGAGCAGGAATCGGAGCAAGGCAAGGACAAGAAGAAGGATGAAAAATGACAAGCCGCGGGGCGAGTCTTCGAGCCCCGCGGGTCGGAGATATGCATGGTTCGCTGGTTTGCCACCTGGGCGCTGAACAATCCGCTGGTCGTTATTCTCATGGCCTTCGCCCTCATTGGCGTCGGCGCCTTCTCCGTCCTCAACGTCAACGTCGAAGCCTATCC
>Ga0070732_10001140_pt1 | contig 14692 bp, 11 predicted proteins | sample Coa_R1_5_FD_66449 | JGI IMG/M metagenome (GOLD analysis project Ga0070732, IMG submission 66449) | Surface soil microbial communities from Centralia Pennsylvania, which are recovering from an underground coalmine fire - Coalmine... | ecosystem: Environmental > Terrestrial > Soil > Unclassified ...
ATTTGTGCGCCAGTTCAGCGACCATTTCCTACCTAACTAACGCAACGGTCATCGAAGCGCAAGCGGTTCCCTGCTTTTGGCTCCCAAGTTAATCAGCAGGTAAGACAAAAACCGCTTGCGTTCATTCGTGATGGCCGTAGCTGCCCTTCGTCACGTGTGACACAGGAGCGGTCTCATGAATCTGCGCGTTCGTCTCTCCATCGAACAGCTCGAACATCGTGATGCGCCAAGCGGCATCTCCCCAAGCGATCCGACGTCTACCGGCACGACAAATACCGGTACTACCGACCCCACGACACCGACTCAAACAGCGCCGGCTACGACTACGACGACTACAACAACAACCGTAACGGTGTACTAGAGTCGGCGTGGTCGGCTTCCAAACCCCCGCAAACGCATTCAAACAGCGATCGCCCACAAGCTGTCTGAATGCGCAGTGGTTCTTTGTTTATTCTCGGCCGAATAGCTCCCCAAGGCCGAGAGAACAGAGACCGAGGGGGTTTGTCCATTCAATTCCATTAATCGCATTGGTTGTTCCCGCTTGTTAGAGCGCGCTTGACGGTGCTAGAGCGCGTTTCACGGTGGTGTATCGGCTTCTTTGGCTGTAGCCGCAGGCTTCAGCCTGCGCGTTGGGCTCCCGCGCAGGCTGAAGCCTGCGGCTACAGGTATCTAGGTCGCTACACGATGGTGAAACGCGCTCTAAGTCGACTACTGTGGCCGTAGCCGCAAGCCTCGGCATGCGCGTGGGGTTTTCGCGCAGGCTGAAGCCTGCGGCTACGGCCATCGTGCTACGGCCATCGTACTTCTCAGACCGAACCTTCCACCGCTCTGATCACTCTTGTCTCTGAAGAGTCCCAACAGTACCAGTACCATGTACGGCCGCACGCAGCGGCCGGTGTTTCTTTTTGAGGACCAACACGTGATTCCGAATGTGGCGGTGGTCGGCGCGACCGGCGCGGTCGGGGAACTGATACGGCAAGTGCTCATCGAGCGCGATTTCCCGCTGAAATCGATCAAGTTCCTGGCTTCCGAGAAAAGCGCCGGTAAACCGATCACCTTCCGTGGGCAGAATTACGTGGTCGAGCGCCTTCGGCCCGAAGCATTTTCCGGGATCGATCTCGTTCTCTCCAGCACGCCGGCGAGCATCAGCCGCGAGTTCAGCCCGATCGCGGCTAAACATGGCGCTATTGTCATTGATAACTCCTCCGCCTGGCGCATGGATCCCGAGGTGCCACTCGTGGTGCCGGAAGTGAATGCGCACGAGCTGCAGAACATTCCCAAAGGCATCGTGGCCAATCCCAATTGCTCGACCATTCAAATGGTCGTAGCTCTCAAGCCGCTGCACGATCTGGCGAAAATCAAACGCATAGTGGTAGCCACGTATCAGGCATCCTCGGGCAAAGGCGCCACGGGCTTGAGCGACCTTGACGCGCAACTGGCGGCGATGGGCCGGGGGCAACCGGTACCGCCGCCGAAAGCGCATGCTGCGCGCCTGGCCGGCAACGTAGTCAGCCACGACTGGAAACTCGGCGAGGAAGGCTACACCGAAGAAGAAATCAAGATGATCCGCGAGACGCGCAAGATCATGGGAGACGAGTCGATCTTGGTTTCGCCAACGTGTGTTCGCGTGCCCGTACGAGTCGGCCATTCCGAAGCCGTAAACATCGAATTTCATAAGCCGATCACCGTGGAGCAAGCGCGAGCGGCTCTGGCCAAAGCGCCGGGCGTCATCCTGATGGACGAGCCGGGCAGTGGAAAGGTGCCAACCCCGCTGATGGCCGAGGGCCGCGATGAAGTATTCGTCGGTCGTATCCGCCGCGACCCCAGTGTGCCGAATGGCCTGAACATCTGGGTAGTCGCGGATAATCTCCGCAAAGGCGCTGCCTCCAACGCCGTGCAAATCGCTGAAGTCTTATTTCGAAATTAGCCCACGGATGAACCCAGATTGCATAACACGGATTGTACACGGATAAGAATAAAGAAATGAATTGATCCGTGTTCATCCGTCTTACGAAGTCCGTGTTTATCTGTGGGCGCTTTGGTGATGCGAAACATCAAGTTCACTCTCAGCTACGACGGCACCGATTTTCGCGGCTGGCAGACGCAACCGGGCTATCGCACCGTGCAGGAGACGCTCGAACAAGCCATTGCCGCGGTCACTGGCGATGAGCGCGTGCGCGTGAACGCCAGCGGCCGGACCGATGCCGGCGTCCATGCCGTCGGCCAAGTCGTGAACTTCTTCACGGCCACGCATTTGGCCCCGGAAGTCCTTGTGCGAGCAGTGAATGCGCATCTTCCCGAAGACATCATCATTCGCGATGCGGTCGAAGTCTCGCAAGTCTTCGACGCCAACCGCGATGCCCTGCGCAAGATGTATCGCTATGTCATTCACGATGGCTCCGTGCCCGACCTTTTCATGCGCCGCTATGCCTGGCACTGCAAGTGGCGCTTGAACGTTGAAGCCATGCAGCGGGCGAGCCGGCCGCTGTTGGGCCGGCATGATTTTCACAGCTTCGAGACCGACTGGCCCAACCGCATGTGCAGCATCCGCACCATCACGCACCTCAGCGTGAACCGGATGTTCGATTTCATTTACATCGACGTGGAAGCGGATGGCTTCCTGTACAATATGGTCCGCTCGATTGCCGGCACGCTGATCAACGTGGGCCGCGGCTACTGGCCGGAAGAACGCGTGGCCGAGATTCTGAACCTGGAAAACCGCGCCGAAGCCGGGCCGACCGCCCCGGCCGAAGGCTTGTTCTTGATGCGAGTGACCTATGCCGAGTGAAGCGCGCAGCTACCCGGAGCGGGTGGAGATGGTGCCGCTAACGAAGCCGCTTGCCGGCGTAGCCAGCGTGCCGGGATCGAAGAGCATCACGAACCGGGCGTTGGTGCTGGGGGCGCTTTTCGATTGCACGGATTTCGACATTCACAATGCGCTGCTAAGCGAAGATACCGAATTGATGATGAAGGCTCTCGAAAAATTGGGTTGGCAGACCTTTTCGAGTCAGGAAACAGCCTTCGTTAGTCTGTACCGACACGACTGGCACTTGTTCCATAGTGATAGTTTTCTTCCGCCGGAAGCAAATCTATTCGTCGGCAATTCTGGCACAACAATGCGTTTCCTGTGCGCGCTGGTCAGTCTTGGCAGTGGCACATATCGGCTCGACGGCACACTGCGCATGCGGCAACGCCCGATCGAAGACCTGCTCTCAGCGTTGCGGCAACTCGGCGTAGACGCGCAAAGTGAAAATGGCAACGGCTGCCCGCCTGCTGTCATACGCTCGCAAGGTCTGCGCGGCGGAAAGGTGAGAATCAAAGGCAATGTGAGCAGCCAATTTCTGAGCGGGTTGTTGATGGCGGCTCCGTTTGCCGATAGCGAGATTACGATTGAAGTTGACGGCCCGTTGGTTTCGGTCCCGTATGTAAGAATGACGGTCAAAATGATGCGCGGCTTTGGCTTGAATGTTGAGACCGAGAATTGGACGCAGTTTCGTTGTTCAAAAGCGAAGCGCCCAAGTCCAAACTCGGATTATTTGGTCGAGCCAGACGTCAGCGCCGCCAGCTACTTCTGGGCCGCCGCCGCCATCACCGGCGGCACAATCACCGTTGCCGATCTCACTCGCGACAGCATCCAAGGCGACATCCGTTTCGTCGATCTGCTCGAACAGATGGGTTGCCGTGTCGAGTCTTGCTCCTCCGGCATCACGGTGCATGGCCGGCCGTTGCACGGCATCGATGTCGATATGAACGACATCAGCGACACGGTGATGACGCTTGCTGCCGTCGCCTGCTTTGCCGAAGGGCCAACCACCATCCGCAATGTCGCTCACATTCGGCACAAGGAGACTGACCGCATTTCGGCCCTGGCCACAGAATTGCGAAAAATCGGCGCGGAAGTCGAAGAGTATGCTGACGGCTTGAAGATCACGCCCCGGCCACTGCACGGGGCGGAGATCGAGACTTACAACGACCACCGCATGGCCATGAGCATGGCGCTGGTGGGCCTGAAGGTGCCGGGGATCGTCATCCTCAACCCCGGCTGCGTGGCGAAGACGTACCCGGGGTTTTGGGAGGATTTGGAGAAGCTACGGTGTTGACCGTACGAGCTGGAAATGTAAGCGACGGATTGAAATCCGTCCCTCACGCTTCCGGCCCGTACAGCACCCCTCACTTTTTCTTCGCCACCGGCTCTTTCCATTCGGGACTGAGCGCCTGAATCTTCTTCAAGACCTTCGCCTTGTCCGGTTCAGTTTGCGCTAACGCTAGTTTCCGCTTCAGCTTCAACATTTTCTTTTTGCGGTGATATCGCCGAGTCAATTCCGAACGCCGTTCGACCATGGGGGCTCCAAATTGGGCAAGCGTTGCACGCTCCCTCGCTTACGCGTCGGGCTTGTGCACGGCTCGCCTTGAACAACATATTCAGTGCCCACCATCTTACAGTCGCCGCTTATCCTCGCCCAGACCGGAATGGCGGCGCTCCATACAACAACGTAGTACGGAATTAATTCCGTTCGACGCTCCAATCGAGGAGAAGTTTGATGGGGCCATTCGCATGGGCGGCCGTGGGAATTGTGGCATTGCTGGGGTTGATTGCGCTGTTGTCGTGGCGCTGGTTTCACCGGGCGGGGCAGGAAATCCAGATCGGCCGGGCTCGAGAATCGTTCTTGCTTCAGCATGAGCGACTGGAGCAGATGTTCTTCCAGGCGGCTGCGGCTTCCGGCAAGCCACGCGGCTTGCGCTGGAAGCAATGCGACTTTGGCCAAAACCTGGAATTGGCTCGCGACAAGCACAGCGGCGATCTGATCGGCCTGGTTCCGGTCACAATCTCGTTCGAGGCCATTGCCGGCGGCGACATGGAAGGCGTGGCCGCAGTCGGAAATCTGCGTAGCGCTAGTGCGGTCTTCGTCTTCCGCAAGGGCCAATGGCTCACCACCGGTCGCGCCGTTATGAATCTCAATCCCGTGGAAGCGATTCGGCATTTTCATCTGCATTACGAAGGGATTCATGAGCATGTGCCGGGAGCAGGAAATGAGCCCGGAGCGCAAGCGACGGGATAACATGCAGGGCTGTAGCGGAACCTTTGCGAGTTCCGACGGGCGAGTTCGGAATTCTCGCGAATTCCGCTACGAAGTTTAGCTTGCTCAACGCATCAGCCAGCCGGCAACTAGCGCCGCGATCACAAGCAACAAGAAGCCAATCAATACCATCACGCCATGTTCTTGAAACCAAGAGCGCACGCTTGCCAACATGGCTCCCGGCCTTGCCTGAACCGGTTCGCCGGCCTGGAATCGTTGCAGATCCTTCGCCAGGGCTTTCATCGTCGCGTAGCGCTGAGCCGTGGATTTTTGCAGGCATTTCAGGCAGATGACATCAAGATCACGCGGAAGTTCCGACCGAAAGCGGCTAGGCGGCGGCGGCGGCTGAAACCGCACCGCGTCGAGTGTGTTGATGACATTTTCATCTCGAAACGGCGGCCGGCCACAGAGCATCTCGTAAAGGATCACGCCGAGTGAATAAATGTCAGTCGCCGGGCCGATGGAGTGAACGCGGCCCTCGGCCTGTTCCGGCGACATGTAATCGGGCGTGCCGACCACAGTGCCGGTGCGCGTGAGGTTCGATTCGTCGTCCATGCGCTTGGCCAGACCGAAGTCGGTGATTTTCGGAATGCCGTCGTCGGTCAGCAGCACATTGCCTGGTTTTAGATCGCGATGAACGATGCCGTGCTCGTGCGCATATTGCATCGCCTGAGCAAGCTGATGAGCCCACGAGACGGCTTGGCCGATAGGCAGCCCCATGCAGCCGATACGCCGCGACAGACTGCCGCCGCCAATGTGCTCGAGTGAGAGAAAGACCTGCTGATCGTGCTCGATGATGTCGAAAATTTGCACGATGTAAGGATGCTGCAACCGGGCGATCGCGGCCGCCTCGCTGCGGAAGCGAGCCACCGCGCGCGCACTGGCTTGCGAGCCGGCCAACAGAACCTTGAGTGCCACGAAACGATTCAGCTTCGCTTGCCGCGCCTTGTACACTACGCCCATGCCGCCGCGGCCAATCTCGGCCAGGATGTCGAAGCCCGGAATCTCGGGCCAGGCAACGGGCTGAGGCGTATCCTCCGAGCCCGTGCTCGTCTCGTAAGCGCTTTCTTGTTGCCGCATTTGCTCAAAGACTTGCCGTAGCCAGCCGGCATGTTCCGGAAATCGGGCTAGCAATTCTTCCTGGTCGAATGGCACCTTTAGCTCGCGGCGTAATTGCAATTCGCCGCGGAGCAGTTCCTGAATGGTAGTCGTGTTGCCGCGCAGTTCGGGGTAATAGCTGAGGTATTCTTCCACGGGAATGCGCTGGCCTTGCAGCCAGCGCATGCGCTGATCGCCGCGCAGCATTTGCGCTAGGCCCTCCTGCGAGCCCGTGCCGGCATCCGGCCTGGTGGGTTGTACCGGTTCATTCATGCGCGAATCCGTTCCGATGGCAAACGGCAATCACTTCTACCTACAGTAAACCGCAGAGCGATTCGCTGCAAGCGCGGAGTTTGGAATAACAGCTCATGGATCAATAAAAAACCCCGCCGTCGTGGCGGGGTTCCACCGAGTGCCGCTCGAAGTTGTCGGAGGCGCCGCTAAACAGTGTCAGCGCCGCCGTTCTCGTGAATCGTCGGGCGTCAAGCCGATCACGATGTCGAATTTCGCCGCCAGTTCGGCGACTTTCGATCCGGGCGCCGGCTTGAAGTCGGTTCGGATCAATTCGCGTTGGTCAAGCTTGGATGCGCCGGCCCACCGCGAGCAAACGATGGGCCGGGGCGTCCATGCGTGACCTCCCCGTCAGTTCCAGTAACGGAAGCCAGTCAAACACCGCCGCTTTTTTCTATCGTTTCGGCGGCAGTCCGCTGCCGGGACCGCCGCGCGGGAAGTTGCGCCTATCCACTTCGCCCCAATACCCGCCGAAGACGTAGGGGAACTTGCCCGGCGTCACGTGGTAATGCCAGCCGCGCAGTTCGTCGTAGTGGATGTTGAATTCATTGAGCGGGTTTTCTTTCAGATCTTTCGCCATCACGCGCTGGCTTTCGTACGGCCCATAAATCGGGAAGCCATCGAACGCGAAGCCGATGAGCGGCGAATGCTCTTCGCCTTCATCCACGAACGGCGACTTCACACACACCGGGTATTTGTGGTAGTGGTAGCGGTTGTCGGGGCTGGGGTGGCCGCAGCAGCGGTCCATGATGCTGGTGGCGTCCTGCATGCCGGCATCGAACGGGTTGTAAAACACCACGCCATTGATGGCGATTCCCGTCGCGCCCATGTTCAAAGCCCGGTTGGAATTCGTCGGCGTCATGGCGATCGCCTTGGGATTGTGCACCGGATTCAGCGGAATGTGATACGTGTAGCTGTGCTCTTGAATATACGATGGATTGCCACGGGGCTCCGGGAACTGGGCCGTGGGATGATTCGGAATATTGCGGGCGTGGACAGTCATTGTCTTGTCGTTGTCGAAAACGATCACCACGTTGTCGGTGATGAGCCGGTCGGCCGTGACGATCTGGCCGTTCAAGTCCATGTTGCCCTTGCGCAGCCAGGCGGTCATGTTCTCGGCAAACGGATTGCTGAGCCGGCTATCGCGAAAGTAGAGCCGGTTGGCGTTGCGATAATCGACCACCAGCTTGGCCGGCTTTTCCTTCATGCCGGGCCCCGGATCATAGTACCAACGGCCGCCCAGCGGAATTAGCGTCTGCAGCGACGGCTCGAAGCCTTTCGCTCCTTTGAGGATCTTGGGTGCATTCTCCGGCGGAGGAATGGGCGTGAGCTCGAAGCGTGTGACGTAAAAGGCGGAGTCCTGCCCCTTATTCACGAACCGCGACTCGAACCCAACGCTGACGCGCAGCTGGTCAATCTCAGCAAACGGCAATTTGAACTCCAGAGCGTAGGTCTTCCAGACCGCTCCGCCATTTTTGCGATGGTTGCCGTTGGCGGCCAGTTCCTTGCGGTCGTTTTCGATGAGCTCATAAAGGTCGCGGCTCACACCGTCGAGGCTGTTCTTACCTTTGTTGCTGAAGAAATCGACTTTCATCTGCAGCCGGCCCTGGCTCAGCGTGAAGCCGTTTTCGGCCAGGCCGCGGAAGGAGAAGCGGAACCATTTGTTCGTCCCGCCTTCAAAGCCGGTGACATCTTGCGCCACGGATCCGCCATGGCCTTCGCCGCTGGAACCGAGGGCCGCACCCCAGTCGCTCGATTCGCCATTGCGGCCGGCGAACGCCCATTTCGAGTTGCCGGTGAGCACATAGTGGGCTGGGCTCTTCCCGTCGGCAGCGGCCTCGGTGAAGAGTGGGTTCTTGATCAGGCTCTTGATTTGCTCCGTGGTATTTTTGTCCGGCGGCTCGGGGCGTGGCGGCGGCGCTTGTTCGCTCGGGCCGTCTTTGCCACGCGGCAGGCCGCCTTTTCCGCGCGACGGCCCCTCAGGCCCGCCTGGGCCGCCGGGACCCCCAGGGCCACCAGGACCTCGGCCCGGACCGGCCATCGTTTCAATGAGTTTCTTCTGCTCGGCCGTCAGAAGCTTTTCGAGCTTTTCTTTCACTTCTTTCTCAAGCTCGGCGAGCTGCTTTTCTTGTTCCGGCGTGAGTTCAAGCCGTTCGCGCACAAAAGGCGGCAGGACTTTTCCGAGTTCATATCTCGGCGGGCCATCCTTTTTCTCCCGCCCTTCGGGGCCCTTACCGCCCTTCTGCCCCGGGGGCTGGGCCGAGGAAGACGAAAACAGAACCATCCCTAACGCGAGCGCCGGCAAGAGGACCAGGAATCTACGCATGGATTGGAACTCCCGGGAAAACGAGGCCGCGGAATATGCGATGAGCCGATAGAAGGATAGTAACCAAAATTCGCGCAATGCCGCCACAATAAACGCGCCTGATACAAGCCGGATGATCGTTAAGCTTGGCGCATCCCGACGAGCCATTTTCATTGATTCAACGCGGATTAGCTCCCCGATTTCTCCAACCCCGCTTTTTGAACTAAGAGAAGAGTAGACTCGCGAGCGCTTGTCCCATCGCAATTGAGAGCAGTGCCATGGACGCAACTATGGGCCCAGCATTCAGTTGCGAATTTGGAAGCCAGGTGGCAGATGAAGCGGATTCTGTTTTGGATTGGCGTATTGATCCTGTGGTGGCCGGCTCGAATCGGCGCCCAAGAGATTGTCCTCGGCACGTCGGCGGCTTTCAGCGGCCCAAGCAAAGGCTTGGGAATTGAGCTGTACCGCGGGGCGACGGCCTATTTCGAGCAGGTCAACAGCCACGGCGGCGTGCATGGTCACAAGATTGCCATCAAGACATACGACGACGGCTACAACCCCACGCCGGCCATCGAAAACACCATCCAGCTCATCGAAAAAGACAATGTGTTTCTGCTTTTCAATTACGTGGGCACGCCGACCGTAACGCGCTGCTTACCGCTGCTCAAGCACAATCAGGACCGGTCGGTTTACTTGTTCTTTCCTTTTACCGGCGCCCAACCGCAGCGCCAGCCGCCCTATGGGGAATTCGTGTTTAACCTGCGGGCGTCGTATTATCAGGAAACCGGCGGCTTGGTGGACCATTTCGTCGAGATCGGCCGTAAGCGCATTGCTGTCTTTTATCAAATCGATGCTTATGGCCGAAACGGCTGGGAGGGCGTTCGTTCGGCCTTGGCTCAACATGGCCTAAAAATGGCCGGCGAGGCCACCTACCGGCGAGGCACCACGTACCAGGACAGCATGAGCACGCAGGTGGAAATACTTCGTAAGACGGAAGCCGATGCCGTGATCTGCATCGGCTCCTATGCAGCCTGCGGCGCCTTTGTGCGCGACACCCGCGATGCTGGGTGGGACGTGCCGATCGCCAACGTCTCATTTGTCGGCAGTGAGAGTATGTTGGCGCTGCTCAATGAAACCGGCCGCACGACGGGGAGAGACTACACGGTAAACCTGATTAATTCTCAAGTGGTGCCGAGCTACCACGATCTGGAGCTTCCCGCGGTGCGGGAATATCGCGCACTCATGGATCGCCATAATCCGCAGCCCCCCCGCGACGTCCAAAACCGACAGTTTCAGGAATCTGCGGAATATAAGCCACTGTCGTACAGCTTCGTGAGTCTGGAAGGCTTTCTGAACGCCAAACTCCTGGTTGCGATTTTGGAAAAAATGGGGCCCCCATTCCAACGCCATCGACTCAAGAGTGTGGCCGAGTCCCTGCGCGATCTCGATCTGGGCGCTGGCGCGCAATTCTCATTTGGCGATGGACGCCATCAGGCCTCGGACCGCGTGTATTACACGGTGGTCAAGAACGGCCAGTTCGAGTCGCTCCTGGATTGGAAGAGGTGGCAACGATGAAATCTTTGCGACTTTTCACGAAATCGCTGTTGATCCTGCTCGCCGTTTTTGCGCTCACCACCCTGGTGTTGGCCGTTTTTATAGCCTGGTCGATCAATACCAATCTTACCGCGGAGTTTCAGGCCAAAGGCAAAGCAATTGCCGAGAGCATCGCCGGGTCTAGCGGGGAGGTTCTCTTGAACCGCGACCCGGCCACGGTGCAAGCGATGATCGACGAACGGCGCGACAGCATTCCCGGAGTGGCCTACATCCTCGTTCAAGATAACTACGGAGAATATGTTGCCCACACCTTCGCCCCCGTGGTTCCCGAGGAAATGCTGCGCCTTTCCGGAGACAGCCAAAAAACCATCATCCAAAACGTCCGCCTGGATGGACAACAAGAGTGCATCGACGTTTGCAGCCCGATTCTCGCCGGGCAGGTGGGTTACGTGCACGTCGGCATGGATCGCAGTCTGATTCGGCAAAATATCGAGAATCGACTTCTGCAAATGTCTGGCTTGGTCGTGTGCCTGTTTGCATTTTGCGCCGGCGCCATGTACTTGTTGATGCGAAAGGTGTCGCAACCGCTGCAAAGCCTGACCCAGGCAGCGGCGCGGCTCGCCGGGGGCGACGCGCTGATGAACGACGATGCCACACTGCCTGAATGGTTTCCCACCGGCAATGGGAGCGACGAGGTGAGCGAACTCACCAAGGCATTTCGCCGCATGATCCTGGAAGTTGCGCTGCGTGAAAAAGGGCTGAAGCAGCAGTTCAAGTTATTGCTCGATTCCACGGCCGAGGCGCTCTATGGAATCGATGTGACTGGCGTATGTATCTTCTGCAATCCTGCCTGTGCGCAATTGCTCGGTTATGGAAAGCCCGACGACCTCCTGGGCCGGAATATGCTGGATCTGGTTCACCGCGGCCGATCCACAGACGGTGCGCCGGAACCAAGCGGCCTCACGGGTGCGGTGCGCCACGGCTATGGAATTCACGTCGACAACGACCTGGTCTGGCGCGCCGACGGCACCAGCTTCTCCGCGGAATTGTGGTGCAATCCGATGCACCGGGACGGGAAGCTAACCGGCACGGTTGTCTCCTTTGTGGACATTAGCGCGCGCAAGCGCATTGAAGCGGAACTGCACCACGCCAAACAAGCGGCCGAGGCCGCCAATTTGGCCAAGAGCGAGTTCCTGGCCAACATGAGCCACGAAATACGGACGCCCATGAACGGGATCCTCGGCATGACGGAATTGGCGCTCGATACCGACCTTTCCAAGGAACAGCGCGAGTATCTGAACGCAGTGAATTCCTCCGCGAACAGCCTTCTGACCATCATCAACGATATTCTGGACTTTTCGAAGATCGAGGCCGGCAAGCTCGAAATGGAGCAGATCGACTTCAGCTTGCGCGAATCCATTGGCTCGACTATGAGAACGCTGAATCTGCGCGCACATGAAAAAGGCCTGGAACTGGCCCACGACATTTCGGCGGCAGTTCCCGATCATCTGAACGGAGATCCCACGCGCTTGCAGCAGATTCTGCTTAACCTCGTGGGCAATGCGCTCAAATTCACCCAGCACGGCGAAGTGGTTCTTTCCGTTGAAGTCGTACGCCAAAGCAGTACGGAAAGCGAACTGCACTTCATCGTTCGCGACACCGGCATTGGTATTCCGGCCGACAAGCTAAAGTTGGTCTTCGAGCCTTTTGCCCAGGCCGACGGCTCCACGACACGCAGATTTGGAGGCACCGGCCTGGGACTGACGATTTCCACTCGATTGGTGGAAATGATGGGTGGAAAGATTTGGGTCGAAAGCGAACTGAACCAGGGCACGGTTTTTCATTTCACTGCACGATTTGGTGTAGGTTCGCCGGGCGTCAGTTCCGCCGTCTTGGCCCTTGCGCCGCGCCTGAAGGACATTCCGGTTCTGGTGGTCGATGATAACGCCACGAATCTGCGCATCCTCAAGGACACCGTGAGCAACTGGCTAATGAAACCGACTGCCGTCGATTGCGGCCCGGCGGCGCTGCAGGCACTGGACCAGGCAGCCGCAGCCAAGGAACCGTTCCGACTAATCCTGCTGGATGCGCGGATGCCGGAAATGGATGGATTTATGCTGGCAGAACGCATCAAGCAGCATCCTGGTTATGAGCATGTCTCGATAATGATGCTGACGTCGGACAACCAACGCGGTGACATTGCTCGCTGCCGCGAGCTGGGCGTGACGGCCTATATTGTTAAGCCGATTCAGCAGACCGAATTGCTCAGCACGATGGCGAAAGCACTCCGTCTTTCCATGCAGCGAAATGGAAAGACCGGCGCCGCGCCGCTTATATCGGGATCGCGGGCCTCCAAACGCCTGAACATCCTTCTGGCGGAAGACAACCCCGTCAACCAGATGGTGGCTGTCAAGCTTCTCGAAAAACTCGGGCATCGCGTGGTCGTCGCGGCCAACGGCCGCATTGCGCTGAATGAGTGGCAAAACCAAACATTCGACCTGATTTTCATGGACGTGCAAATGCCCGAAATGGGCGGCTTTGAGGCGACCGCCGTCATCCGCAAAGAAGAAAAACAAACGGGACGGCATATTCCGATTGTCGCCATGACCGCACATGCGATGAAGGGCGACCGCGAACGCTGTCTGGCAGCAGGAATGGACGGGTATCTGGCCAAGCCGGTGCAAGCCCGAGATCTGCGTGAGGCGATCGATGTCTTTCGGACTTCCGGGTCGCAAACGATTGCAGCGGTGACCGCAGAAACGCACACGCCCGCCGTTTTTGACAAAGACGGCCTGCTCGAACGGGTGGCCGGCGACCGCGTTTTTCTCAAGGAGCTTATAGGCTTGTTCATTGGCGATTGCCCGGCTCAACTGGCCGACGTTCGCGAGGCCATTGCTCAGAGCAATGCCGCGAAACTTCGCCGCGCCAGCCATACGTTCAAAGGCTCCATCAGTAATTTCTGCGCTTCCACCGCATTTGAGGCCATTTATCGATTGGAACTTCTCGGGCGATCCGGGGATCTGACGGACGCTCCTTCCGCCTATGATCAATTGGAAGCAGCGGTCCGAATCCTGCAGTCCTCGTTGGAATCATTGCTGAACGAAAGCGCTGAAAACAAGACCGAGCCCGCACTGGCGCCAGCTTAATACCCTGAGCAAACTCTCTTGGCCCCGGCTGCCTTACCTGAGAGAAACGATGATCAGCACTCCTTCGACCCAAGACGTGGCCCGAATCGAAACGACTGGCGCCAGTGGCGAGCCCGAGACAACGCCGTGGGCATTGATTGTCGATGACAACGCCATTGACCGCCGCATGGCCGGCGCCCACGTGCAACGGATCACGGGTCTGAAGGTTCAATTCGCCGCCAATGGACTCGACGCTCTGAAGGCAATAGCGCAGAGCAAGCCCGAGGTCATTCTTACCGACATGCAAATGCCGGAAATGGGTGGCCTGGAGCTCGTTGATGAAATTGTCACTCATCACCCCGCCGTGCCGGTTATCGTGATGACTTCCAAGGGGAGCGAAGAGATCGCCATCGAAGCGCTGCAGCGGGGCGCGGCAAGCTATGTACCCAAGCGGCTCATTCAAACCTTGGACGAGACGCTTCCCGTGGTTCTGGCCCGCGCCAAGATCGACCGGCGGAAGCAGGAATTGAATCAATACCTGGATCGCCTCCACTACAGCTTTGTCTTGGAAAATGATCCCGTCTTGGTTCCATTGTTGGTCGCTCAACTGCAGGATCACATTTACGGAATGAAATTGTGCAACCAGAATGAAAAAACGCGCGTGGGCGTGGCCCTGGAGGAAGCGCTGCTCAACGGGCTCTACCACGGCAACCTGGAAGTCAGCTCGGATCTCAAGCAGGATGGCAGCAATGCGTTTCACCAGCTCGCGGACCAACGCCGGCAAACACCGCCCTACCGCGACCGGCGACTTTTCGTTCAAGCTGATCTGACCACGGAGGAGGCCCGATTCGAAATTCGCGACGAAGGCCCCGGCTTCGATCCGTCAAAATTGCCCGACCCGACAGACCCGGAAAATCTCCTCAAAGCCAGCGGCCGCGGAATTCTGTTGATTTGCACTTTCATGGATGAAGTGATTTACTCTCCAACTGGGAATCAAATTACGATGTGCAAGCGGCGGAAGATGACCGGTTGATCGACGGCCATTCAATCCGATTTGCATCTGTTTGGCTTGCATTGCTCGCCTCAGAGCATGTTATACGGGTCCACATCCAGCTGCGATTCCACGTTATTTGGCGGCCTCACGGCTGTCAGCACTTCGCGCAGCACCTGGTGCAGCAGGGCGGGGCTGGCGGATTGCAGTTGGAAGTGATAGCGGAAATAGTTGTTGTGCCGGAAGACCG
>Ga0070732_10001141_pt1 | contig 14691 bp, 10 predicted proteins | sample Coa_R1_5_FD_66449 | JGI IMG/M metagenome (GOLD analysis project Ga0070732, IMG submission 66449) | Surface soil microbial communities from Centralia Pennsylvania, which are recovering from an underground coalmine fire - Coalmine... | ecosystem: Environmental > Terrestrial > Soil > Unclassified ...
TACTGCAGGCCGCCGGGCACGTGCAGGCCGCTGCCGTCCAACAGCGGGAAGCAGTTGGGCACGCAGGCCCAGGGAAGCGGGAAGATCGGCGCGGCGTTCTGGGTCTGGTAGTAGCCGAGGTTGTAGAGCGTGCCGTCGTAGCCGGTCTGGTTCTCGCGGTGGTAGTAGGAGGTGTTCGAGATCAGCTTCACCGAGCCCAGGTCACCCTCGATCTTGAGCGCCGGCAGGTAGAACTTGTCGGGCTGATTGTGCTGGCTCGGGTCGGAGTTGACGAAGCGATTACCGTTGGGGTCGGAGAGAGACGGCCAGTAGTTTGAGATGTCGTGCCGCTGGCGGCTCTGATAGTAGATGCTGGGAGTGAATGACCATTTGTCGTTGGGCGCCCACAGGCCGGCCAGCCGCACCAGCTCAGTCTCCTCGTGGTTGGCGTTGCGGTCGTAGATCTGGGACGTGTACGGATCCATGTCGTCGATCCAGCCGCCGTCGCGCCGGTACCAGACCGTGAGGCGTGCGCCGAACTTGTCCTGCACGATCGGGCCGCCGACGGCGACGCCCGCCTCGTAGCTGAGGTCGCCACCCTCGGTGGTCGACACCTCGGCGCGGCTGTAGAACGTGGTCCGGGACAGGCTCGGCTGCGTGGTGATGTAGCGCACCGTGCCGCCCTCGGAGCCGGAGCCGAACAGCGTGCCCTGCGGACCGCGCAGCACCTCGACGCGATCGATGTCGAAGGACTTGGGCAGCGCCTCATCGGGACTGAAGGCGAGCGCGCGCATCTGGATCGGCGTGTCGTCGATGTAGATACCGGTGGTGCCGGCTCCGCCGGTGCCGGAGATGCCGCGGATCGAGATGTTGTTGGTGCCCGAGTTGTCAAACGCCACACCCGGGGTGAAGCGCGCCACCTCCGAGAAGTCCTTGATGCCGCGCAGATCGAGGTTCTCCTGCGACAGTGCGGTGACGCTGATCGGGACCTTGGAGAGGCTCTCCTCGCGACGGGTTGCCGTCACGGTAATTTCCTGCAGTCCACCCGCGGGGGCGGACGTGTCACCCTGCGCCTGGTCCTGGGCGTGGGCCGGCATCCAGGCCACGCACATCAGGACTGCCGCGGGAACTGCGCCCGGGGCGCGGGCAATTGAGGACCTGTGCTGAGTGCGCCGCATACCGTCTCCCCATCGTTTCGTTGTTGGTGCCGACACCAGCGGGTGCGGCACTGTAGTCACAAGTCAGTGCCAAGCTCAAGCGCGCAAGGCGCGACTCACCGGCAGGGTCCGCAGCCGCCGGCCGGTGGCGCCATAGATAGCATTGCACAGTGCGGCCGCCACGCACGACGTGCCGGTCTCGCCCACGCCGCCCGGAGCCTCGCCGCTCGCCACCAGGTGGGTCTCCACCCGTGGCGCATCCGGCATGCGCAGCGAGGGGAAGTCGTGGAAGTTGCTCTGCTGCACACGCCCGTTGGCGATGGTGATCTCGTTGCCCAGGACCGCCGACAGCCCGAAGGTCGCGCCGCCCTCGAGCTGGGCCCGCACGCCGTCAGGGTTGACCACCTGACCGCAGTCCATGGCGCACACTACGCGCTCCACCCGCAGCTTGTCCCGCTCGCTGATGCTCACCTCTACCACCTGAGCGAGGTAGCTGCCGAAGGCAAACTGCAGTGACACGCCGCGGCCGTGTCCCGCGGGCAACGCCGAGCCCCACCCGGCACGCGTCGCGGCCAATTCGAGCACCGCGCGCATGCGCGGCGCTTCGAGGTGCGCGAGGCGGAACTGCACCGGGTCCTGCCCGGCGGCGGCGGCGAGTTCGTCCATGAAGCTCTCGACCACGAACACGCTGCGCGTCGGCCCCACGCCGCGCCACCAGCAGGTCGGCACGCCACGGGCGTCGCGGCGCACGAAGCGGGTTTCCATGCTCGCGAGTTTGTACACCGTGTCGGCGGCGGCCTCGACCGCATCGACATCGATGCCGTCCTTCAGCGGCAGGCCGTAGTAGATGCCGCTCACCGCAGAGCCGGCGATGGTGTGGCGCCAGCTCACTATCTTGCCGTGCCTATCCAACGCGCCGCTCAGCCGATCGACGTAGTACGGCCGGTAGCGGTCGTGCTGGATATCCTGCTCGCGACTCCACAGCACCCGCACCGGTCCCGTGACGTGGCGTGCGATGCGCGCGCCGATGACGATGCCGTCGACCTCGAGTCGCCGTCCAAAGCCGCCCCCGATCAGGTGGTTGTGCAGCTGGATCTGCTCGGGCTTGAGGCCCAGCGCCGCAAGCTTCGCGACCGCGCGATCCGGCGCCTGCGTGCCGGTCCAGATCTCGCACGCGCCCTGACGCCATTCGAGCGTGCAGTTCATCGGTTCGAGGGTCGCGTGCGCGAGGAACGGCTGGTGATATAACGCCTCGAGCCGCTGCGTGGCAGGCGCCGCGGCGGCCGCCGGATCACCGCTGTGCGCCGCGACCACGCCGTCCTCGTGCACGGCCGCCTCGAGCTCGGCGACCAGGCCGGCCTGCTGCACGGCGCCGTTGGCGCCGTCATCCCAGCGCGGCGCGAGTGCCTTCATCCCCTTCATTGCTGTCCAGGTGTCGTCGGCGACCACCGCGACCACATCGCCTTCGTTCACGATCTGACGCACGCCCGGTACTGCCAGCGCCGCCGCGCTCGCCAGCGGCTCAATCACCCGCCCGCCCTCCACCGGCGCGATGGCAATGAGCGCCACGCGCGCCAGCGGCGGCCGCACATCGATGCCGAACACGGCGCTGCCGTTCACCTTGGCGGGCGTGTCGCGGCGGGGCGTGGCGCGACCGATGAGGCGGAAGTCCTTGGGCGCCTTCAGCGGCGGCGGCTCCGGCACCGGGAATCGGGCGGCCGCCTGCGCCAGTGCGCCGTAGCCCAACCGCCGGCCGGAGGAGTCGTGAATCACCGCACCGCCGGCCGCGCGGCAACTGGCGGGGGACACATCCCAGCGCTGCGCCGCCGCCGCGATGAGCATGACCCGTGCGGTTGCGCCCGCCTGACGCAGAGGTTGCCAGCACTGGATGATCGACAGCGAGGTGCCGGTGGACTGATCGCGCGCGAACCCATGCTGCGCGGGATCGACGGCAAAACCATACACGTTGGCGTCGACCGGGAACCCGTAAACCGCGGGATTGGGCGGCGCCGGCTCGACGCGGATGGCACCGAGCTCGACCTCCAGCTCCTCCGCCACCAGCATCGGCAGCGACGTATACGTGCCTTGCCCCATCTCGACCTTGGGCAGCACTACTGTCACGATGCCGTCGGAGTCGATGCGGACGAACGCGTTGAGATCCGCTCCGTCGCGCGGGTGACCGGCGCGCCGCACGCGCTGGGTGGTGATGCCGAGGACCAGCGCACCACCGGCGGCAGCGGATGCCAGGACGAAATGACGACGGGTGAGCGCGGCGCTCATGAACCCGATGGCGGCGTCCCCGAGACCACCGCCGCTACCCGCGCCCTGCGCCGTACGTCGACCGCCAGGAACAGAACGACGGCGACCACCAGCGAAACGACGCTCCAGAAAATCTGCTGCTGCGAGTCCCCCGGCGTAAGCGCCATGCCGATCAGGACCGCCGCCATGCCGCCGAGCGCCGCGTAGTCCAGCCACGGGAACAGCCACATGGTGAGCGCCGGCGCGGGCACGCCGCTCGCCTCGCGCGCGCGCCGCACGCGCAAGTGCGCCACGGCGATGATCATATATATGAATACCATGAGCGCTCCCGAGGCATTCACCAGGAAGGCGAACACCGTCTTCGAGGAGGTGATGGCCGCGAGTATCCCCAGCACGCCGGCGAGGCTTCCCATCCACACCGAGCGCGTCGGCACGTGGCGCGCGTTCACCTGCACCAGCCACTGCGGCGCGTCCCGGTGCTCGGCCAGCACAAACAGCACGCGCGAGCAGACGTAGAAGGCGGAGTTGAGGCACGACAGCACGGCGGTGAGGATGATGGCGCTCATGGCGAGGCTCGCCCACCGGAACTGCATCGTCGCGAGTGCCAGTGTAAACGGTGACTCGCCCGAGACCACCCGCGTCCACGGCACCACGGTGACGATCAGCAGTATCGAGCCGACGTAGAAGGTGAGGATGCGCACGATCACGGTGCTGCTCATGCGCGCCACGGCACGCGCCGGCTCCCGCGACTCCGCGGCGGCGATGGTGGTGATCTCCGCACCGGTGAGCGAGAAGTACACGGTGACGGCGCCGGCGAGCACGGCCACCGGGCCTTTGGGCATGAAGCCGCCGTGCGCCGTCAGGTTGGCGAAGGTGGGGCCCGCCGGCGAGGTCAAACCGAAGGCGAACAGCGCCGCGAGCGCGATGAACACCAGGATCGCAGCCACCTTGATGGAGGCGAACCAGAACTCGAACTCACCGTAGGAGCGTGCCGACATGAGATTGACCGCGGTCATGATGCCCATGAGGACCAGACCCAGCGCCCAGGCCGGCACGGCAACATAGGGCGCGAACCAGGCCTGCAGGATATTGGCGCCGGCGATCGCCTCCACCGGCACGACGATCATCCAGAAGTACCAGTACAGCCAGCCGGCGACGAACCCCGCCCACGGACCCAGGCCCGCGCGCGCGAACTCGCTGAAGGAGCGCACCTGCGGCAGCGACACCGCCATCTCGCCCAGCATGCGCATGACCAGCAGCACCAGCGTGCCGGTAATCAGGTAACTGAGCACGATGGCCGGCCCGGTGGCAGCGATCGCCGCGCTGCTGCTGACAAACAGCCCCGCGCCGATCATGCCGCCGATCGAGATCATGGTGATGTGACGCGGTTGCAGCGAGCGACTGAGTTCGGGCATCGGTTCCCCTCGGCGGGTCGGGCTTGGTGGCGGCGTGGCCGCGGAGTATGGCCGCCAGCGGCGGCCCGTGATCGATAGTCTATGCGAGGCGCTCGGCGCCGCCCATGTAGGGGTGCAGCGCCGCCGGCACGCTCACCGAGCCGTCCTCGTTCTGGAAATTCTCGAGTACCGCCACCAGCGTGCGGCCGACCGCCAGCCCGGAGCCATTCAGGGTGTGCACCGCTTCCGGTTTGCCGCCATCGGGGTTGCGCCAGCGCGCCTGCATGCGCCGCGCCTGGAACGACTCGAAGTTGCTGCACGAGGAGATCTCGCGATAGCGCTGCTGCGAGGGCAGCCAGGCCTCGAGGTCGTAGGTCTTGGCGCTCGCGAAACCGATGTCGCCCGCGCACAGCGCGACGGTGCGGTACGGGATCTCGAGCCGCTGCAGTACCGTCTCGGCGTGTGCGGTCAGCTGCTCGAGGGCGGCATAGGAGTCCGCCGGCCGCACGATCTGCACCAGCTCCACCTTGTCGAACTGGTGGTTGCGGATCATGCCGCGCGTGTCCTTGCCGGCCGCGCCGGCCTCGGAGCGGAAGCACGGAGTGTGCGCCACCCACTTCAGCGGCAGCCGTTCGGCCGGCACGATCTCACCCCGTACCAGGTTGGTGACCGGCACCTCCGCGGTGGGGATCAGGTAGAACTGCTGCTCGCCGCGCACCGCAAACAGGTCCTGCTCGAACCTGGGCAGCTGTCCGGTGCCGACCAGGGCGGGCGCCTGGACAAGATACGGCACGTACACTTCGGTGTAGCCGTGTTCGCGCGTATGCAGGTCGAGCATGAACTGCGCCAGCGCCCGATGCAGCCGGGCCACGCCCGCGCGCATCACCACGAAACGGCTGCCGGAGATGCGCGCCGCCGCCTCGAAATCCATGCCGCCCAGGTGCTCGCCAATCGCCACGTGATCGCGCGGCGGGAATGCCAGGCGCCGCGGCTCGCCCCAGCGGCGTACCTCGCGGTTGGCGCTCTCGTCGCGCCCATCCGGGACCGAGTCGTGCAGCAGGTTCGGCAGTCCGAGCTGCCACAGCTCGAGCGCCTGCTGCACCTCGTTCAGGTCGCGCTCGGCCCGTTCCAGCCCGGCGTTCAGGCTCTCGCCCTTGGTGATCAGGGCGGCGGTGTCCTCGCCGCGGCCCTTGGCGATGCCGACCGCCTTGGCGTTGGCATTGCGTTCCGCGCGCAGCCGGTCCAGCTCCACCTGACAGGGCTTGCGCCTGTCCTCCAGCGCCTGCAGGGCGGCGACATCGAGCGCGAACCCACGGCGCGCGAGATTGCGCGCCACCGCCTCCGGATCGGTTCGCAACAGCTTCGGGTCGATCACTGCCCTGCTCAGCCTTTCCTGGGTTCCCGTGCACGCAGTCGCGCCAGCGCCTCGCCGATCTTGATTTCGAGCCCGCGCGGCACCGGCCGATAGTATCGCCGATCCGGCAGCTCATCCGGCAGGTAGCGCTCGCCGGCCGCGTAGGCGTCGGGTTCATCGTGCGCGTAGCGGTAGTCCCGTCCGTGACCGAGGTTCTTCATCAGACGCGTGGGCGCATTGCGCAGTTTCAGCGGCACTTCCAGCGTGCCGAACTCGGCCACGTCGGCCATGGCCTCGCCCATCGCCATGTACACCGCGTTGCTCTTGGGAGCGCAGGCGAGATAGACCACGGCAGTGGCGATGGCGAGCTCGCCCTCCGGGGTGCCGAGACGCTCGTAGGCTTCCCAGGCATCGAGACTGAGTGCGAAGCCGCGCGGGTCGGCGAGTCCGATGTCCTCCACTGCCATGCGCGCGACGCGGCGCGCGACGTAGTGCGGGTCGCAGCCGCCATCGAGCATGCGGCACAGCCAGTAGAGCGCCCCGTCCGGATCGGAACCGCGCACCGCCTTGTGCAGCGCCGAGATCTGGTCGTAGAACTGGTCACCGCCCTTGTCGAAGCGCCGCGGGCCGGCGGTGGCCACTTCCTGCACGCCCTCCTGCGTCAGCCGGCGCACGCCCTGCGCCTCGGCCAGGCCGGCCGCCAGCTCGAGCATGTTGAGCGCGCGCCGCGCATCGCCGTCGGCGGCGCGTGCCATGAGCTCCAGGGCCGCCGGCTCCGCCTCGAGCTGCTGCCGCCCGAGCCCGCGCTCGCTGTCGACCAGCGCGCTGCGCAGCAACCCGGTCAGATCCTCGACCGACAGGGCCTTCAGCACGTAAACCCGGGCCCGCGACAGCAGCGCGCTCACGACCTCGAACGAGGGATTCTCGGTGGTGGCGCCGACGAAGGTGAGCGTGCCGTCCTCGAGGTACGGCAGAAAGGTGTCCTGCTGCGCCTTGTTGAAGCGGTGTACTTCGTCCAGAAACAGCAGCGTCGGCCGCCCGTCCTGTGCGCGGGCCTGCCGTGCGGCCTCGACCGCGGCGCGGATGTCCTTGACGCCCGCCATGACCGCCGACAGCGGAATGAACTGTGCATTGGAGGCCTGCGCGATGAGTCGCGCCAGGGTGGTCTTGCCGGTGCCCGGCGGTCCCCACAGGATCAGCGAGTGCAGGCGCCCGTCGGCGATGCTCGCCGCGAGCGGCTTGCCGGGGCCGAGGATGTGCCGCTGCCCGGTGAACTCCGCCAGCGAGCGCGGCCGCATCCGGTCGGCGAGTGGTCGCAGTGCGTCGCGCTCCGAGGCCGCGTTCACTTGCGCGGCGTACCGATCACATCCGCGCCGGCTGGCGGCGTGAAGCTCACTTCGGCGGGCGTCACCGGGCCGTTGCGCTCGACCTTGTCGAAGATGATGGTCGCGGTCTGGTCGAGCTTGTCCTCGAGGATCATGCGCTTGAGGTCGCCGTGCTCGAACCCGAACAGGGCGCGGCGAAAGTCGGCCTGCGCGCCATTGGGCTCGACCAACACCCAGTCGAGCCCCAAGCGCTGCCCGGCGGAGGAGATGTTGAAGCTCTTGCGCACATCGACCGCCCCCGACAGCAGCATGGCCGGCGTTGCCGACAGGGCGGCATCGACGGGCTTGACCGTCACCTGCTCGAGGTCACGGTCGAAGAACCACAGGTTGGTGCCGTCGCAGACCATGAGCTGGCCGGCGCCGCCGGCGCCGGCTGCACCGGCCGCCGCCGCAGCACCCGCGGCAGTCGTCTGCGGATGGATGTCCCAGCTGAACTTGCCCGGCCGCGACACGATCAGCGTGCCGCTGGCGCGGTCGATCTCGCGGCCGTGCGGGTCGGCGAGGGTCTGCAGGAAGCTGGCACGCAGCGTCTTGAGGTTGTCCAGGTAGGCATCGAGGGGTGTCGCGGCACGCGCCGCACCGGCCGCCAGCCCCAGCCATGCCGCCAGCAGCGCGAGTGCCGGCCGCTTACCGAACCCTGCGACTGTCAGCATGTCAATCCTCCGGTGGCGCAGGCGCAAGCACGTCGCGCGCGCCGTTGGCCTGCAGCGGACCGACCAGGCCGGCCAGCTCCATCGCCTCCAACAGCCGCGCGGCGCGGTTGTAGCCGATCTTCAGCCGGCGCTGCACATAGGAAATGGACGGTTTGCGCTCGGTGGTCACGATGCGCACCGCCTCGTCGTAGAGCGGATCGGCCTCGGCATCCTCGCCGCCGCCGGCACCACCCTCGCCCTCCTCGCCCGGCAGTCCCGGGATGGGCGTGCGCGGACCCGACAGCACCTCCTCGATGTAGTCGGGCGGCGTCGAGGTCCTGAGCGCCTGCACCACACGATGCACTTCCTGATCCGCGACAAAGGCGCCGTGCACGCGCGTCGGCAGCGAGGTGCCCGGCGGCAGGTACAGCATGTCGCCGTGCCCGAGCAGGGTCTCGGCGCCCATCTGGTCGAGGATGGTGCGCGAGTCGACGCGCGCCGAGACCTGGAAGGCGATGCGGCAGGGAATATTGGCCTTGATGAGCCCGGTGATCACGTCGACCGACGGGCGCTGCGTGGCCAGCACCAGATGGATGCCCGAGGCGCGCGCCTTCTGCGCCAGGCGCGTGATCAGCTCTTCGACCCTCTTGCCGACCACCAGCATCAGGTCGGCGAGTTCGTCCACGACCACGACTACGTACGGCAGCGGCGTGAGGTCGGGTATCAGCCGCTGATCGATGCTCGGATCGTTGGCGGCGCGCGCCGTCATCACCGGGTCGCGGATCGGCTTGCCGGCCTCGTTCGCCTCCTTGATCCGGCGGTTGAAGCCGATGATGTTGCGCACCCCGAGCGCCGCCATCAGCTGGTAGCGGCGTTCCATCTCCGCGACGCACCAGCGCAGCGCGTTGGCCGCCTGCTTCATGTCGGTGACCACCGGCGCCAGCAGGTGCGGGATGCCCTCGTACACCGAGAGCTCCAGCATCTTGGGGTCGATCATGATGAGACGGACGTGTTCGGCGGTCGACTTGTAGAGCAGCGACAACACCATGGCGTTGATGCCCACCGACTTGCCCGAGCCGGTGGTGCCCGCGATCAGCAGGTGCGGCATGCGCGTCAGGTCCGCGACCACCGGCTGGCCGCCGATGTCCTTGCCGAGCGCCAGCGCCAGCGGCGAGTGCATCTCGTCGTAAGCCTTGGAACGGATGATCTCGCCGAGCGTGACGACTTCGCGCTTCTCGTTGGCGATCTCCAGCCCCATGACGCTCTTGCCGGGGATCACCTCGACCACGCGCACCGACAGCACCGACAACGCGCGCGCCAGGTCCTTGGCGAGCGCGGTGATCTGGCTCGCCTTCACCCCGGGCGCCGGACGCAGCTCGAAGCGCGTGACCACCGGTCCCGGCTGCACCGCCACGACCTCAGCCTCGATGCCGAAGTCCTTGAGCTTGAGTTCCACCAGGCGCGACAGCGCTTCCAGCGCCTCGGCCGAGTACAACGGCTCGCGCGGCGGCGGATCATCGAGCAGCTTGAGCGCCGGCAGTTCGCTCGATTTGGGCGGGTCGAACAGCTGCACCTGGCGCTCGCGCTCGACACGGGCACTTTTCTCCACGGCGGGTGCCGGCGCCTCGATGCGCGGCGGCGCGCGCGGCGCGACCTTCTTCTGCAGCGTCTCGGCCGCGACCGCCTCCTTGCGTGCCTGGCGCCGCTCGCGCCCCTCAGCCAGCTCGCGCGAGCTGCTCCAGCGCGTGCGCAACCAGCTCAGTCCGGCCCAGCTGGCGGTGCCCAAGCGATCCATTATGGTGAACCACGACACCCCGAAGGCGAGCGACAAGCCCGCCATCCAGGCGGCGATCATCAGCAAGGTGGCGCCAAGGAAGTCGACGCCGGCCGCGAGACTGCCGCCCACCACGCTGCCGACGACCCCGCCGGCGGTCTGGCGCATGACACCCGGCTGCCAGTGGAGCGTCGTGAGGGCGCAGCTGGCGACCAACACCATCAAAAACCCTGCGACCCGCACCAGGGTGTTCGCCCGCGATGCGACCTCGGTCTTCAGGCGTCGCTGCAATCCCCAGCAGGCCGCGGCCAGCACCGCCGGGAACAGGAAGGCCGGACGCCCGAAGAGGAAGAACAGCACGTCGGCGAGCCAGGCGCCGACCACGCCGATGCGGTTGTGCACCGGGGCGCTGCTGCTGCCGGTGAACGAGAAACCGGGATCGTCCGCGCTGTAGGTGAGCAGCGCGACGAACAGTACCAGCGCCACGATGGCGATGGCGATGATGGCGCTCTCGCGCAGGCCACGGCTGACGGCCGTTGTGAAGCGCGACGCACCGCGCGCCGGCGCGGAAGACTCAGCCAACGAAGATCCTTCACCTTAAGATAGACGGCCCCCATTATAGGGCTTGCTACCATGCGTCGAGGCCACGATCACCGGACCAGCCCATGACGAGTACCCGCCACGCCCGCCTCATCATCTTAGGCTCCGGCCCCGCGGGCTACAGCGCGGCCGTGTACGCCGCGCGCGCCAATCGCGCGCCGCTGCTGATTACGGGCGTAGAACAGGGTGGCCAGCTCATGACCACCACCGACGTCGACAACTGGCCCGGCGACGTCGAGGGCCTGCAGGGACCGGCGCTCATGGAGCGCATGCGCCTGCATGCCGAGCGCTTCGCCACCGAGATCCGCAACGATCACATCCACAGGGCCGAGCTCGGCACGCGGCCCTTCCGCCTGCACGGTGATGCCGGCGAGTACAGCTGTGATGCGCTCATCATCGCCACCGGCGCGGCGGCGAAATACCTGGGGCTGCCGTCGGAGGAGAAATTCCGCGGTCGCGGCGTGTCGGCGTGCGCCACCTGCGACGGCTTTTTCTTCCGCGGCCATCGCGTGGCGGTAATCGGCGGCGGCAATACCGCGGTCGAGGAGACGCTGTACCTGGCGCACATCGCCCAGCACGTGACTCTCGTGCACCGGCGCGACAAGCTGCGCGCCGAGAAGATCCTGCAGGACCGGCTGTTCCGCGAGGTCGAGACCGGCAAGGTGTCGGTGGTCTGGGACCACACGGTGGACGAGGTGCTCGGCAACGAGCACGGCGTTACCGGGGTGCGGCTGCGCGCGATGAGCGGCGCCGGGCACCGTGCGCTCGAAGTCACCGGCCTGTTCATCGCCATCGGCCACACGCCCAATACCAGCCTGTTCGCCGGCCAGCTGGACATGCGCGAGGGCTACCTCACCGTGCGCGGCGGCGCCGACGGCGACGCCACCGCCACCAGCGTGCCCGGCGTGTTCGCCGCCGGTGACGTCGCCGACCACGTCTACCGCCAGGCGATCACGTCCGCGGGCGCCGGCTGCATGGCCGCGCTGGATGCCGACCGCTACCTCGAGTCGCTCGGCGCGGGGTCGCACCGCTGACCCGCCCCACCGGCATGCGCGAGGTCGAGTTTCACCGCAGCATCGAGGCCGTCACGGCCGCCGAGTGGAATGCGCTGGGCGCGGCTGCCAATCCCTTCACGCGTCACGAGTTTCTGCTGGCACTCGAGCAGACGCAGTGCGTCGGCGGCGACAGCGGCTGGGAGCCGCGCTATCTGACGCTGCGCGATGCGCACGGGCTCGCCGGGGCCGCGGCGGCCTTCGTCAAGACCCATTCCTACGGTGAGTTCGTGTTCGACTTCGCCTGGGCGCGTGGCTACGAGCGGCTCGGGCGCCGCTACTACCCCAAGCTCACCCTGGCCGCACCGTTCACGCCCGCGACCGGTCCGCGGCTGCTGGTGCGCGCCGGCGCGCAACGCGAGGCGTTGAGCGCACGGCTGCTCACCGAGCTCGAGAAGTACGCGGTCAGCCACTCGCTCTCGGGCGTGCATGCCCTGTTTCTCGATGAGGCCGCGCGCGCCGCGTGTGCGCGCCGCGGCTGGCTGCTGCGGCGCGACTGCCAGTTCCACTGGAGCAACCGCGGCTACGCGAGCTTCGAGGAGTATCTCGCCACCTTCACCGCGGAGAAGCGCAAGAAGGCGCGCCGCGAGCGCCGGCGGGTCGCCGAGGCCGGAGTACGCTTCGAGACGCGCTTCGGCGGTGAACTCGATGAGCGCCTGCTCGACCGCATCTACGAGCTGCATCGCGACACCTTCCTGCGCCATGGCCACGAGCCGTACCTGACGCGCGCCTGCTTCGGCGCCGTGGCGCGCAGCCTGCCCGACTCGATGATGGTGAAGCTCGCGCTGCATGGGCACACGGTCGTGGCGGCCGCCATCTTCTTCTGCTGTGCGGACGCGCTGTTCGGCCGGTACTGGGGCGCGGCGGCCGACTATCACAGCCTGCACTTCGAGGCCTGCTATCACCAGGGCATCGAGTTCTGCATCGAGCGACGCATCGCGCGCTTCGAGCCCGGCACGCAGGGCGAGCACAAGGTGAGCCGCGGCTTCGAGCCGGCGATCACCTGGTCGGCGCACTACATCGCGGACGCGGATTTCCGTGCCGCCATCGCCGAATATCTGACGCGCGAAGGGGCGGCCATCGACGCCTACGCGCACGAGGTGCAGGGCCACGTCCCGTATCGCGACCGGCGCGCCTCGGGAGCGGTGTGAAGACCATCACCTGGCTATCGCCCCAGGATGCGCCGGAGTGGTTTCCCCCGACCGAACAGGCGCTCGAGGAGCCCGCGGGCCTGCTGGCCGCGGGCGGTGACCTGTCGCCGGAGCGCCTGCTGGCCGCCTACCGGCGCGGCATCTTCCCCTGGTACTCGCCCGGCCAGCCGGTACTGTGGTGGTCACCGGATCCGCGCGCAGTGCTCTTCCCCGAGGAGTTCCACTGCTCGCGCAGCCTCGCCAGGACGCTGCGCACCAAGCGCTTCGCGCTCTCGCTCGACCGGGACTTCGCCGCGGTGATCGATGGCTGCGCCGCGCCGCGCGCGGCCAGTCCCGGCACCTGGATCACCTCCGACATGCGGGCGGCGTACCTGGAGCTGCACCGCCTGGGCGTCGCTCACAGCATCGAGGTATGGCGCGCCGGCGCACTCGTCGGGGGCCTGTACGGGGTGCGTCTCGGCGGGGTGTTCTTCGGCGAATCCATGTTCAGCCGCGAGCGCGACGCGTCCAAGGCCGCGCTCGCGCACCTGGTGACGGTGTGCCGGCGCAACAGCCTGGTCGTGATCGACTGCCAGCTGCCGTCGCAGCACCTGGCGAGCCTCGGCTCACGCACCATCCCGCGCACCCAGTTCCAGGCCCTGCTGCGCGAGCACGTGGCCACTGCCGCGCCAGCGCTGGTCGCGCCCTGAGGCACGTCGCGCGGCAGCCCGCATGTGCGTGCGCCGCAAATTGCCACAGCAACGCGCTTTGTGCTCCAATTCGCGCCCCGAAAGCCGTTTAGGGCTCTATGGCCAAAGAAGACGCGATTCAGATGGAGGGCGAGGTCGTCGAGACCCTGCCCAACACGACCTTTCGGGTGAAGCTGAAGAACGGCCACGTCGTGACGGCGCACATCTCCGGGAAGATGCGCAAAAACTACATCCGCATCCTCACCGGGGATGCCGTGACCGTGGAAATGACGCCCTACGACCTCAGCAAGGGCCGCATCATCTACCGCGGCCGCTGAGCCGCGCGCACCGCGCGGCGATACCTCTGCAGTGAGCCGGCGCTAGGCCGGCACGGTCGGCACCTGCGCCGGCTCGCAGGTGAGCTTGAGCTCCGAGCCGTCCTCGGCGACCGACACGTGCACGTGACCGCCGTTTGCGAGGCGCCCGAACAGCAGCTCCTCGGCCAGCGGCCGCTTGATGTACTCCTGAATGGTGCGCGCCATGGGACGCGCGCCCATCTTGGGGTCGTAGCCCCGGGTCGCGATCCAGCGCCGCGCGGCATCGTCGAGCTGGATGGTGACGCCCTTCTGCTCGAGCTGGGATTCCACCTCGAGCACCAGTTTGTCGACCACACGCTCGATCGTGATCGGGTCGAGCGCGGCGAACTGGATGACCGCGTCCAGGCGGTTGCGGAACTCGGGCGTGAAGATGCGCCGGATCGCCTCCATGCCGTCGCTGGCGTTGTCGGCGTGCGTGAAGCCGATCGACGGGCGCGCCATCTCCTGGGCGCCGGCGTTGGTCGTCATGACGATGATCACGTGGCGGAAGTCCGCCTTGCGGCCGTTGTTGTCGGTGAGCGTACCGTGGTCCATGACCTGCAGCAGCAGGTTGAACACGTCGGGGTGCGCCTTCTCGATCTCATCGAGCAGCAGCACGCAGTGCGGATGCTTGGTGATCGCCTCGGTGAGCAGACCGCCCTGGTCGAAACCCACGTAGCCGGGCGGTGCGCCGATCAGCCGCGACACCGTGTGGCGCTCCATGTACTCGGACATGTCGAAGCGCAGGAACTCGACGCCCATGGTGATCGCGAGCTGCCGCGTCACCTCGGTCTTGCCGACGCCGGTGGGACCGGCGAACAGGAAGCTGCCGACCGGCTTGCGCGATTCGCCCAGTCCCGAGCGCGCCATCTTGATGGCGGCGGCGAGCGACTCGATGGCCCGGTCCTGCCCGAAGATCACGAGCTTCAG
>Ga0070732_10001142_pt1 | contig 14691 bp, 13 predicted proteins | sample Coa_R1_5_FD_66449 | JGI IMG/M metagenome (GOLD analysis project Ga0070732, IMG submission 66449) | Surface soil microbial communities from Centralia Pennsylvania, which are recovering from an underground coalmine fire - Coalmine... | ecosystem: Environmental > Terrestrial > Soil > Unclassified ...
CGTTATTCCAGCCGCCTGGCTTCTGTTGCCAAAGGTCGATGCGCCAGATCGCAAGACTCTCTTGATTCAATCTGAAGTCGAGCCGGTCGAGCTGTGGATCGCGCGCGTGCCCAAGGACAAGGTCGATTTGGTGGTGATGCCGGAATACGCCTACACGCGCGCGCCGGCTTCGGCGCTTGCTTCTCCGCACAGCCCGGCCAGTCTGGCGAAAGTAGTTTCCGCACCGGTGGTCTTTGGTGCAGTGGAGGGTGAATACGGCAGCGCGGATTTTTTCAACGTGGCCGCAGTCGTAGACAGCAATGGAGAGTTGCTCGGCACCTTTCCGAAGCAGCGGCCAGTGCCGCTCATGGCCGACGGCAGACCCGGCCAACGGCGACAGGTGTTTCCGGTGGAACAAGGCATTTTAGGCGTGGCCGTCTGTTACGATTTCGATGGGCCGGAAGTTGCAGCCTGGCTGGCGCGGCACGACGCCACCGTGTTTGTTGATCTCACGTTCGACGCGATGGAATGGGGTCACATCCAGCACGTGAACCACGAGCAGATTCTGCGTCTTCGAGCCGTGGAAAACGACCGCTGGATCGTACGCTGTGCCTCGTCTGGCCGAAGCGAAGTGATCGATCCGCATGGCGTGCCGTCGCACGAGGGAATTGAAATCGGCCAGCGCGGCTATGCAACGCTGCCGTTCGGGAACCGGAACTCCTTCGCGCTGGGCGGGCAACTCCACTTTCTGGGGCCTGCGTGTGCAGCAGCAACACTGTTGTTCGTGCTTTTAAGGCTCGTGCGATTTGTCCAACGCCGGAGTCGAACTCCAGCGAAGAGGCAAGCGGTTACTCCGGGTGAAATTCCCGCGCCGTGATCTTGCCGCTGGGCCACTCCAGCCGCAGCAGCCGCTTCCAAGTATAGTCGCCGCCGATGTTGTGGCCGGGGATGCCGTGGAAGTGTGTGTCCGCGGCTCGGTGCGTGTGGCCGCTGAAGATAGCGGCGATTTGTTTCCCGTGCCGTTCTAGCAATAATTCGAGCGAGCGGTTGCCGGAGAAAGCCTTCCACAAAAGCTGATCGAGATGTGGCGGCCGGACGGGTGGCGGATTCAATCCCTCGAATGCGGGATGGTGCGTAGCGATGAGTGCCTGCGGTACCGTCCTCAGGGTTTCCTGCAGTTGTCGTTCAAACTGGTCCACGACATGAGCGGTGAAACTCTCATCCGTGTGCTGCCAGCGGACGAAGCGGCCATCGTTGTGGAGGCCGCGCGTGAAGAGCTTGCGGCGCAGCCGTTCTTCCCAGTGCACGTCGTATTTCGGCAAATCGGCGATGGACCACGAATAGTCATACCAGTTCATAGAGCCCACGATGGCCAGCCCGGCTTCCGGCAACAGCAGCGGCGCGTGATCCAGGTAATGAAAACCATGAGTGGCGCTGATTTTGGGGAGATACTGCCTGTAAACGTCCCACGAATCCCCACGCTCATCCTCTTCGCGCACCCAGATATCATGATTGCCTGGCACCAGCGCCTTGCGGCAGGAGAGTCCGTCGAATAATTCCAGGCAGTGCTCGAAGTCCTCGCCGGCCCCGATGTCGCCGACAAGAATCAGAAGATCCGGAGGCTGGTCCGCGAGATCCGCAACCAGCCGGCGCGTGCAAAGGTCGCCATCGTCGCGATGGGCGCCCCAGTGTAGGTCTGCCGTCAGGGCTATGGTGAGATTGGAACTCAATTGAATTATGGTCTACAACGGCTTACAGGGGCCGGGAGCGCCAGCGACCGGATGTTGAACCTCCAACATCTGGTCGCTGGCGCTCCCGGCTCAATCACATGACCAACCGCTACTTCTCACCGCGGCCGAAATCGACGAGGATGTATTTATAATTCGGCGAGTCTTCCTTCACCTTGCCGTCGAATGGCACCTCGGTGCTAGTCCACTTGGTCAATTTGCCATCGACGGTCTTGGTGCACTTCACCATCTTGTCGCCGATGGTCAATTCCTCAGTGCTCTTTTTGCCACCGCCGCCCTTGGCAAACGGATTGTCGAACGTTTTCGTGCCGGGCTTGGGCGCTTTGGGCAGCATGTGCTTGGTGCGTAGCTCGGTGCGCTTGCCAAGGATATAGTCCACTTTCGCCACCACAATATAGTCCTTGCCAACTTCAAGCGTTTCATACCGGCCGGGCTCCGGGTTCTTGCCGCTCTTGTATTCCGCGAAATCGCCGACTTTGGCCTTCTTGATGTACTCTTGCCACACGGGGTCGCCCTGCGAAAATTCGATGACCTTGTCCTTGAAATTGGGATCGGGCTTCAAATCGACGTTGGACCCGGTCTTCGGTAATTCGGCGACTTTGCCGGAGACAAATTTGATTTCGACGATGGCTTCAATCTTCTTCTTTGCGTTCTTCGGATCCTTCATGTAATCGGTCTTCACGTCGACAATGTTTCCTTTGGCCAGGAAGCGAGTCCCGGTCACGGCGTCTTGCTGCTCACCCTTGTCATCGAATATTTTCAGCGACAACGAGACGGGCTTCTTTTGGCTATTGCCGTCTTTGTCTTCAAAGACGATCTCGCCTTTGGCGACGGTAACGATCTTGGAGCCCGGGTAATCGTCGGCCCTTGCCGAAATGGCGAACAACATCAAGGCCCCGACCGAAGAACTGATCACGATTTTGCGAGCCATATTGCACCCCCGGGGAAAGAAAGTAAAGGCACCGCGAGTATTTTGGGGCGCTCCGGGTTTTTTGGCCAGCTACAATAGCATAGCAGCAACAAGCACCCAGTCAGCCGAACAGTTGGCTGCTCGCGCAGTTCGTGAACTCCCACATTTTTTGCCGTAGGATTGGTTAATTGGAGTGCTCGCATGTCAAAGCGTCGTCCCGTACCTCGTTATGAGATTGAGGCGGCAGCCCGCAAAAAAGCAAAGAAGCGAGCGCCTGGGAAGTTGCATCGCACGCCTGGCAAACGGTCCGGCGATAACCAGGATTATTACGAAAACTACTCTTTCAACTGCTGTGATTGCGGCGCTGCCGAGATATGGACTGTGGAGCAGCAGCGACGATGGTACGAAGAGCAAGGTGGATCGATCTACGCCTTCCCGATCAGATGCAGGGCTTGTCGGCAAGCTCGTGTCGCCGCGCACCGCGGTACGCCACGCCGTTCACACAGGGATCGACGCGGTCCGAAGATTTCCTGAGCTCTGCTCTTCATTTCCTTTCGACGCCGTGCTAATAGGATTTCCTTCATCCCACCCCGCATCGAGGCATTCCTATGACGTTCCGATTCTCTCTCCTCGTACCCATTCTTGTCGCTGGCTTAGTGATCATTCTCTCAACCACGCGCGCCGAGCCGCCCACGACCGGCAGCGCCGCTCCCGGTCAGACCAAGGGGCTCGAAGACGCGCTCCGCAATCTCCATGCTCCGCTGGCCGGGGGCAATCCGCTGCCGCCGCTTGAGGAGTGGAAGAAACTGCACACGCAGGATGACCTGACGATTGATTTGATTGCCAGCGAGCCGCAGATCCAGCAGCCGCTGCACATCAGCTTCGATGAGCGTGGGCGAATGTGGGTCGTGAATTACCGGCAATATCCATTTCCGGCCGGGGTGAAGATCGTCGAATACGACCGCTACATTCGGGCCAAGTTCGACAAGGTTCCGCCGCCGCCGCCGCATCACTTCAAGGGGGCCGACAAGATCACGATTCACACCGACGATGGCAGCGGCAAATTCGCCAATGTGAAAGTCTTTCAGGACGGTTTGAATATCGCCACTTCGGTGTTGCATGGCCGAGGCGGTGTGTGGGTCATGAACCCGCCGTACCTGCTCTTCTACCCGGACAAGAATCGCGACGATGTACCGGATGCCGACCCCATCGTGCATCTCTCCGGCTTCGGCCTCGAAGACACGCACTCGGTGGCCAGCAATCTCAAATGGGGACCGGACGGCTGGATTTACGGCACCCAAGGCAGCACCTGTACCGCGAAGGTCAAGGTCGAAATCGAAAAGCAAACGAAGACAACCGATTTCCTGGGCCAGGCCATTTGGCGTTATCATCCGGAAAAGCACATGTTTGAAATCTTCGCCGAAGGCGGCGGCAATACGTTTGGACTGGAGTTTGACGATGTTGGGCGGGCATTTTCCGGCACGAACTGGGGCAAGTACCGCGGCCTCTATTACGTCCAGGGTGGCTACTACATCAAGGGGTGGGGCAAGCATGGCCCGCTAACGAATCCGTATGCTTTGGGCTACTTCGAGCACATGCCGCACACCGGCAACGCCGACCGGCTTACGCACACTTATATCGTTTACGGCGGCGGAGCGCTGCCCGAGCGCTTCAACGGCAAGATCATCGGCCCCAATGCACTGCAACGGCGGGTATCCGTCACTCGGCTGGAGCGTGATGGCTCCTCGTTCAAGACCATCGAGGAGCCATACTTGGTGACAAGCGAGGACGGCTGGTTCCGGCCGGTCGATCTGAAGGCCGGCCCGGACGGCGCTTTGTACATCGCGGACCTGTACGAGAACCGCATCAGCCACGTCGATCCGCGGGATAACTGGCACCGCGAATCGGGACGGATTTACCGTGTGCGCGCGAAAGATGCGAAGCCGCTGGCGCCATTCGATTTGACGAAGACGAGCGGCCCGGAATTGGTGGACTTGCTGCGCAGCAAGAATAAATGGTTCCGGGATACGGCTTTGCGCTTGCTGTACGACCGCAAAGACGCATCGCTTATTCCGCTTTTGCGCCAGAAGCTCATCGAATACGGCGAGCAGGACGCGCTAGAGGTTCTGTGGGCGCTCAACGCCTGCGGCGGCCTCGATGAAGCGAGACTTTTACGGGCCATGTGCCACTCGACGCCGGATGTGCGCCGTTGGGCGGTTCGCCTGGCCGGCGATCAAAATTCGGTGACGACGCAAGTTTACGAGAAGATGCTGGACATGGCCGAGCACGAGCGCGATTCGCAAGTGCGCAGCCAATTGGCCAGCAGTGCCAAACGGCTCGGACCACTCGCTGGGCTTTCGATAGTTCGAAATCTGCTCAAGCATGAGGAAGACGTCAACGACGTTCATATTCCGTTGTTGACCTGGTGGGCCATGGAGTCGAATGCGGAAACTCCCAATGGCCGAAAGCTGATTCTGAACTTTTTCTCCGACAGTTCGTTCTGGCGGTTGCCGATGGTGGAAAAATGTATCGTCGAGCGCATTGTACAACGTTATGCCATGGCGGGCGGTGACCAGAATCTGCGCACGTGTGCCGAACTTCTCCACGACGCGCCGGAACCCAGGTACGTTCACTTGGTTCTGAGCGGGTTGGAAAAAGCGTTCGCCGGGCGCGCCGCGAGCCAGTTTCCGGAGGAACTAAGAGACGCGGTCGCTGGCGCGCTGAAGGACGACACGCAGGGACAACACTTGTCGCTTGGCGTGCGCGTCGGCCATCCCGGGGCTGTAAGCGCTGCGCTCAAGATTGTGGCGCAGGAAAAGGCGGCGAAGGACCGCCGGTTGGATCTCATTCGGCTCTTTGGCGAGGTCTCGCAACCGAGTTGCATACCGGCTTTGCTGAAAGTACTGCAAGACTCGGCGGATACGAGCATTCGCCTGACGGCACTGGCGGCATTACAGCGCTATGACGATCCTAAAATTGCCGAGATAGTGCTCGCAATCTATCCTCGCCTGAACGACGATCTGCGCGCGGGAGCGCAAGCCATGCTCGCCAGCCGGCCTGCTTGGGCCCTCGAGTTCCTGCGCGCGGTTGATGCGGGCAAGATTGCCCGGAACTTACCGCTTGAAATCGTACGTACCTTTAAACGCTATTCGGACAAAAACGTTGTCACGTTGGTCGAAAAGCACTGGGGTAAAGTGCAGGCAAGCACCGCTGCCGAGAAATTGGCCGAAATGGACCGCGTCGGCAAGATCGTGACCAGCGGCAAGGGTGACCCAGTGGCCGGCAAGGTGGTGTTTACCAATACGTGCGCGAAATGCCACAAGCTCTTCGGCGAAGGCGGCCAGGTAGGCCCGGAACTCACCACCTATGAGCGGGACAATCTGCGCTACTGGCTGGAAAACATCGTCGATCCCAGCGCGTCCATCCGCGACGAATATGTGGCCTTCGTCGTGGAAACAAAGGATGGCCGCTCGCTTACCGGCATCATCGTGGCTCAGGACAAAGCCACCGTATCCTTGCGACAAAACGACGGCACCACGATCCGCCTGGCCCGGGAGCAGATTGAAGATTTAGCGGCGTCGCCGATTTCGCTCATGCCGGAAGCCGTGTTGAAGGATTTGAAGGACCAGCAATTGCGCGATTTGTTCGCGTATTTGATGAAGAAAAGGTAAAGGATGGTCGTCGGCGACGCTGTTAGCATCGCCCTTTTCGACGACACTGGCACCGTCGTCTACGGACCCACGCCGGCTGTGATTCGTTGCCCTACTTCGTTAACTTCGTTTGTTTCTGCTTAACCATTCGGGTCGTCCCGTGGCAGCACGATACAGATTTCCGCTCCGCTGCCATTATTCTCGCCCACGCTAATCTGGCCGCCGTGGGCTTCGATAATGCGCTTTGCGATCGCCATGCCCAGCCCGGTGCCTTTTGTTTTCGTGGTAAAGAACGGGTCGAAGATGCGCTCTTTTTGTTCGGCACTCAAACCCGGCCCGTTGTCACGCACGGCGACTTGAAATGCCGCCAGGCCGTTGATCTCGGTTGCCGTGCAGCGCAACTGGATTTTCATCGGGTCGGCACAGGCGGCCAACGAGTTTTCAAAGATATTGCGGAAGACCTGCTCCAGGCGAAACTGGTCTACGTGGCAGCGTAGATCCGGGCAACCGATTTCCTCGCTCAACATCGTGTCACGGCCTCTTCGGCTCATGGCGAGGTTGTCCCATGCCTGCCGCCAGATCATCGACAGGTTCCAGCGATTGCGCTCAAGCTTCAGCGGGGCGGCGTAGTTTCGCACTTCCTGGTAAAGCTGCTGAAGATAATCCTGCGCATTTTGGATGCGCGCAATTAATTCGAGAGCACGAGGCCGCTGTTGCACTTCGTTCGCCAGGCCATCCAGGCTCAACTGCATGCGGGCGAGCGCATTGCCACTTTCGTGGGCCAGCACCGTCATCATCTGGCCAATGGCAGCCAAGCGTTCATTTTGAAGCGCTTGTTCCCGCAAACGATTGATTTCCTCCTCGGCGCGCTTTCGCTCCGCAAAATGGGCCAGGCGCTTCCGGATCAAATCCGGATTGATGGGCTTGGTGAGGTAATCCGACGCGCCTTGGCGGATGGCGGTGATCGCGCCTTCGAGGTCGGTGTAACCGGTCACGATCATGACCGCGGCATGGGGCGCGAGTTGCTTGATTTGCGGCAACAGCGCCTCGGCGCTGCTGTCGGGCAGCTTGCGGTCGAGCAGGATGGCCGAGATAGAAGCCCAATTGTTCCGGGCGAGCGCTTCGGCCGCGGTGCCGGCCGTTTCAACCAGGTACTCGTCCAATTCCAGAATGTCGCGCAAGTTTTCACGCGTATCGGCATCGTCATCGACGACCAGGACATGAAAGAGAGAGGAATCCGACATGGACAATTACTTTCCCGTACCGGTGAGGCGGTCGAGCGTGGCGAGCAGCTTTGGCACGTCGAAGGGTTTGTAGCAGACCGCGTCGGCGCCTTCTTTTATCAATTGTTGAACCTGTTCGTCGGTCTCGCCAGGATGGCCCGTGATCACGACCGTGCGCGCTCTTGGATTCGCCTGCCGCACCAATTGGAATACGTGCATGCCGTCGCCCTTCGGAAGCTTGATATCAATGAGCACGGCGGCGAACGTGGAGTCCTTGAGTCGTTCGGCTGCCTCACTCTCATCATGCGCCACGGAGACGCGAAACCCGCGCTCGCGGAACACGTCCCACAAGTTCGCGCACAAATCGTGGTCATCATCGACAACGAGTACCAGAGGCTGACCAACTGCTTCGCTCACCAGGCCCAGCAATTTGGGAAAATCCACGGGTTTCGAAAGGACGTGCCATGCCCCGGCCTGGAGGGCTTCTTGAGCCGTGGTGCCGCCGGCATACGCCGTCACCACAATGGCCACCGTTCCCGAGCGCAGGCGCTTCATTTCGCGGTAGAGCGTAACACCGTCCATCCCCGGCATCTTGTAATCAAGAAGTGCCAGGTCATAGGGATTCCGCCGCACCAACTCCAGTGCGCTGGGTCCGTCGTGCGCCGTGTCAACCTGGTAACCCAGATCCGTTAATATGTCTGAGAGGTTCCGGCAGGTATCGACTTCATCATCAACGACAAGAATGGATGCACTAGCAGAGGGCATCACGGTTCCTCATCTGAATAATCAGGTTGGCCTGGAGCGCGCCTTGGCTCCTTAACTTGCGGCGGCCACTAGCCGGACCGTGCATTTGGTGCCACGGCCGAGTTCACTGGCCACCTGCAAGCTGCCCTTGTTTTTATCAAGGATGGAACGAACGATGGCAAGACCGAGGCCGAGGCCGCGCGCCTTCGTGGAAAACAGCGGTTCGGTGATGCGGCCAAGATTTTCGGCGGAAATCCCTACACCCGTATCTGCCACTTCGATTTCCACCTTGTCGCCGGCGTGCCGCACTTGAATGGAAAGCCGGCCTCCGTTCGGCATCGCTTCCCGGGCGTTGCGGATAAGGTTGCCGAACACGATGCGAAGCTGATCGATATCGCCGAGGCCGGCGAGCGTGGTGGAGGGGCAGTCGATCGCCACGCGCACTTCCTTGGGCACCGGGTTTAGCTCCAGTGCTTCCTTCAAGCACTGCTCAATGGAAAAAGGGTGCAAGTTCGGTAGCGGCATGCGGGCGAAATTGGATAGCGCGGTGATGACACCGTCAGCTGCCCCGACGTGCCGCTCGATGCGCTGCAAATGCTCCGAAGATTTGGCCGCCGACGGGTTGCGGGCATTGAGCAGGTAGTAGACTGACGTCTTCACGACGTTCAGTGGATTGCGCAACTCGTGGGCGATGCCGCCCGCTACTTGGCCGATCGCAGCCAACCGCTCCACGCGCTGCTGGCGGGATAAGTATTCCGTTTGGTAGGCGTCTTCGATAATGGCAAGATCCAAATCCAACAGCATGTTGAGAGAACGACGAACGGCCAGTGCCTCGCGCAAGTCGCCCTTCCAATCCTCGTCGAGTGCCCGCAACAGCCCACGACGCAGCCGCGAGAGCGCGACATTGGTGTAAACCTGGTCGAGTCCGATTTCGACGTGCCGCCAGCCGACGCGCCAACGCCGGGCCACATAATCACAGTCGTACGGCCCGGTCAGCAATTCGCGCACCCATGTCCTTAGCGTCCCCTTGAGCCGTTCGATTTGTGCTGTGCCGCCGGTAATCACTTTCAAAGCATCCGGATGCCTTTGGATCTCGGCATAGAAATCATCAATCAACGGCCCGAGATGCACATCGAGCATGCCGGCCACCGACTGAACGTGCTTTGCATCCTCGTCGGTCCAACCGACGTAGCGTTGTAACTCTTGGTAGCGGCGGTACAAATCGTCGGGGTTCATTCGTGTCTCTGGTTAATGCGGCGAGGCCCAGGGAGGCGGTCCCCGGGGCTTAACATAGCCTATAAATTCTACGCCTGCTGCATTTTTGGCCGAAAGACAAGCAGCGGGGCGCTGCAGGTGCGTAATACCTTGTCGGCAACGCTTCCGCGCAACATGCGCGCGACCCCGCCGCGACCGTGCGTGGCCAGCGCGACCATCGTGCGGCCATCGGGTGGCAATGCTTCCAGGATCGCATCGGCTGCGTGACTCGCTGCGCTCAGGCGCGTTTGCACTGGCAGGTTGCGTTCCTTGGCGCGGGTGGCCATTTGTTCGAGATAAGCGTCGGCTTCCCTACGCTCACGCTCCGATGCGCGTGGCCCAATAACTCGCATCAGCGTGCAACGCGCTTCCATCAAGCGGGCCATATGAAGCGCAGGTTCCAGAATCTGTTCGGCAAGTTCGGAGCCATCCAGAGGAATCAACACGTGTTCCAATTCCGGCTCGGCAAATATTCCTCGGCTCAGCTTGCTCGCGTGGATTAGCAGCAGCGGCACGGCGGCGTATCGCATCAATTCATCGCTTACGCTGCCTAGGAAGAACCGATCCACCGGAATCCGGTCATGCGTGGCCAGCACGAGCAGGTCTTCGTTTTTTGCCTGTGCTCGTCTGGCGATAGCGTCGGCCACGGTGTTGGCCATCACGGCCGAACCGTCCAGCAGCTCGGCATCCACGGGCACAGTCGAAACGGAGGTTAGCCACTTGGCAGTAGCTTCGAGATAGAGCCGTTCTTTTTGCCCTGACTCCACTTCCTCCGCGGCGCTGTATGGTGAGAAGCCGACCGCGCCTTCCAAAGCGTACATCACGTGGACTTGTGCCAAGTCGATTCGAGCATGGGCACGCTGGGCGATGCTCAATGCCCACGGCAATGCTTGTTCCGCAAACGCCGAACGATCCAAGGGCACCATGATGGACTGGAACATTTTGAAATCTTTCCAAAAAGCCAAGCTCGGCGGAGCTTTCCTTCATCAAGTCCTAGCCGAAATGAACGTCATCAAAGCATTTCGTATGCCGTCGTTGCGGTGTTTTTGCCGAAAGCGCATTTTTGATTCGGACAGGTACGTACAGAGGAGGCGGAAGGCGCTCTATTACTGAACGGTGACAATAACAACAGCGAGAGGGGGCGCCCGAGAAACGATTGGCTGTGCGAATTCGGCCAAGGCTGTGCTCCGACCGCACAACTCTCTCAACAAGAACGATCCTTTCAAATCGGCACCGCATGTGCAATGCCCTGGAGAGTCGTAACGTGGGTAGACGACGCTGCGAGCGTGGTCTACGAAAAAGCTGGCCACGGTTCGAAACTGGAAGGTCAACTGTATTCCGAGAGGTTTCGATCATGTTCAATAAGCTCTTGGTGCCAATCGATCTGACCGAAAAGCACCAGGCCGTTGTGAAGACCGCGGCCGAGCTGGCATTGCAAAATGGCGGCACAGTGACATTGCTGCACGTCATCGAGGCAATCACGGGTTTGTCCCAAGAAGAAGAGAAGCGATTCTACCACCAGCTCCAACAAGCGGCGGAAAAGCACTTGCAAAAGTATGCCGAAAGGTTGGCTGAGCACAAGGTGTCGTGCCAACAAAGAGTTCTAATTGGCAATCGGGTGCGGGAGATGGTCGCCTTTGCCGGCGAAATGAATGCCGATTTGATTCTGCTGACGGCACCACGTTTCGACCCAGCCAAGCCGATGTCCGGCTGGGGTAGCATGAGTTACCGCGTGAGCGTGCTGGCCGAGTGCCCGGTGTTGCTCGTCAAGAATTGACTCGCGTGGACGCGAAAGTCTACCAGAAGTCAGAAGTCAGAGGTCAGAATGGTCATTTGCTCACTCGTGACTTCTGACTTTCACTACTTCCCCCACTCGCCGAGTAACCAGCGGCGCTTGACGCGCGGGCCGTAGGTCAGCCCAAACCGCGTCATGGCGATGTCAGTTACGGAATTCACTGCTTCTTCTGCCGAATCGGTTATGAGCATGCTGCCGGCATCCGCGGGGTCAATGGTCGCTTCGGCGAGCATGCGCCCGTGCAAAAACTCGAGCAACGGCTGCCAGTATTCCTTGCCCAACAGCACCACGGGAAATTGGCTGATCTTCCGCGTCTGAATGAGCGTCGCCGTTTCAAATATCTCGTCCATCGTGCCGAATCCGCCGGGCAGCGCGATGAAGGCATAGGAATACTTCACCAGCATTAGCTTTCGGACGAAAAAGTGGCGAAAAGTGATCCATTTATCGAGGTATGGGTTCGGGTTCTGCTCCTGCGGCAGCTCGATGTTGCAGCCGATCGACTGACCGCCGACGTCTTTGGCGCCGCGATTGGCGGCCTCCATGATGCCGGGGCCGCCACCCGTGATTACGGTGAATCCGGCCAACGACAGGCGCGAGCCAACCTCCCGAGCCAATTGGTAGTAGCGATGAGATTCCTTGAAGCGGGCTGAGCCGAATACGGTCACGCACGGGCCCAAAAAGTGCAGCGCCCGGAAGCCATGCATAATCTCCCAGAAAATGCGGCAGGCCCGCATCAACTCGAAGCCACGCGGCTGTGGCCCTTCCAGGAAGCGCTTGATTTCCGGAGTCGATGGCCCCTTGCCCCATTCGGAGCCATTATGATTCGGTGCCGGTGAACCAAGTGTATTTTCCTGAATCTCGCTTGCCATGCAATCCCCACGGCTATTGCCTTAATTCTGTCTTGCAACAAGCGCCAAATATATCACGCCCAAACGAATCATCCAATGCTGCGGCCAAAAGCGCTGTGCTGAGTCGGTTTTGTCCTCAAGCTGTATGCATGATCGGCACTAGACTTGCTTACTCTCAATTCACTCTGAAACGATCTGCCCTGGTGAAGGAGGCTCAGCCCATGTTGCCTATTCGAACGATACTTCATCCTACTGACTTTTCCGACTTTTCCGCAGACGCCTTTCACCTGGCCTGTTCGCTGGCTCGTGATTACGGGGCGCGGCTTATTGTGCTGCACGTCGAGGATGTAGCGGTTCCCATGGTCGGTGATGGAATTATGATGCCACCCCCCGTGATGGATTTGGAGCCGGCACGGGACGCATTGCGGAAGATTCGCCCGGAAGATCCCATAATTAGCGTGGAACGCTACCTGATCGAAGGCGATCCGGCCACCGAGATATTGCAACTGGCCCGCAAAACCAATGCAGATTTGATTGTGATGGGGACGCACGGGCGAACCGGCGTCGGCCGGCTTCTGATGGGCAGCGTCGCAGAGCGCGTCTTGCGCGAAGCGGCTTGCCCCGTGCTGACGGTGAAAGGGCAGGGCACTTTGGAATCGCACCCTGACTCAATATCAACATCAACGATGAGCCAGCCGGCGTAGCTCGAGCCGTTCCCAGATGCCGAATGCCAGCAGCAACACGACGCCGGTAAAAAGAGCCAACCACAGATCGATAAAAGCCGTAATCAAGACCATGAGGAAGGCGGCGGCAGTCAGAAATTTATGGGCTGCGGTTTTCATAATGCGCCTCCTATTTGAGTGGAAGAGCGGTGTGCGGCTTCGGCACACTGTGCCTCCGGACGCACCGTTTTCGGTACACGTCGGCTGCTCAAAACCACAAGGTGTGGTATTCATCCGGAAAGAATGAGCGAATTTCACTGGGCATGGCCCATTTCAGATGCCGGGCTTCTCCTTTCGATACGTGCCGTGACAGCACGTCGAACACGGTCCGAGTAACCATTTCTGGGTCATATCCGCCTTGCGTCAATTGCTTAGCGATTGGTTGCAGGAATTCATCGCGATGGCGAATTCTCAAGGGCTTTCCCTGCGGTTGCCAGCCCTCGAAGAAGATGCCTCGCACTAACATGGGGAGTTGGCTCCCCAAGGCCGCTGCCTGATCGACGCTCAAGCGGTCCCGCAGGGCGTGCAGGACCACTCGTAAGGCGTGGTAGGCAGAGTGCCTGTCCTGAACACCGAGGCCCTTGGCAATGTCGTTTAACCACGTGTTGGTCGTTTGCAGGGTGCTGTCAAACGCTTCGATTTCGCTATGGCTCATGGCTGCCTCCGGTGCGTTGCACTGTGCGGAGCGGGGACGAAACCCATCGCGCAGAAACAGATATCGCAACACTTGTGCCGCTTCCATCGCGGAGAGATTTCTTTTCGTGAGGCCGGCAGGGGCTTCCGGGGAACGCGGCACCTATTTTGCGTAAATTTCTTTTGGTAGCGGCACAGCCATCTGTGCACTGAAACCGCACAGGCGGTCCGGCCGAACCCCGTTCTGAAAGGAGGTCCGATCATGTCCAAGCTCATGTCGATGCGGGAGCCAACGTGGATGGAGGAAGCCCGAAAGGAATTCGACGACGTCTTCCAACGGCTATTCCGACATCACTTGGCGCCGAACGGCGAAGGCGCGGCCCTGGCTTGGAGCCCGCGCGTGGACGTCTCCGAGACCGACAAGGAATTTGTCGTTAAGGCGGATCTTCCCGGTGTCGACCCGAAGGACGTGGACATCTCGATTCGCGATAGTGTCCTGACGGTTAAAGGGGAGAAGAAGACCGAGAAGGAAGAGAAGAAGGAAAACTTCCATCGTGTCGAGCGGTTCCAAGGCTCCTTCTATCGAGAAATCCCGATGCCGAGCGGCGTGGATGAAAGTAGCATCAGCGCTACCACGGCGAAGGGAGTGGTTACGGTTACCATCCCGAAGAAGCCCGAGGCCCAACCGAAGAAGATTCCGCTGAAGGCAGGTGAATGAGCAGGGATTGCAAGCTCGGCCAGGGACGGCCGGCTTCTTGTTCTATTCCAACGGGCTGCACCAAGCCCCTGACCAAATCGTTGCCGAACTTGGCAGGCGGGTTCGCAATTCACGGCAACGACGGCAACGTGGCAACGAGTTTCTCGGCAGGCGGCGATCAAATCCTCTAAGTCATTATTGAGCAGCGACTTGCGGCAGAAGCAAACGGCCAAACGTGTGAGCGCCTTTCGTTGCTGGTTCACGTCAAATAATTCGCTAAGACTTGGCGACGGCAACGAATTGGCTCTGCCTCCACCGAGCCGCGGCGTTCCGAGTTTCTGTTCGGGACGCCAATACGAAGAGCCGGTTCGCGCGTATGATGAGGTAGTATGTTTATCGACCGGACAACGATCTTTGTGGCCGGCGGGCATGGGGGCCGCGGCATGTGCAGCTTCCGCCGGGAGAAATACGTCCCGCGCGGCGGGCCC
>Ga0070732_10001144_pt1 | contig 14677 bp, 11 predicted proteins | sample Coa_R1_5_FD_66449 | JGI IMG/M metagenome (GOLD analysis project Ga0070732, IMG submission 66449) | Surface soil microbial communities from Centralia Pennsylvania, which are recovering from an underground coalmine fire - Coalmine... | ecosystem: Environmental > Terrestrial > Soil > Unclassified ...
GCTTGTCCCATCCATAATCTCTGCGAACCGCACACCGCGCAATGGCCACATAGCGCCACGTTCGTTAATTGCAATCGGTTCGCCGCCGACTCTCTTACCGGCGGCCACGCCAAGGTACGATCCATATGCTGCAGTAATGCCAGACCCTGTTGGGTCCGGTAGTGGTGACAACAGCCTGCCGTCCATTGGGCACACATAGCTTTTGACAACGGTCACAAGACCGACGTGCGGGGGGTCGTGATAAGTTATCATGTCCAGGTCGTACGCTACCTGCGACTGTTGCCATAAGCCGTCTTGCTCGATGTAAGGCAGCAACAGCGTGCCCCAGCTAATCGACTTATAACCGCCCCCCTGCCTGCGTTCATGGGCGTAGGCCGGGGGAAGGGTCCCGCGAGCATCGGCATAATTCTGCGCTGCCAATCCGATCTGGCGTAGGTTGTTCTGGCAGGCCGTGCGCAGTGCCCGCTCTCTGGCACTCTGCACCGCTGGCAGCGCCAAGCCTACGAGGATTCCAATAATCCCAATACAGGCCAGCAGTTCCACAAGGCTCGCTCCACCGCGCCGCCAGAAAACAACTGTCATGGAATTATCTCCGTGCATAGCGCGTCGATGTTAACGGGCGTTTCGTTTCCTTCAAAAAATGCACGCAGGAGAATTTGCGTAGCGCCAAGCGAGGCTTCGGTGCGACCCCGTAGCCAGTCGACGTGCAGCATTCGCTGATCAGCGTGCCCAGGCACCTCGTTTATCTGCATCCGAAATCCCGGCGGGAGCGAGACGATGTCAACACGAATTGGCTTTCCATCCGCGTGGGAAAGCAGCAGATCAGCCGAATCACTAAAGTTACCGCCAACGCACCGCGGGAAAACTATGCTGGCCGGTGCGCAGCGCACCGAACCTACAACCGCGCCAACCACGGGAATTCGCAAAGGCGGGCGGTTTTCATCCGCCAGGGAGACTTCGACTAGGCCGTTAAGAGGACCTGGCTTAGCGCTATGAGCTACCACTTCAACGCGGCCGATCAGGCTGCCCGCCGTTGCGTGCAGCCGGGGCGCCGCCCGATCTTCAACGGGAATAACGCGTGCGACGCACCGGTCGCCATTGGTAAAAGTGGCACGGCCAATCCGGCGCCCGGGCGTGCCGTTGTCGTAAATATCAATTAAGCGTTTTGACGCCTCTCCAACGCGGAGTTCACCGAAGACTACCGCGAAAGGCTCGGCATAGCCGCCTCCCCGAACTCGCGGCACTAGGACCCGAATTGCCCAGCGCCTATGGGCGGGATCGTTGCTTTCAAATTGGACCGATACCGCCTGCGCTGTTCCCGGGCGAACACTTACGCCCACTCGTACAGCCAATTCTGCTTCCTGCCCAGACGCGAGTCGTAGCGAGTCAACACGGAGGAACTTACCTCCCTCCTCGCGCCCCACGGTCGCGCAGGAACACGTAGTCCGCAGATGATCGATAACCAAATCCGCTCGCCCATTATTCCTGACCCGGACGTGACCCACCGCAATGGCTTGGCTTTCTTGGGGACCGAGGTCTAGGCGCGAAGGACACTCCAGTGCCGGGACCGTTTTAGGGAAGTTAATTGCAATTATTGTTCGTGCTACCACAGCCGCCGAGGCAAAAACCAGCGGTACGTAAACAAATACAAATATTGGCTTTGCTCGATTCACGGCGCGCCTACCCTAACCTGCTCGCGCCGGCTTGTCCGACCGGCCGCGACGCAGAACGCGAAATAATCCCAGCCCCAGAGCGCTGAGTAATACCAGAACTGATGCGCGCAGGACCCAGCGACTCCACGGCTTGGGTTCGTCCGCGCTCTGGGATCCGTATTCCAGCGCATTACTGTCCAGGGGCGTCTCAATCAACTGCTTTGGTGGTAATTGAGTTGCCTGCCCTGTCGGGTGCCAGTTCTGATCGATTGGATATCGCGTGCCCTGGATGTCGTCGCGGCACATCGTGCCAGGAGGAAACGTCGGTAGGCGGAAAACGTCACCGGGTACGGACTCATTAATTCGAACGTCTGTAAGCGCGAGCACTTCTTGGTTAACCACTTTCCCATCTCGCCTGGAATCCATTCGACGTCTTACGGGGAAAAAAGTGCCAGCGGGGGCCTCCATAAAATCTGGGAATTCCACAGTGTCACGATTCCCGTTTCCGGAATAGCTGACCTGCATCTTTATAATTAGGTAATTATAATGGGGGTCATGCCAGAGAATCACCTCATGGTCCTCGCCGTTTGGCGCCTGCTTTACGAGGGTAACCTGAACACAAGTGTGTCCGCGAACGGTTTCTTTACGAGCTTTGACGGTCTTGCAGTCGCGGACAAATTCCTCATAATCGCAGCGCGAATTGGGCTGCATAAACTCGAGAAGCATGAGAGTCCATAGGTCGCAAAGCCCCAACGAAGCGCTCGCGGGCGCTAATCGCGCGCCATAAACAGATTTAACCCCTGCGCGTTCCTTGGGTAAGCCGACCTGGTATATTCGCGACTCCTTCACCAGGAAATCCTCAACGCCCGGGTTCAGCGTCTGCCGCTCTTCGCGCACGCGCGTGAGTCCTCCCGAGCGCCAATAATTTCCGGATACGGCAAGCTTGTTGCCCATAATTTCAGAGTCAATGGCTATCGTCGCAGAAAAGGTGTGTATGGATTCGCGCGCGGCGCGATGGCCCATACGCGCTGAGTTTAGCAAATCAGCTTGGTCATCCCCAAATAGAGAACCGCTGGACAACAACCAAACGAGCAGGGAGACCATTTGCCCTGCTAAGTATTTTGAGCGTGCCATTCGTGCCCCGCGTTCGACGGAATTCCCGTTTTAATGTGCACGGACAGGTCTAGTTCCAACGCCAAGTACAGCATACAATGGCCAATTCTAAGTCCGGCCAGCGCCGGAGCGCAGGTGGACTAGAAACAATGGTCCAATGTAAAGCTGCAGCGAGAGGAACCGACATCGGTGCAGTTTCCGACGCACGTGGTTCTCCCATAATCATAGCCGTCATTGGTGCAGCTATAATCCCTGGCCGCTGGCATGCAAGCGTAGAAAGTTCCCAGCGTGCCGCTCTGGCAGAGGTAGCCAGCGAGGCATGTTCCCTGGATCGTATTATAATTTCCGCACTCGGTACCATTTTGAGGACAGACTGTCCCCGGCCCGTCCTGCTGCGCCAAGGAATAAACGTTGCAACCGATCAAAATTCCGACCGCGGCAAGGGTCGCCATGCAAAGCTGGCGTTTGTTCAGCGCGAAATGAGGCATTTGCGGACTCCTTAATATAAGGTTCTAACCAATACGTGACATACTCGAATCTCCAACTATTCGACATGCATGTGCGCACCTAGCACGAAAGCGGATCCCCGATTACCGTCGGCGCGCCCATATGCCGAGAGATCCAACTCGCCGGAGAATTCCGGCTCAATTGAAAAGTCCACGGATACAACGCCGTTCACGCTCCGCCCCGGCTCGACGCTGCTATTTTCAAGGCGAATACTTAAGCAGTCGCAGCTCGTTGTTATTTCAACAACGGTTACGATTGTCCGCCCGGCATTGTGAAGAGTGAAATTCTTTTCGCTTCGCCCTGCGTGGTGAACTTGGCCGAATTCAAGCTTGGCTGGGGAAACTGTAAGCAGCCCCAAACTCGTAGCTCCGGTGGGGCCATCTGTTCCCTCTAAAACGGGGCTTGGTCCGGACCCAACTCGCGAGCAGCTGGAGAGCGTCGTAGACAGTAGAAGCAGGAACAAAACCGAGAAGACGCACCGAAATGCAGTGCAGGTCGGTTCCGCCGTGTAGCTGTGGCGCTGCGGCGCTGCGGCGCTGCGCGAACTCAATTTGGATCGTTTCAAGAAGATCATGCGCATTCCCCGGCAACCAAGACCGAATACACGCATGCGAAAAAAGGCTGGCCCTATGCTAGCCTGCGGGAATTGCGAGTCAACAAGATTTCATCCGATTTTTCCAGATTTCACGAAATAGCTTTCGAAATTCACACTGTCACGTGAAATTTGAGGTATAACCTGAATTCTGGTGTGAAGACTTCGGCCCCTCGTGGCGGCGATTGAGCCGATTCGCCCCGCCCCGCTCCGAAAAGCATCCCCGGCCGCAGTGTCCTATCCCAATGTGGCTTCGTCAAGTAAATCGACGCTGCGTTTCACAGTTTGCGCCGAATTTCAGGGGGTTATTGTCATTTTTGGTGAAAACTGAGATGCGGCGCCGGCTTCGGGTGATTGTCGCCTGGCTGCGCTTCGGCCTCCGCCCTGGGGGTGGAGGCCGAAGCGCAGCCAGGCGCGAGTCTATTGCCGCCTTGCTTTATCTTCTTCGAGTTGCTCGATCGCTTTGGCGGCGCCATCGCGAACTTTTGCATCGCGGTCCTGCGCGCGAAGCTCCCTCAATGCCGGTATCGACTCGCGCGCGCCAGGACCGTACTTCAGCAAGGCAAGAATCGCCTCATAGCGCACGTCGACATTTGAATCCTTGAGCGCCTCGATCAATGCCGGCAGAACGGCTGGATCGCTGGGTCCAATGTTGCCCAACGTAAAGGCCGCTTTTTTTCGCACGTTGGCGTCCGGGTCGTGAAGAGCCGAGGCCCATTTCGTCCCGGCCATCTTCGGTTGCTCGCGGGCGCAGCCGCACAGCACGATTACAACGATGACAAAAAGCAAGCATCTCGAACGGTGCAACATTATTGAGCCCCCTACTTGCGTTTTGCGCCCACCGTTAATGGTTAGCGGGCGCGAAACGTAAACGGGTTCTTTCAGATATCACTCACCACTCACCACTCACCACTCACCACTTCACCACCGGCGCGCGTCCCCATTGCTTGGAAGTTAAGTCCATCCGCCGTGTAATTGCCGTCGGAGTTATCACTGGAGACGCTGCGCAGGAAGCGCACGGAGCCATCGGCAAACACGAAATTCGAACCGCCCATATGCCGGCTGCTGAAATCGTCCATACCGGCACTGCCATCCGGATCGGTTAGGGCGTTATTCAAATGTGCATGCGCGAGCACGAGCGTGGCCGCCGGATACCAGGCGCCCGGTACATTGGGCTGGCAGGGATTGAATTGGCCCCGTCGAATGACGGCGCCGGGAATCGCGCCGGCCCAGATACCGTTGGCGTTTGACCAAGCGCGTTCGCCAATCATGATCGTGTTGCTCGTGCCGTCGGTGATGTCGGTGAGTCGAGTGTGGCTGTTGCGGTAGAAAACTCCCTGGCCGGTTAGATCGGTCGTGCCGGATTCATCCCCGCCGACGCAGGCCGCGTAGCTGCTGGGCGCGGCCAGGCAGATGGTATTGCCGAATCCGTCCGGTAGTGAAAAAGCGCTGGGCGGGTAGATGTCGGAAGGGCACAGGTAGACCTTTACCATCGTCCCGATGACGGCCGACTTTTGCACCGGCAGATTCTGGTTCAGTTGACGATAGAGGTTGTCCTGTTCAATGTCAGGCAGAATAAAAGAGGCCCAACCCCAGCCCGGGGCGGTATCCGAAGTCCCATCCGTGAACGGCATCGTTGCCGAGTAGCCGGGCGGCAAGCAGCGATTGATGTCGTGGTAATTGTGGAGTGCCAGGCCGATTTGCTTTAGGTTATTCATGCATTGCGTTCGCGCGGCCGATTCGCGAACCTTTTGCACGGCAGGCAGCAATAGGCCAATGAGGATAGCGATGATGGAAATAACCACAAGCAATTCGATGAGGGTGAAAGCGGTGCGGCGCATTGTTAGTATCCCATGAGAAGCACTAAAGATTACAGATACTGAGATTCAATCTCAATAGTATATGACACATTTAATGGTTGTTGAGATTTGTGTCAAGAGGACGGAAAAAAAATCGTACCGATTTTGTTCGAATTAGCAGGCTTGTTGAAAACTGGCAGTTAGCGCGATCGCCAACTCCTTAGTCGCAAGGAATTTGCAACCACCGAGAGCGAACTCAGGCTCATGGCCGCGCCGGCCCAGATGGGCGAGATGATGCCGATTGCGGCGAGCGGCACGCAGAGCATGTTGTAGAGCAGCGCGAGTGCCAGATTCTGGCGGATCGCCGCGCGCACGGCTCTGCTCAAACGCCGGGCGCGGAGAATGGCTTGCAAGTCGGGCCGCACCAAGGTGATACCGGCGCTTTCCATGGCTACGTCGGCTCCCGTGCCCATGGCAATACCGACATCGGCCTGGGCCAGGGCGGGAGCGTCGTTTACGCCATCGCCGGCAAACGCCACGCAATGGCCTTCTTTTTGAAGTCGGGCTACGATTTCTGCTTTGTCGGCCGGTTTCACGTCAGCAAATACATCATGAACTTCTAATTGTTGGCCCACGAACTCGGCGGTGGTGCGATTGTCGCCGCTGAGGATGACCAACTTCAATCCGTCGCCCCGGAGCTGCTGAAGTGCTTCGCGCGTGGTTTCGCGAATGGGATCCTCCACTGCAAGCCAGCCGGCCGGCTTGCCCTCCGCTGAAGCGAACAAGACCGTGCGCCCGTGCGCGCGCTCCTCCTGAGGATCGGACGTATCTCCAAGGCCGGCGAAGGCTTCGTTTCCCAGGCGCACCAGTTTTCCTTCGACGCGACCGCTCACGCCTTGGCCGGGAGTGGCTTCAAACTCGCTGACAGCGGCCAAGGGAAGTTGCCGCTCGTTCGCCGCTTGCACGACTGCAGCGGCCAGCGGGTGCTCGCTGCTGCGTTCGACGCTCGCAGTTAAGCGAAGCAGTTCGGCCTCGTCGTATCCGGATGCGGGATCCATTCGCACCAACTTCGGCCGGCCTTCCGTGAGCGTGCCGGTCTTGTCGAGCGCGAGTGTGTCTGCCTTGGCCAGCGTTTCCAGGGCTGCGGCATCACGAATGAGCACTCCGATCTGTGCGCCTCGACCCACGCCGACCATCACCGCCAGCGGTGTCGCCAATCCGAGCGCACACGGACAAGCGATGATCAGCACGGCAACGGCATTCAACAGCCCATGCGCCAGACCGCCTTTTTCTGGTCCCAAGATCGCCCAGCCGAGAAAGGTGAGTACGCTGACCGCGACGACTACCGGCACGAAAAAACCGGCCACACGATCGGCCAGACGCTGAATCGGCGCCCGGCTGCGCTGGGCCGCGCTCACAAGTCGGATGATGCCGGCCAGCAGTGTCTCCTGGCCCACGCGCCGCGCTTCGACGAGCAAGGTGCCATTGCCGTTCATCGTGCCTGCGGTGACTTCCGCGCCCACGTTCTTCTCTACCGGAATCGGCTCGCCGGTGAGGAGAGATTCGTCCACGGCACTGTGGCCCTCATGCACCAGGCCGTCGACCGGCATCTTATCGCCGGGCCGCACGCGCACCCGGTCGCCGGGCTGAATCAACTCCATGGCCAGGTCTTCTTCCCGGCCGTCGGGCAGCACGATACGGGCGGTTTTGGGCGAAAGCCCAATGAGTTGGCGAATTGCCTCGCCGGTCTTGTGCCGGGCGCGCATTTCCAACACTTGACCAAGCAGAACCAGAAGGGTCACAGCCACGGCTGTCTCGAAATACGTCTCGATAGCGCCGTGTTCGGCAAAGCCGGCCGGGAACCAGTGCGGGAAAAGGGTCGCGGCCACGCTGTAAAGAAACGCTGCTACCACGCCCAGCGCGATCAGCGTGAACATGTTTGGGCTTACCTTCACGATGGAGCGCGCGCCGCGGACAAGCAGCGGCCAGCCGGACCAAAGCACCACAGGCACGCTCAAGATCAATTGAATGATGGCACTGACCCGCATCGGCAAAACGTGTCTCAGCGGCCGGCCCGGCACCATGTCGAGCATGGCCAATAATACCACAGGCACGCCGAAGATCGCGCCCCAGAGCAGCCGGCCCTGAAAATCAACGAGTTCCGGATCGGGTTGATCCTCCGGCGAGGCGACTTCCGGCTCCAGAGCCATGCCGCATTTTGGACAAGCGCCCGGCCGGTCGCTCACAACCTCGGGGTGCATCGGGCAAACGTAGCGCTTGCGGGGAACAGAGGACACGGGATGAGAAGTGTGTTGAGAAACAGCCAATCCGGAAGGTTCGTGTTGTTCCTTTTCCCCAGCCAGATACTTGGCGGGTTCCGTTTCGAAGCGGCGCTGGCAGTTCGGATTGCAGAAATAGTAATCCTGCCCCTGAAAATGCACCGGCCCATAAGAATGGGCCGGGTCCACCGTCATGCCGCATACTGGATCGATCATGCCGACTTACCGGCAGTTTCCCGAGGCACACGGGAGATTGCTCGGTCCTCCCGTTTGAATTCTACGCTTGTCTTGCGTCTCCGGCGTGACCGGGTAGTTCGTATCGTACTGGCCTTCGCCGAAAAATGCCTGGCAAGAGCCCCACTGGAAGCGCAATTCGCAGCGAAATGACGTGCAGTTCACGCAGTTGCAATTCTCCCAGGGCTTTTCGACGCGCGGAAAGTGAATCTTGTTGGCGCCGTTGCACTCGCAGACCGGCGAGGGTAGACCAACCGGATAAAACGGGCTCGGCTGAATGATGGCCACGGGCGTGTGGGCATCCGGAATGACCGGTGATTGATACGGGGCGTGAAGCACCGGCGGCACAACGGGTGCCGCCGGCGGCACAACCGGCACCGGCGGCTGGCAATGAACCGTATGCAGCGATAACAACACCACCGATAGTGCAACTATCGTACTTAAGTGCTTCATGAGAGCAGTTCCTTTGCCCTTGTTCTTCAAGATGGGACCCGGATTCCAAAGAACCCGGGTCCCTCTCGGCATGGGTTTCCAACGGGGATAGAAATGGAATCGGCTACCAGTTGTTCCGGTTTCACCAACTATGCCGAAATCAACGAATTGCCAGGTTCAACTGTTCCGGCTGGTCGGCTGGTAGCGGTGGTAACGGATAGGCATCGGGCAGATTTTCAGTTTGCTCCTCGTAAAATGCAGAAGGTTGGCAAAGAATCGCTTTTGTAGCGGCCTAATACCGTTCAGCGTGTGTACAGGAAATGGCCATGGCGCAGATTCGATTGCAACAACGCGAGACCATTGCCAGCGGCTTACCACCGGTCTGCATCGTATGCGGCCGGCCGGCGATCACGCACGTGCGCAAGAATTTCCTCTGGCGGCCTGGCTGGACCAGCTGGCTGCTCTTATCGAGTCTGTTTGTGTCCCTGTTCACCCTGCTTATTCTGCTGCCGCTGTTCATTGTGGTTATCGTCATTTCATTGATGCGAACGCGGCAACGCGCCGTGGAAACCCCGTTGTGTGGCCTCCACCGCCATTACTGGGGCTGGCGCGGGTTCTGGGTCTATTTTCCGTTGCTTGTGATCGTGGTCGCGGTGTTGGGTGAATGTGCGTTGATGCTGAACCATCTGATTGACGACGAGCCATTCCGTTGGCTGTTTGGCGGTTCGATCGTCTTTTTTGTGCTCTGGGCGATGGTGGCCGCCGTGCTCCATACCACGACTATCCGCGCCTCGGAAATCACCGACACCGAAATTACCTTGCAGAAGGTGGATCGCTTCTTTGTCGAATCGCTGCGGCAGGATCGCGGTGAAGTGCAGCAACGGCAACGCCCAGAACCCGCGTGGCCGGATTATGATCCCTACCCGCGAATTGCACCGGCCAACCAATAATCACGGAATCACGGGCTTGGCGTCGTTTCGCGGTTCGGGGCGGATTCCGGAAGCTCCTTTTGCAGTAACTCGAGGTAGCGCTGGGCCTCGCGCCTTCCCTCAAATGGAACCCCCTGACGAACGGCCAAGGCAAAATACTTGCGTGCGCTTTCATTGTCCCCGTACTCCAGCGACAAGAGCGCGCGCCCAAAGTAGCCTGAAGCCGTTTGCTCATAATACGCCAGCGCCTCCCGCAGCATCTGGTTCGTTTCTTTGATCAAGTGAAAGCGGAGAAAGGGATTCTGGACCATCAAATCAAGGAGATGCGCACCGATGATGGAGACCATTTTGCCAGTCCCCATTTTGCCGGTCCACTGCAGCTGATTGCCTATTTGCTCCTGCTCGGCAATAAAGCGATCCATGTATTTAATTGCTTCGGGGAAATCGCCGCGAATCGTCGCGACATTGATTCGCAAGATTTGATAAAACCTTTGGCTGCGCGGATCGAGCTGCTCCACGCCTACCTTTTCTTCGACTTCACCCAAGACGCTCCAGGCCTGCTCGACCTGCCCTAATTGGAGGTACGTCTCGACCAGGCGCAACGCATCGGTAGGGGTGAGTTGTTTTTTGCCGGCTTCGTCCTCCAACAAGCGCATGAGTTCCTTGGTCAACCCATACCTCTCGGCGAGAGCGATTTTGATATGAACGGGCTGGCCCTGCGCGTCTGCCTCGTACAGGCCGCTATTTCTCTCCAACTCCCTTTGCATCTGTTGAAGTTGCTGCTGCAGAAACTTCAAGATCTGCTCGAACTCCTCGTCCGAGCGATTGGACGGCGGCGCGTGCCTGAGAAAATCGATGTTCTTTTTCATGCATTCCACGGCCAGATCAACGTGTCGCGACGAGTAATACAGCCGAATCAACAGCGGGTAGGCGTTATGCACCTGGCCAATGACCCAGTTGTCCTTCGCCAGTTCCGGCGTGAGTCGCGCCAGGCCCTGGCGCAGCGCCGCGATCTTGGCAAGTATAAGGAGTTGCGACTGGCTGCCTCGCGCGAAGTCATCGTAGGCGCTGGCCAGATTGAAATAAGAAATCGGGTCATCCGGATGCAAGGCGATGCCTTTGCGCGCGGCGCGGGTGGCCAGGACCGCCAGGGCCGGCACCTCATCGTCACGGTACCAAACCTGGATCCGTGCCAAGTCCGGAATCTGCCCCCGCCGCCAGGCCTCGGCTGGCAACGTGGCAGGCAAGGCCCGCCACTCCGGCGTCGCGTGGATGCCGATCTCGGCAACCCTCTGAGCCACCTCGTTCACCAGCAGCGCTCGGCTAACCCCCACATCGGTCGCAGTGTTTTCCAGCAACCAATACAAGTTCGATTGCTCTGCCTCTAACGGCACCTGGTCCGGCGCACTCAGAAAATTGTCCCAGGACGTGCGCGCCGGAATCGGCGTATCCGGATCTCCTGCGATTTGTCCCTTCGTCGGCAGCGGAATCCGCGCGGTTTGGGGGCCAAACGCGTTATGGACAAAGTTCTCCTTCAAATTCGACAAGTTGTCCTGCGAATCTTTCGGCGTTGCTTGAGATTCCTTGTCCCGCCAACCCGCGATCATCACATATCCGTTGACGTTCCAGATGGCCCATTCGTCCGGATGCAAGTATAGATAATGCAACAGCGCCGGCATCACAACGGGGTCATGGCGGCTGAAAACGACATAACGAATGCCATACTTGCGAAAAACCTCGCTCAATACCGGACTTTCCGATTTACCGTCTAGGGCGATTTCCCTCAGCGTACGGCGCACGTCAACAAAGTCGCCGGCTCGGTCGCTGAGGAAGGAGTAACGATAGTCAAAGAATCCCTTTTCTTTCGGAGCAAACCAGGCGGCATAATTCACCAGATCGGGGTGGCTCTGGAAGCCGTGCGCGGACTCGGGCAGCCGGCCTTCTTCGCGCCAGCGCTGAATCTGCTCGGCGGCAAGCTTCAATCCTTCATCGGGTTCGGCCCGCCAGGCTACGCGACGGTCCTGCCAGCTCGGCACGACGGGCGTGAGCCAACCGGGCCAGGCCAGGATCACCACCGCGACGCCCAGCGCCAACGTGAGAAGCCGGCCCGTCAGGCCGAGGAATGACAAGACAGCTTCCGGGGTGACATTCACTCCGCCTGGAGGCTCCGACATGGCCGGGGCAACCTCCCCTTTCAATTGATCGTTTGGTCGCAGCGTCCAGCGTGCAATCGCGGCATGAAAGTTCCATACCGCAATCGGCGCTGCCACTACGGTGAAGAACGGAATCGCGCGCGCGTTCAGCGTACTGAGTCCCGCCATCCCCAGCCAGGTCAAAACAATCGGCCAGCGCAATCGGCCGGAGTTCAATCCGAAGGACAAGACGCCCAATGCCAACAAAGCAAAATAACACCACCCCGAATAGCTCTTGCCAAGTGCCTCGTTCGAGTAAAAACGATGATCGAACGGCGAGTAGAACTGATAGCGGAACGAGGCGTCGGTTCGAAACGCCTCCGGCAACTGCGAAGGGTATAGATCGGCGGGCAAGGTAAACGCATGCCAGGTGTGCGGATTCAGCAAACAAGCCAATACGCCAATCACCAGCGAGAGCCCTAACATCTTAAGCTGAGCCGGCCCGGCCGGCTTTTCACCCGGCAATACCTGCTGCACCAATGCGCCGATGAAGAACAACCCGACCAGCGCCGGCCCAAGAAAGAACCAGGCGTCCAGGTTCACCCAGAGCACAAACATCATGGCCAGCGCCGCCGGTAAGCGCCACGAGGCTGGCCGGCTCAAATTGCGCATAAGCAGCCAGAAAGTAATTGCCACGAAAAGAAACGAGATGACCGTGGGCTGTAACAGCAAGCGTGGTGCGGCCGCAATCAAGGCCGCCGCGACCAGCAGTGCCGCCAGCCAGCCTGTTGGATTGGCTCGACTGCCAAGCGGAATTCGCGATTGCGGATCAGGCTGGCACGACAACAGCATGAAGCCAGCCATCAGCGTGAGCAGAATCGCTTTGAGCACTACGGCAACAGCGCCGGTGGAATCAATCTTCCAAATCTCGTACAGGAGCAAGTCGTAGATCCAGGAATGATTCACCCAGTAGCGGCCTTCGGTGCCGAAGCTGAAGGGATCGTGGCCGATAATATAGTCGCCGTGAGCAATGAGCCGGCCGGTCGCCAGGTGCATCCAATAATCACTGTTGTGCACGGCGAAGGAACCGAGCATGAACGCCAGCGCCAGCACCAGCGGAACCATGGCCCATTCCAGACCGCGAAACAATTTCGCCTGGCGCAATGCTGCCAGCCGCTTGAGCGTCTCGGCTCGCTGTGACGCTTCGAGGCTGGCCTTCATTTCCTCTGCTGTTTGCTGTGGCGGCAATGGAGACGTAGGAGGAGCGGAGGCAGTGAAGGCGCCGGCAGGCGGAGTAGGCAATGGATTCGCGACAGGCTCTTCAGACATGGAAAAAACCCAGTGGAAATCAGGCAAATACATTCGGTACGCTGAATTAGGAATTGTAGTTCACGGTAGGCTCGCCGCGCATGGCGGTCAAGGGAAGCCAATGGGCCGCAGCAAAGACTTGGCGGAGATGGAACCTAGCGGCTTCGAATTCGATCAAAGGTTCGAGGCAGAAACGCTTAAACGCATAGATTCCTGTCAGACACTTTTCTTCAATTCGGAGGTTTCGCCATGCGTCTGCTCAGATTCTGCTTAATGGTCGCCTGTGTATTGCCGTTTGCCCCGGGCGCTCTCCAAGCAGATGACGCCGCAGTCAAAGAAGTATTGGACAAAGCCACGAAAGCCCTCGGTGGGCCCGAAAACACGGCCAAACTAAAGGCGGTTTCGCTGAAAGGAAAAATCACTGTCATTCAAGCCGGCAGGAACGATATTCTAAAATTTGAGATGGCGATGGAAGGGCTGGGAAAAATGAAGTTCGATGTGGACGCCATGCGGGGAGACACGGGTGTGAGCATGAAACTCACGGCCGTGATCGCGGAGGAAAATGTTTGGATAGCGCATAGTGGCATGACGGAGAAGGTGGCCAAAGAGGATTCGCGTTTCCTGCGAACACTGTTTTTAGCGGCCCGGGCAGCATCGAGCCCCAATAGCCTGCGCGCCGGCAAAGTTGAACTTGTCCATGGCGGCGAGGCCAAAGCGAATGACACGGAGGCCGTCATCTTGCGCGTCCACGCCAAGGACCTGCCAGACATTGCCATTCATTACGACAAAAAGAACGGTTTGCCCTTGATCAGCGAATTCCGGTCGCCCTTTGGGCCCGGCCCCGGGGAGGAACTGAATTGGGAATTACGCTTTACTGAATTCAAGGAAGTGGGCGGTGCAAAGCAATTCACAAAAATGAAACTGCTGAACCAAGGCGGCACGCTCGCTGAATTCGAATTCACGGACTTCAAAGTTGCTCAGAAATTCGAGGACGCGACCTTTGCAAAACCGTAATTGCGTATCACATTCGAGCTCTATTTGGATTCATCGCGAGTTCGCTGACACGGCGCAATTGGTGACATAAGTCATTATTCAGAAAGTGTTTGGGATTTCCATGGCCGCCTTCACTCAATCCACACCGTCGGCCGGCGAATTACCCATAGAATCAAGATCGAGCCGACTGACAAGCCGGTTGCTGTTGTGTAACCCGAGCGTGCAGCGTTTGCATGCTCACGCAACCGGGGAGAGGCGGTTCTCCGCAGATCGGCCGGGGTCCTTACCTGAAGGAGTTCGGCCATGTTGTACATGTTGCTTGCTGAAATAACGTTGCACGATGTTTTGATGAACCCGCTGTTATGGGTCATCGTCGTGGTCTTGGGCGTTATCGCCCTGATTGAGTTCCTGGGCTTGCGCTATATTCCCAACGACCGCGTGGGGATGGTGGAGAAGCTCTGGTCGAAAAAAGGTTCCGTGCCCGAAGGGCGCATCCTCGCGCTCAATGGCGAGGCCGGCTACCAGGTCGACCTGTTGCGCGGTGGTTTCCACTTTGGTTACTGGCGCTGGCAGTTCAAGATTCATCGCATGCCGCTGGTGACGGTGCCGCAGGGCCAGATTGGCTACGTCTATGCACGCGACGGCGATCCGCTGCCGCCCAGCCAGACATTGGGGCGAGTGGTGCCGTGCAATAACTTTCAAGATGC
>Ga0070732_10001145_pt1 | contig 14676 bp, 12 predicted proteins | sample Coa_R1_5_FD_66449 | JGI IMG/M metagenome (GOLD analysis project Ga0070732, IMG submission 66449) | Surface soil microbial communities from Centralia Pennsylvania, which are recovering from an underground coalmine fire - Coalmine... | ecosystem: Environmental > Terrestrial > Soil > Unclassified ...
TTCCGGGCAAACTGAGTATCGCCCGCCGCCTGATCGACGCATTTGTCGAGGCGACGGGCGATACTCGCTGAACTGAACTAGCTGTAGCGAAGAATTACGGAATTACGGTCCACGGAAGGCGCACTGATGCCGCAAGAAGTTGCCCAGGCTGCATGCGGGGGTGCTACCTGGCAGCGACTTGACGTACACGTCCACGGAGGCCGTGTTGGCCTTGCCGGTAATGGACGACACGGCAGTGGCGTACAGCGTGTGGAACATATCCGGCTGCGTGGTCCGCTGGTCCCAGTACTTGACCCAGCCAGCGAACGTGTAATTCGGGCCGTAGTTCGCGGTGACGGAGATGCTTCCGCGGCAGAAGGTGAGCGGACCACCGAAAATGCTGCACCCGTTCTGGAGGATGTTGTGATTCAGTGGCGAATCGGTTGAGCCGAGTGCGATCGCGGCTGGGCTCGTCGGGCCGAGATTGTTGACGTTCACGTCGTAACCCGGCTGACCTGGCAGCTTATCGACATAGACGGTGATGCTGGCGATGCCCACGTTGCCGGGGCCGCCATTTGGAACGTTCGTCTTGGGCAGCCCGTTCGGGTTCATCTGCGGATTGCGATCGAGTGCGAAGCCCTCCAGCAGGTAGTTGTTCACGGCGCCGAACTGCTGGTTGGTGATGATGTCACCACCGTGCGGCCGCAACCAGGAGATAATCGGGTCGCCCGGGAAGGCAAGGTTCGCGGCTGACTGTTGCGTGGCAGCAACCGTCCTGTACCACCAGCCCTTACTGGCCGTATGCAGGTAGACATACAGCGTGGCTGCGCCAGCCTGTATGCCACCAGCCGGCACAACCGCGGAGAACCCGCTCTTGATGAAATTCGGGCCGAGGAAGTCAGCAACGTCTGGCCGATTTAACCCGACCATGCCGTCGGCGAGCTTGATCCCGCCCTTGTCGCGAGCGCCGCTATAGACCTGAACCTTGTCGAACCCGGCCCAGCCAGTGGCCGTGGTGTCCGCCGCCCAGCCGGTGACCAGCAGGTTGGCGCCCGCGGCGATAGTCTGTCCGGCGCGCGGCGCTTCGACGCGACCGACATACGTGTTGGCTCCGGATGCGTCCGGACCAGCGGTCCATGCGCCCGCCAGCGACGGTGCGCTCTGAGCAAAGCCCGGGGCGACACTCGTCAGAGCCAGAATGGCAGCAGCCAACCCAAACAGGACTTGCTTGGGGCGGCCTCCAAATCGATGGGCCACAGTACTCCCCTTCCACGTTGAAGTGATGGGTGACGCTAATACGCGCAGGTGCCCCTCGGGGCGAGAGCGCCCGCGCACGCGAGTTGGTTCGGCGTGCAGACGGCTCACGTGGCCGCTCTCAGGCAGATCCCTGCATCTGTCAGTCCAATAAGCGGCTTCTCACGGTGTCGCGGTCCTTTCAAATAGAACCCCCTCCCTGTATTAGCCAGTCCCGCCGCGCATTGAACGGGGCGATCGTCAGGTCAGTCAAGAGGCATGTTCACCCTCGGTGAAGGGTTAGACTTCCATAACCCATGGTCCAGACTCCCACTCCGAAGTCGAGCGGCCTCGAAGACGTCGATCGACTGCTGCGCGCCGACCGCGAACATGTGATCCATCCGCTGTATCACCCGACCGATCACGCGCAGCCGATGGTGATTGTTCGCGGGGAAGGTGCGGACATCTTCGACGCCAGCGGGAAACGCTACTTCGATGCGCTGTCCGGCCTCTGGAACGTGAACATTGGCCACGGCCGACCTGAGCTGGCGCAAGCGGCCTTCGAGCAGATGAGCACGCTCGAGTTCAACAACAACTACGTCGGCTTTGCCAATCTACCGTCGGCCCGCCTCGCCGAAAAGCTCATCCAGCTCACCTACCCCAACCTGAATGCGGTGTACTTCACCACCGCCGGGGCTGAATCCAACGAGTCGGCCTTCAAGACCGCTCGCTTCTTCTGGAAGCTGCTGGGCAAACCCGACAAGGTGAAGATCATCTCGCGGCGTTGGGGCTACCACGGAGTGACGATGGCTGCCGCCAGCGCCACCGTGCTGCCAGCGTACCACCGCATGTTCGCGCCGCTCATGCCGAATTTCATCCAGACAACAGGTCCCTATCGGTTCCGCTGCGAGCTCGAGGATGGCGGCATCCGTCCCTGTACGGCGCCATCAGCGCACGACTACGCCGAGGCCCTGGAGCAAACGATCCTGGAGGAAGGTCCGGATACGGTCGCGGCGATCATCGGTGAGCCTGTCCAGGGTGCCGGCGGAGTTATCGTGCCTCCCGACGACTACTGGCCCAAGCTTCGCCAGATTGCGGATCGGCACCAGGTGCTCCTGATGGCCGATGAGGTCATCACCGGGTTCGGTCGAACTGGCAAGTGGTTCGCACTCGACCACTGGAATGTTCAGCCGGACATTATGAGCTTCGCCAAGGGCGTCACCAGTGGCTACCTGCCGCTGGGCGGGATCATGGTCAGCCAGCAGATCCAGAATGCGATCAACGAGGCGCCGCTGGACCTGAAATTCACGCATGCGGCGACGTATTCAGGTCATCCGGTGTGCTGTGCGGTCGGTGTGGCCAATATCGAGATCATGGAGCGCGAAGGCATCGTGGAGCGTGCCGCCGAAACGGGCCGTCGCTTCATTGACCTGCTTCGTCGTCAGCTCGAGCCTTTGGCGTGGGTTGGGCAGGTCCGCGGGATTGGAATGATGGCGGCAGTTGAGCTTGCGGACCCGAACGCCACGGGTAGCGCGTACTACGACAATGCGGTCGGCCTGGCCGCTCGGGTTATCGGCCAGTGCGTCGCCAACGGCGTGCTCACCCGCCGACTGAACAACACGATCGTAATGGCTCCGCCGCTGATCAGCACCGGAGAGCAGTTGTCTCGGCTCGTGGACATCCTCGGCGAAGCCATCCAGCGCGAATCCAGCGTCTGACCGGGTACGTTCGGAACCGGCGCAATGACTCGTCCGAGACAACCCCGCTGGGAGAGTCCGATCGACCAGCAAATCCGCGAGGCCGAAGCCCGCGGCGACTTCGACAATCTGCCCGGCCGGGGCCAGCCACTGCACCTTGAAGACTGGCACGGCGGTGAGTGGGGCATGGCGTATCACGTCCTCAAGCAGGCCGGTGAAACGCTGCCCTGGATTGCCCTGGGCCGCGACATCGAGCAAGCGCAGGCCCGGCTGCGGGACATCCTTGCGGGCGTGCCGCGCATTCCGCATTCCGAGTTAGGGCGTGCACGAGAACGTTACCTCCGAGAAGCAGCCGCCCTGGACAAGCTGCTGGAGGAGTATGCGTTTATGGTCCCAGTGCGCCACCTGGAGCGCGGCCGTCTTCCACAACACATCGCCGCCGCACAGTTCGATGCCGCGGCTAGGCGGAACGGCTGAGCCGCGGATCCAGCGCGTCACGGAGTCCGTCGCCGACCAGATACAGACACAACACCGTCAGAAAAATCGCGCCGCCGGGCGCCCACACCAGCCACGGGCCGCGCGACAGATCCTGTGTGGCGGTCGTCAACATATTTCCCCACGACGGCGTTGGTGGCGCGATGCCGAGTCCCAGGTACGACAGCGCGGACTCGACGAGGATGAGCGTGCCCACGTCGATCGCGGTCAGCACGATCATGAAGGGCAACACGTTTGGCAGCACGTGTTTGAGCACAATCCGGAGAGTGGATGCGCCCGCTGCACGTCCCGCGATGATGAATTCCCGTTCGCCAAGTGACAGCGTTTGACCCCGTGCAAAGAGCGTCGCGTTCGGCCAGCGCACCAGGCCCAGAATTACGACCAGCGCCACGGGTCCGGGTGCAAACAGAACGGACACAATGAGTAACAACGGAATCGTCGGCACGGAGAGCAGGGTGTTTACCACGAACTGGACCAGGTCGTCCGCCCAGCCGCGGGAGTAGCCGGCGAGCAGACCGAGCGCGAGGCCAATGGTCAGGTTGATGAGCGCCGCCCCGCTACCCACCGCCAGCGAAACCCGCGCACCGTAGAGCAGGCGCACGATCTCGCTGCGGCCCAGATTGTCGCTGCCGAGCCAGAACGCGGGTGTGGAGAGCGTCGGTGGCGTGTAGCTGTCGAGCAGGTCCTGCTGCGTTTCGCGATAGTGGAACAGGTTGACGCTCAACACATCCGCTGCAACTGCCAGTGCCACCATGATCAGCAGCACGGAGATCGCGCCCAGGGTGACGTGGTCGCGTTGGAGGCGTGCAAGTGCGGTGCGCCACAAACCCCGCGTAGAGCGAAGCTTATGCGCGTCGGATGCGCGGATCGACGACTCCATACGCCACGTCGCGCACGATGTAGGCGCCCAGCAGCATCGTGCTGGCAATCACCACCACGCCCATCACAATGGGGTAGTCCTTCGAACGCGCCGCGTCGTAGGCCATGCGACCCATGCCCGGCCACGCAAACACCTGTTCCACTACCACCGCCCCCGAGAGGAGGAATGCGATAGTGTTGCCCACCGCGGTAACCAGCGGCAGGAGCGCGTTGCGCAAGGTGTGGACGTACAGCACCAGCCGTTCTTGCAACCCTTTTGCGCGCGCCGTCCGCACGTAATCTTGACCGAGCACTTCGAGGGTTTCGGTCCGAGCGTAGCGCGAAAGGTTGGCAATGCCGGCCAGGCTGAGCGTGAGCACCGGACCCACCAGGTGCGCGAGCCGGTCAGCGATGTCGAGGTTGTCTTTGCCGATCGTGAGCATGCCGCCAACTGGAAACATGCGGAACTGGACTGACAGGATCAGGATGAAGAGCAGACCAAACCAGAAGTCCGGAATGGCGTGGCCAGCCGCGCCCAGCACCCGCACGCCCTGATCGAGTGCGCTGCCACGGTGCCTGGCCGCCAGCACTCCGAGCGGCACCCCAATGACCACCGTCACAATCAGGCTCAGCACGCCGAGAATCAGCGTGTTGGGGAGGGCTGAGCCAATCATGTCCAGCACCGGCCGGTGGTACAGAAATGACTGTCCAAAGTCGCCGGTGAGCAGGTGCTTGAGCCAGTTGAGATACTGTACTGGCAACGGCTGATCCAGGCCGTACGCCTGGCGCATGTTCTGCAGGTCCGCTGGCGAGAGGTTCTGCGCCCCAGCCACCATCACCAGCACGGGATCCCCCGGCGCCAGCCGCAACACCATAAACGACAGCAGCGTGATGCCAAACCAGGTGGGCACCGCCTGAACCAATCGCCGCAAGACAAACCTACCCACCGGCCAACCCCCTCACCGCCGCAGTGCGTTCACCACGCGAACCCGCTCGGCGTGTGGGTGGCGTCACCGAACTGGAGTCTGCTTCTCTTCAGAACCACCCGTGGCGAATTGCGCCATCGGGCCCGGACAAAATGCCCCGCGCAGCGGCCCCCGCGGAGCGGTACCCCTACGAACGTTCGTCCCACGAATTGGCGCGTTACTGAATCCACCAGGTCTCAGGACTGGCTTGTCCTACCCGTGCATAGGGCCCAGGGTCAATCCCCTGGATCTTCGCATTCACCCCCAGCAAGATATTGTTGGCAAAGCCGAAGTTATACGGCTGTTCCTCATTCAAAATCGTATTGGCCCGCTTGAACGCGTCTTTCCGGTCAGCCGGCGCGCAATGGGTACGGCTATCGTCGATGGCCTTATCAAGGTCCGCGTTCTTGTACTGAATCGAATTATTCTCCCCAGCATGCGTTGAATTCGAATCCCAGATGGAATACATGTCGGGGTCAGAAGTCAGCGACCAGCCGATAACAATGGCGTCGTAGTCGTGCCCACCCTGGTCCCCGTAGGTTGGGTCCTTGGATTGCGTCAAGCGGTCCACCAGCGCTTCGAACGACTCCGTCTTCGGATCCACGCTGATGCCAATCTGCTTGTATTGCTCGGCGGCTACTTGAATCAGCGTTTCCCGAATCACATTGCCTGAGTTGGTGATAATCGAAAACGCAAGCCTGGTTCCGTCCTTCTGATAAATACCGTCGGCATCCTTGGCCCAGCCGTCGTCCTGCAGCAGCTGCTCCGCTTTGGCCGGATCATAGTCGTACGTATTCAGTCCTGAGGGGTCGTACGCCCACGACACTGGCGGCGTATGCGCCACCATCTTCACGCCTTCGCCGAACAGGACTTTGTCCACCACCTGCTGGATATTCAGTCCGTACGCCAGCGCCTGACGTACGGCTTTATCCTGCAGGAACTCCTTACCGCCGCGCATCTGATTCCAGCCAATGAACGTGTAGCCCAGGTTCAGATATTTGAACACTTTCACCGACGGAACCGTTTGCATGTCCTGCAGGTCCTTCGGGTCGAACTGGGCCATATCCACTTCGCCAACCTTGAGCGCCGCCGTGAGCGCGTCCTGGTTGGGATAGGTCTTGTGGACCCACTCGTCGATGTTGGCTTTCTGCCAGTAGTTGTCATTGCGACCGAGCGTGACGTGGTCGTTGGGTACCCACTCCTTGAACGTGAACGCCCCACTGGTCACCGGGGGTGCGGCGTTTTCGGGCGCATCGTCCAGGTTTTTGCTGGCGTCGCTCGGATCGATGTACTTCCCGAACACGCTCTTCGGAATAATCGAGAGCGTCCCAATCTGGGTCAGCGCGGGGCAGAAGGAGTTGGCCAGGTTGACGGTAATGGAATTGCCATCGATGGCGATGCCTGATACGTCATCGGCGGTGCCATCGATGAACGGTCGGGCCCCGACAATCTGGTCCACGTTGTTCTTGTGATTGGTCTTCTTGCTGCGCAAGAGCGCCATGACACTGAACTTGAAGTCGTCGCCCGTCAGCGGCGAACCATCGCTGAATTTGAGTCCATCTCGCAACTGGAACGTCAGCGTTTTGCCATCCGAAGAAAAGTCGTATTTCTCGGCAAGATTCGGCTGGACCTCACCGGTTTTCGCATCCACTGTCAGCAGACCAGTGAACAACCGACTGGCCACAATGTCAGAGGGCACGTCGCTGACGAGGACCGGGTTGAGCGTCTTGATGTCCGCAATATCGCCAACGATCACGCGCCCACCCGGTTTGGGTTGCCCAACGCCGATAGTTGGCCCCGGCACCGCCGGCGCCGATGTCGGCTGGCTGGCAATGGCTTGTGTTGCCGACGACGTTGAAGTTGCGCTCGTTAGCGTAGGCGCGCTGGTTGGTGCCGCGGGACCGCATGCCGCCGCGAGGACCAGCACGGTCATCGCCAGAATCGAAACGAAGTGTTGCATGCTGGACCTCATCACGCGTAGGTCTTCGCACCCGCGCCGTTCATCTCGACGAGCGCCTTGTCGCCATCACCTGCTCGTACGTTGACCGCGCGCATGCCATCCGGAATCAGTGTGACCAGATACCCCTGGGACAGCGCGTCCAGTGCGCTCGACCGAACGCAATAATCCGTCGCCAGCCCACCAACAAACAGACGTTTTACGCCGCGATTTTGAAGAAGTGTCCCAAGCGTTGCGCCGTTCTCATCACGCGCCTGAAAGGCCGAGTAGGCGTCTTCTGTCTCGCCCATCCCCTTCGACACAATCGTGATCCTTTCGGGAAGATGTAGACGTCCGTGAAAGTCGGCACCATGGGTACCCATTACACAGTGGGGCGGCCAGATACCACCGTACTCTTTGAAGTGCGTCGTTCGTGCGGGATGCCAGTCGCGCGAAACGAAGATGGGGATTGCCTGACGTTCGGCGGCCGCGGCCCAGGCGCTCAGTACGGGCATGACGGCATCACCGTCCAGCACCGGTAGCGAGCCGCCAGGGCAGAAATCGTTTTGGGGATCTACCAGGAGCAGACCATCGCCTGGTTCAAAGTGTGGCGGAGTTGACATGGCCGTATCTCGGCCATCCTACCTCCACGGTTTAACCAGGGCGAAGCCCGCGCGTGGCGCCGATGCCGCCGTCATCGCCGCCATCAAGTCGCTTTCGGAGATCTGCTCGTCGGGTCCCGAGTCGCCTATTCCCAGTGGATCGCTGTAGACGAAATCGCTGCCGATGATTCCGTGCACCACCAGGTAATGATCGTCCAGCGCTTGCGAGCCCGAATGCGCGGGCAGCGCACGATACGACACCTGCACGATGACAGGGTGGTTGGCTTCGATCTCATCCCGTAACGTGCTCGGTGTCCACTGGAGAAAGTGGTCGGTGCGGTCCGCATCACGCGCCCACAGGCCATCCGCGTGCACTCCAAAGCTCTCCGCTACGCTCGCCAGGTTGTACACGAACACGCCATAGCGATCCGAGTAGCCACCCGGATCACCCCACCACGAGTGCTGCGCCTGCATCGCGCGCACGCGCACTTCCCAGGCCGAGGCGTCGATGCCGTAGTAGGCCAGTGCCATCGACAGCGAGGTGGGCCCGCAGTTGGCCAGCGCATACGGCGAGCCGTCGAGTTGATTGCGATACGGGACGTCGAGCACGTGCTGGGCGTCGCTGCCTGAAAACAAAAGCGTTGCGGCGAAGACCAGCCACCCCAGCATGGCGGCGCCACGCTACCTCGGCGTGACGGCATTCCGGTAGAGCTGTGATTAAGTCTGGGTTGAACCGCCGCCCGAAGCGCGCAGATCGTTGAGATACGCGGCAGACAGCGCCGCCAGTGCACCATCGGTCGGTACGCCCTGCGCATCCACAAGGCCGAAGACGCGGTCCAACTGCTCGGGTCCGTTGGTCGCCCAGGTATATGCCAGCCCACCCAGGACGACGCCCGGGCGCGAGCGGATCGTCGCCCAGTCCTCCTGGTAGCCGAGCGGTCGCTGCGTTGGCCCGTCCCCGCCAGGCGCGTACTCGGAGATCACCAGCGGCATGTCCAGAAATTGCGACGGCCAGGCCGAGATGATCTGCTGCAGCCGTGGTTCGGCGTAGACGTTCGCGCCATACACCAACCAGGGCCGATCCACGCCCGTTGCCTCGAACGACGCCTTCAGGCGCGGCAAATACACGTCTTCCGCGTCGCGATAGATCACCGGATGGTTGGGATCGAGCTCGTGGACGCGGTCGACGAGCCGCGGTAGGAAGGCCGCGAACGCGTCGGCTTGCGCGCGAACCGCTGGATTGTCGCCCTGGTCGCGCAGGTGCGGGTACAGGATGCGGTGCAGGTCCTCGTTGCCTGGCGCCCACATGCGCACCGCGGGGTCATCTTTGTACTTCTCGACGTAGGCCGAGACGTGGTCCAGGATGCTTTGCTGAACGTTCGGGTTGTCGTAGGGCCAGTCCTGATTGAGCTCGAATGGCATGAGCACACCGATGCCGTTGCGCGCCGCCGCGTCAAGCGTGACCTGGTCGAACTGAGGCTCGAACCAGCCTTCGATGGTGTTGATGCCGAGTTGACGCATCGCGGAGAAGTCGCGCTGATATAGCTGCGCGCGCTGATCATCCGGCAGCCCCGCGTACTGCGGGTTGTAGCCGACTCCGCGAAGGACCTCCGGCGTGCCGTTGACCAGGTACTGCCAGGTGCCGTCAGCATCGCGGACCACTTGCACGTGCGACGGTCCAGCCGTTGCGGAAACGCTGTCCAGCCGGTCAACCCGCCCCGCCGCAGCCCATGGCACCCCGGTACCGTCGAAATTGGGCAGGCCGATGGCCACGGCTCCGATGGGCGAGATGGCCGTCGCAATCGCCACGCTCGCACCCGCGAGAGTCAATCCCACCGGCCGTCGATGTGTCGCCCTCTTTGTTTGCGCGTCCGTCCTTCGGTTCTGCTTCACCTCGCGTGCTCGAGGCGCAAAGCGCACACGTTGCCACAACCGGTGGGTTCCCACTGGGGTAAACACGATGAGCAGCGCACAGGCATAGGCGACAAGGACCATCGCGCCGCCGACGATGCCTGTCTGCACGGGGTCCGGCCACTGCTGCAAGGCGTCGGTGAACCACGAGCCACTGCCGCCCGCCTGCGCGGTCGCGACGGCGAAGGGCAGGCCCGAGGCATCGAGGTCGGCCAGGTGGACATGGCGATCGAGCAGATGGTTGACCACGACCTGGCCCTGAATCAGCCAGCCGAGGAGCCCAACGCTCGTGCGCGAGGCGCCCCAGCCGCGCACCAGCCAGATTCCCAGGGCGAGCATGATGACGTCGCTGCCCAGCCTGGCCAGGTCGCGCCCGAGAACAGGCGTGCCGCTCGCCGCGACGAGGCTGATGGCGGCCCCAGGCACGACTCGGTCCGGTGCCAGGACCGCCCAGGGCGCGATCGCGTGCAGCACGCCGCCGATTGGCGCGGCGATGGCCAGCCCGGCGACGTCGACCCCGCCGGCCGCGTGTACCGCGGCCCCCAGATAAATGGGATCGAGTCCGAGGAAGCCGATGATCGGCTCCCAAAGCCCGCTGGAGGCAAACGCGTGCAGGCCAGCCGCAACAATCCAGATCGCCAGCTCGTGCCCGAGGCCGATGACTGGCCGCAGCAGGATGTACACGAACAGTGCGAGCAGGACGAAACGGCCTCCAACCACACGCGCCCGCCAGCTCGGCACGTTCCTGAATGTACGTACCTTTAGGGATGGATCGCAAGTCTTAACGCGCGCACCCGTGGACCGCCCCGTCGAAGACGTCCCGTTACGCGCATCACATGCAGCGTGAGCCCGCTTCAGGTGTCGCTCACCAGACTCTCCGCGCCGGCGGGAAACAGGGTGGTGATTGACCTTGGCGGCAACGTGAGCTGCCCCTGGTCGCCGCTGAGCTTGAGCCGCCCAACAACTTCCGCCAGGTGCCCGCGGGCGGTGCGCGTGACGGTCCAGTCCTCATACCGGCTGCCCGGCAGGTCCACGTTCAGGTCGATCGACCCGAACGCCTCGCTCACCAGGATGATCGCCGGCTGCCCGCTCGGGGTGCGCACCTCGAGGGTATTCAGGTCGTCGCCGCCCCATTGCTCGTCGGGCAAGACGACCGCCCCAGGCTGCAGGTACGGCAGGATCTGCAGGAGCCCGTAATACCGCACCCTGCGTTTGAAGTCTTCGGCCGGTCCTTCCAACAACCCCCATCGGGTAATCGAATCGTGCCCCGGCTGCAAATAGTCAACCGCGTCCCAGTACAGCGCCGCGTCGGCGCCCTCTCGGAAGTGCGATAGCAGCGTGCTGGCGATGTCGAGCGTAAAGCCGTACTGGTTGTGGGCTTCCTGGCCCGCGTCGAGGTCGCCAAAGTTGAACGAGGTGTACTCGGTGACGATCACCGGCAGGTCGGTCCTGTACCGATGCACGAGGTCGACCACCCTGCCGACGTCGTCGCTCGGAAAGTACTGGTGAAAGCCGACAAAGGCCATGTTGTCGAGCACGTCGGGATCGCTCAAGAGCGGCGGCAGGTACGACAGCGCGTCGGCGCCGTCGGCGGTGTCCGGGCCGTACAGCTTCACTCCATCCTGAGCCACAAGCGGCGCAAGCTGGTGCGCAATGTAGGCCAGGCCGTCGGGCGGGATCTGGTTCCCGTCGCCGCCGTCTGGCTCGTTGGCAATCGTCGTCGCCCACAACTGGACCTGCTGGATGCGCACCAGGAAGTGCACGAGTGTGGCGACGTACTCGACATAATCGTCGTAGTAGCGCGGCAGGAGCAGACCGCGCCGCGTGCCGTCGTCGGTGAACTGGCTGGGCCCGCCCCAGATGCCGAGCACGATTTTGACCCCTGCGCGATTCAAGCGTCGGAAGAAGCTCCAGCTGTGGGCGTAGGGCGCGGACGACAGCATCGACTCGTAGACGGCCGGGCCGAGCTCAGAAGCCGGCAGGTAGTCCGGGGCGGCCGGCAGCAAACCCGAATCGAGTCGCACGATTGCGGGCTGGAAGGGATCGAGCACCTCGGAGCGGAAGAGGCTGCGGAACTCTGGACAGCTCCACAGCGCGTTTTCCATGTTGAAGCCCGTCCCAAGAATGGGCCGACCCCCCGCCGACTCCGTCTGAGTCCGATCCGAGCCGGCCTCGCCCTGCAGTTCGCCCTGCGTGGCGTCCGCGGCCTGCTGGTCGCTTGTGTCGTTCGCTGACTGCTGCCCGCTCTGCGTTGCGTCCGCGGCCTGCTGCTCGCTCGGCGTGCCGTTCGCTGTCTGCTGGTCGCTCTGCGTTGCGTCCGCGGACTGCTGCGAAGCGCCCGCGTTCAGGTCCACGCGCAGTGTGACTGGCTCCGGCGCCTCCGTAGACACCGAGTGCGCCTCCAGCGGGTCTGGCCACGGGGGCGGCGCGGCTGGCCCCGGCTCACAGCCCGTGTAAAACCGCGTCTCCTGAATATCGCCCGCCTGCGACGTCGCCATGGTTGTCCCCGTGCTGACCACCATCAGCCCCAGGCTCAACACCAGAACCCCGACCCGTTGGACCACGGACCAAGTTGTCGCAGCGCGTCCTTTGTATCGTCAAGCTATTCAGGTCCCGCGCATCCCCCGGCAGACGTGTCGATTTCGCGGAGGGTCGTTCGTCTTACCCCCGTCACGATCTCCCAAACGAGGAGGGCGAACCACGATGAAGTACATCATGCTGATCTACCAAGGCTCCGCGCTCGAGCGACAGGCCGCGCTCCCCGCCGACGAGCAGAAGCAGGTCTACGCTGACTACCAGGGCATCAACGAGACGCCAGGCGTTACCCCAGGGCTGCCGATGGGCCTCGCCCAGAACGCGACCACCGTGCGCGTCGAAGGCGGCAAGACGCTGACCACCGACGGGCCGTTCGTCGGTATGAAGGAAGCTGTTGGCGGCTGGTTCATCCTGGAGGCCGATAATCTCGACGCGGCCATCGAGGTGGCGGCCCGAGTGCCTGCCGCCCGCTACGGCGGCGCGGTCGAGATTCGACCCTCCGAGGTGTACTGGTAACCAGCCTCGAGCAGATCTTCCGCGAGGAGTGGGGCCGCGTTCTGGCCTCGCTCATCGGCTTCCTTGGCAACTTTGACCTCGCCGAGGAAGCCGCGCAGGAGGCATTTCTCATCGCCGCCGAGCGCTGGCCACGCGATGGAATCCCAACCAACCCGCGCGCCTGGTTGATGACGACGGCTCGCAACCGGGCGACGGATCGGATCCGCCGGGAGCGGGCTCTGGCCAGCAAGTCCGCCGCACTGGTCGCGGCGAACGCCGCGGAGGTGCCTATGGACAGCGCGACCTTTCCCGATCAGCGTCTGGAGCTCATCTTTACGTGCTGCCACCCGGCCCTCGCGCTCGAGGCCCAGGTTGCGCTGACACTGCGCGCCCTGGGTGGCCTCACCACGTCCGAGATTGCCCGCGCGTTCCTGGTCCCTGAAGCGACGATGGCGCAGCGGTTGGTGCGGGCCAAGCGCAAGATCAAAGCCGCGGCGATTCCGTTTCGCGTCCCCCCGCCGCACCTGCTGAGCGAACGGCTCGACGCCGTTCTGGCCGTCGTCTATCTGATTTTCAACGAGGGCTACGGCGGCCGCGACGAGCTCGCTGGCGAAGCAATCTGGTTGGGGCGCGCGCTGGCCGAACTGCTGCCAAACGAGTCAGAGGTGCACGGGCTGTTGGCAATGATGCTCTTGCACGACTCGCGTCGTCGCGCGCGGTTCCGCGACGGCGAACTGGTCCTGCTCGGCGACCAGGACCGCTCACGCTGGAATTGGCAGCAGATTGCCGATGGACGCGTCGAGCTTGACCGCGCGCTTGCCCAGAGTGGCCGCGGGCCATACCTCCTGCAGGCGGCGATTGCGTCGTTGCACGCTGAGACACCCTGCGACTGGGCGCAGATCGCACTGCTCTACGCCGAGCTCGCGCGCCTGACCGGTTCTCCTGTCGTGGAGCTCAACCGTGCGATCGCCGTCGCCGAAGTCGACGGCCCCGAGGCAGGCCTGCGCATCGTCGACGGCCTTGGACTCGAGGACTTCCGGTACCTCCACTCGACCAGGGCCGAACTGCTGCGACGCCTCGGCCGAACCGACGAGGCGCGGGCGGCCTATCGCTGCGCGAGGCAACTCACGCAGGACGGCGCCGAACGCCGCTTCCTCGACCGCCGCCTCGCCGAGCTGGCCATCACCCCAGCCCCAGGCTAACTCCAGCGCCCGCGAAGCCAGCGCACTTGTCGCGGCACGCATCCGCCACGCCTTGGTTCGTGCCCTGGCGCCCAGTCGGCAACGCACCGCAGAGCTATTCGTTTTGCGGGCGACCGCGAAGGGCTTGCATTCACCCAGCCTCCGGTTACACTGAGGTCTGGAACAAGTGTTCGTCTCATCCACGCCCACCGGCGCGACCTGGAAGGACTCCCTGAACCCCGCCCAGCGCGAGGCGGTTACCGCTGGCGATGGTCCCATCCTGGTCATCGCCGGTGCCGGCACCGGCAAGACCTGGACGCTGGCCTGCCGGGTTGCGCATCTGATCGAGCAGGGCACCCCGCCCGAGCGCATCCTGCTGTTGACCTTCTCCCGGCGCGCCGCGCGCGAGATGCTCCAGCGCGCCGGTCGCCTGGTCAGTCAGACCCGGGCGGGCAAGGTGTGGGGCGGTACGTTTCACGCGATCGCCAATCGCCTGCTGCGCATCTACGGTCGCCCGCTTGCACTTTCCCCCGACTTTACGGTCCTGGATCAGGCCGACATGGCCGACCTGATGGACCTGATCCGCGGTGAGCAGCACTCCGCCAGCGTAAAAAAGCGCTTCCCGAGGAAAGACACGCTGGCCGCGATCTACTCGCGCATGGTCAACGCGGGCGAACCGCTCAGCGCAGTGCTGGAGCACGCCTTTCCGTGGTGTCGCGACGACGCCGACGGCATCCGCGCCATTTTCGCCGAGTACACCCGCCGCAAGCGGGCGCAAAACGTGCTGGA
>Ga0070732_10001146_pt1 | contig 14662 bp, 7 predicted proteins | sample Coa_R1_5_FD_66449 | JGI IMG/M metagenome (GOLD analysis project Ga0070732, IMG submission 66449) | Surface soil microbial communities from Centralia Pennsylvania, which are recovering from an underground coalmine fire - Coalmine... | ecosystem: Environmental > Terrestrial > Soil > Unclassified ...
TGCTGCCCCAGGAGACGGTGCTCAACCCGCTGAGGTAGACGTTCGCGCCGCCGTCGACGGCGATGCCGAACGCGAAGTCGTTCCCCTTGCCGCCCAGGAAGGTGTGCCAGAGCAACGCCCCGGTGGTCGTCTCGAGCTCCGCGACGAAGCCGTCCTCGAGCGCCGTGTACCCGTGTCCTGGACTCCCCCACGAGGTGTCGCTCGAGCCCGCCAGGTAGAGGTTGCCGCGTCGGTCCAGAGCGATGCCGACACCGTCGTCGTTTCCCTTGCCGCCGAGGAAGGTGTGCCAGGCGAGCTTCCCGGTGGCCGCGTCGAGCTTCGCCGCGAAGGCGTCATCGGCCCCGGCGAAGCCGTGCACCGGGTGGTCGCCCCACCCGGTGCGGCTCCAGCCCGTCACGTAGACACCGCCGCTGCCGTCCACCGCCACACCTCGACCATGGTCGTTGCCCGGGCCACCCAGGAAGGTGTTCCACCGTAGCTCCCCGGTCGCGGCGTCGAGCTTCGCGGCGAAGGCGTCTCTGGCCGCCGCGTAGGGACGCACGGGCGTGCCCCAGGTGCCCATGCTGGATCCGGAAAGGTAGAGGTTCCCGCTCTCGTCGACCGCGATGCCATGGCCCAAGGCCTCGCCCTTGCCGCCGAGGAAGGTGTTCCACACCAGGGCGCCGGTCTTCGCATCGAGCTTGGCGCCGAAGGCGTCGCGGTCTCCCGTGTGCGCCCGTACCGGGCGGCCCCACGAGTTGTCGCTGCGCCCCGTGACGTAGACGCTGCCGTGTGCGTCCACCGCGATGCCGCTCCCGTCGGTTCCCTTGGTGGGGGGAAGCCTGAGCCCCAGCTGCTCGGCCGCGATGCGCTCGTCCTCGGTTGGAATCCTCGGGCCGCCGAGGAACGTGTGCCACGCGAGCGTACCCTTCGCCCCGTCGAGCTTGGCGACGAACGCATCCATCCCTGGTGAAAACGGCCGCGCCGGACCGCTCCCCCAGGCCGCCCCGCTCGCTCCCGTGACGTAGACGCCGCCGCTGCGGTCCAGCGCGATGGCGTGGCCATAGTCATCGCCGTCGCCGCCCAGGAACGTGATCCAGGCCAGGGCCCCATGCACGTCGAGCTTGGCCACGAACGCGTCGAAGCCCTGGGTGTAGGCGCGCACGGGCTTACCCCACCCGGCGGCGCTCGTCCCCGTCAAGTAGACGTTGCCGCCGTCGTCGACGGCGATCCTTCCCGCCACGTCCCTTCCCGGCCCGCCGAGGAACGTCACCCAGCTTCCGGCGCAGCCTCCACCCGTGGCCGCCATCGTCCCCGTGGGGGTGCAGCAGAGCAGCGCCACCGCCACCGCCAGCGCCAGCGCGGAACAGCGGCGCGAGGGCTTCCTCTCCGGGCTCGCATGCATGCTCACCTCCTCCTGCCAGGGATGCGCAGACGACGGCCGTCATGGGACAGCGGGCAAGCCTCGAGGCCGGTACGGCGTTGCTGACGGCTATTGCAGTGCGGTGACATAGTTGATGGGAGCGTGATCGGCGAGGTCGCGGACCTCTACGGTGCCGAGTTTCCAGGTCTCCTGCAGGAGATACTCTTCACGCGCCGTCTCGCGATCGGCTTGCACGAACGCGTCCGTGGCGGTGGCGCTGGTCGTGACCCGTCCCTGGCGATCGATGTAGATCTGTGTCCCCACGTGCCGGAAGAGGGAACCGAGCTCGGGAGGCAGGCGGGTCACGAGGTCGCAGCAATCGACATAGCGCGAGACCGCGGCCGCCGGCACGGTATTGACGAAGTCTTGATCGCCGACCCGGGGCGACCCGATCGTCACCAGCCTGGCGGATGCGTTCAGGCTCGCCAGCAGCGTGCCCATGGCCGCGCCGAGGCTGTGGCCGGTCAGGAGCAGCCGCCCCGGGTGCCGCGCGATCCAGGCCTGGACGTCGGTGCGCACCCGAGCCAGGGCCCTTGCGAAGCCTCGGTGGACCTTACCCCCTTTCTCCCAGGGGTCCAGGATGGCGTCCAGGTCATCCGCCAGATCGGTCGGCGCGTCCGGCTGCGTGCCCCGGAATGCGACCAGGGCGGTCCTCGACCCGGAGCTCCACGCCGCGAACGCCTGCGAGCCCTCGCGGTCGAAGAACGCGATCTCTGCGAAACCGACGGTCTGCAACGCGGTGATGATCTCGCCTCTCTGCCGTGGGTCGCTCTCGAAGCGCTTGTAGGTGAGCCGGGACGCTTCCGCGCAGAGCAGGTCCTCCGAAGGCGGGGTGTGGAGCGGCAAGATGCTCGGCTGCTGTTCCGGGTGGTAGAGAGCGACTCGGCTCGCATCGTAAGGCGCGGTACGCATCGGAAGATCCTTTCTGCGCGGGAGCGGAGGGGCCGCGGGGGAACGAATTCCGCCGCGTCAGGGCCTCGCCAGCACCTCGCTCCTGGCGTTGATCAGGACGCGGCGAGGTTTCTTGGGCGGCTTGAGGAGGAGGTCGACGGCGGCGGTGGTCGCGCCGGCCATCGGCACCACGCCGACGCGGACGTACTGCTCCCTGTCCAGCTCGAGGTAGATGGGCACGAGGGCACGGAAGTCGGACGAGACGCCCTCCTGGGCGATCTTGCCCTTGATCCGCACCTGGGCGTCGGCCGCCGCCTCGAGCTTGAGGTCGACGGTGTAGCGGGGGGCCTCGGTGCCATAGACCCATTGCCGGAAGAACCAGTCCATCTTGCCGTCGCCGGTGGCGTTCATCGCCGGCACCATGTGCCGCTCGACCACTCTCTGGAAGTCCGCGGTGGTGGCGCTCTTGCCCGCGAAGCTGCTCGCGTAGTCCTTCATCATGGCGATGAAGCGAGCGTCCGGCACGGTGGACGCGAAGTCCCACATCATCATCCGCAGCATGTGCAGCACGTAGGCGCCCTTGGAATAGATCAGCGCCTCGTACGCGTAGGGGCTCTTGCGGGTGGCGAGGCGCTCGCCCTCGACGATCGGCCCGGCGTCGATGTTGGCGATCTGGCTGCCGGGCACGTTGGTCGCGAAGAGGGCGCCGCGGGCCCCGCGCCAGTGCTGCTCGTAGGCGCCCCAGCCCTGGGTGTGCTGCAGCGCCAGCGCCGCCGAGAAGTCGGCGAAGCCCTCCTCGAGCCAGGTGTCGCGGTAGGACGCGGTGCCGACCAGGTGCCCCCACCACTGGTGGGCGAACTCATGAAAGCCGACGGTGTCGACGAACTCCTTGGTGCCCAGCAGTCCCAGGTTCATGCGGTCGGTGCCGGTGAGGAACGCCAGGTAGGGCAGGAAGATCAGCGACGGCCAGGACTGGCCGAAGGCCAGCTGCGGTTGCTGGGTGATCGCCACGTGCGGGTCGGCCAGCGGGCCGAAGTAGGTGCTGAACACCCGGGCCGCATTGATCGCGTCGGCCATGGTGTCCTGGGCCAGGCGGCCGGTGTTGACGCCGCCCGGGAGGCTGCGGTCGTTGGTGAAGACCGCCAGCTCGATGCCGCTCGTCTCCTCGCGCTGTGCAAGCTTCCTGAACTTGCCGTAATTGAATCCGGCAACCTGGACCGCGGTGTCGGTCCGCCAGACCGAGGTGCTGGTGCGGCCCTCGGTCCGCAGCTCCACCTGCTTGCCGATCGAGATGACCTCATTGCCTTGAGGCACGTGGTAGACGAGCTCGAAGGTGGCCGGATCGGAGAACACGCCGAGGTTGGCGTACCAGCTCGTGCGGGCACCGACCACGAAGTTCTGGCCGCCGACGTCGGCGAGCACGGAGTCGCCCTGGTAGCTGATCCGCAGCAGCACGACCGACTTGGCGGCGAGGGGCTCGGGGAAGACCACCGCCGCGTCGCTGTCCTCCTTGGCCGCCTCCTGGACGAAGGCGGCCGGCCGCCAGGCGGGCTCGCGCTGCGGGGTCGCCGGCGGCGCCGTGGCGGTGGGGGAGGCGGCGGGCGCGACGGCGGCGGGCGCGACGGTGGGTGGCTCGGCCACCGCGTAGGAGGCCGTGCTGATCCGCAGCCGCTCGAGCAGATGGATGGGCAGCACTCGGAGGCCGGGCGACAGCACCTGGAACCGGATCGTGGTGAGGCCCGCGACGTCGGTACCATGCTGGATGGTCGTCTCGACGTTGTAGTGAAGCGCGTGGGCGAGGCGCTTGGCGGGGCTGAAGTGCCCGGTCTCCACTTCGGCCTTGCGGTCGCACAGGTACCAGGCGCCGCCGCGGTCGGGATCCGGGACGTAGAGCATGGTGTCTTCCGCACCCGCCCGCGCGATCGCGCCCAGGGCTTCGGCGCCGTTCGGGTCCACCACCGCCAGCGCCGGCAGCAGCTTCCTGCCCTCGAGCAGCGCCATGAACACGCCGCTGGTGAGCCCCGGGCTGTTGAGCAGGTCCGCGAGCAGCCGCAGATGCAAGTTCATCTGGAAGTCGCTGCGCTGCCGCTTGAACCACCGCTCGTAGACCTGCTTCGCCTTCGGGTCCGGCGCCCGCGCCTCGCTCGGCGCCGCGGCGAGGATCTCCTGCGCCGTGTCGTCGGCGAAGAGGAGCACCAGCTCCTCGAAGCGATCCTCGAGCACCTCGAAGCCCTTGCCGGCGCCGGAGGAGAGTGCCAGCTGGCGCCGCTCGGCCGGCGTCGCCGGAGTCAGGCGGAAGCGCCCCTGGCCGAGGAAGACCGCACCGATCGTGCGCCCTGCCACCGGGGCGAGGAAGTGGAACGCTCCGGTCTCGAACTCGAAGTGGAAGACGTCGCGATCCAGCACCAGTCCCTTGACCGGCGCGACCCGCCCGTCCGGCCGAGCGGCTCGCAAGGCAAGATAGGTCGCGTCGGCGCTGCCGGCCGCGACCGTCGCGGCCTGGACGGCGCCGGCGCCAGTCAAGCCAAGGGCAAGGACGGCGCCGGCAAGGAGAGGAACGGCGGCCGCGGGTTTCATTGTCATAGGGAGTAGCCTCGCATGGCTCCGCTGGTTCGTCCCGCCCGGCGGACGATCCCTGACCTGAACTGAGCCCCGGCGTGAGCTTCTATTATAAGTCATTCCAGCACTGAGATGGCTTGGCCGAGGGCCGGTATGCGGCGGGGCGGCGGAGATCCCGCCGCGAGGGGGGTTCGCGGAGCCGGACGATCTCGACGCCCGGCCCCGCGGCGTCTCAGTGGACCGGCTTTTCTGCCTCGAGGCTGGCGATGAAGTCCTTGACCCCCTGCTGGTTGGCGGGGTCGGGGGCCTGCGGCAACGCCAGCTTGGCCTCGGCGATCGCCTGGTCCCGGTGACCCAGGGCGGCGTGGCCGCGGGCGAGGCCGAGGTGCACCGGCCAGACGTTCGGATGGAGCTGGGCGTTGATGGTGAAGACCTCCATCGCCTCGGCGGGACGGTGCATCGCGAGCAGCTGGCGGCCGATGAGGTGGACGTCGGTCGGGCCGGCGTTCGGGTCATGGATCGCCTGGGCGAGCATGGCCTTGCCGTCGGCCGCCTTGCCGTTGGCTTCGAGCGCCAGCGCCAGGGTGAAGAGGGTCGTCGCGTTCCGCTGGCCGCCGAAGTTCGGGTTGGCGCCGTGCTGAGCCCAGAGCAGGGCGTCGTCGGGGTGAATCTGCTTGGCGAGGCAGAACTGGGCAGCCGTCACCCAGCCCCGCCAGTTGAAGCCGCCCGCCGAGCGCAGCTCGTGGCGCATCTTGTCGACCGTGAGCTCGTCGATGTTCTCGACCTTGACGGCGAACGGCAGCTGCAGGTCCTCCCAGCGCAGCACCGCCGTGACGCTGTCGGGCTGCTGGTCGCGGAACTCGTAGGTGAGGTCCTCGTGATACTCGCTCCGTTGCGGCTTCGCCTTGACCCGCAGGGCGTCTTCCTTGGCGTCGTAATAGAAGCTTCCCCAGGAGGTGTAGTTCTTCGAGAAGATGATCGTCCACTCGTCCGCCTCGGGGATGAAGAAGAGGCCGTAGGAGCCGGCCGGCAGGCGCTGACCCTGGATCGTGACGTCGTGAGTCGTGGTGAAGACGGTGTTCTCGTTGGCGCCGGCGCGCCACGGGCACTGACTGCCACAGCTGCCGAAGGGGAGGGTCGCCATCCCGTACGGGACGAGATTGCCCTTGCCCCAGATCTTGCCCCGCCGATCGACTCCGGCCTGGCTGTGCACGTGCGGACTGCTGTAGTCGATGGTCACCCGGACGAAGCCGATGCCCTGGCTGACCAGGGCGTGCTGAGCGCCGCCGCGACTGTGATTGTCGATGTCGCGGTCGGACGGGGGGACCGTGACGCCGCTGAACAGCTGGGCGGCCGCGGGGGTGGCGAGAAGCGCGCTCCCGGCGAGCGTGGCGATCGCGGCGAGCGTGGCGAGCGTGGCGAGGCTGCGGCAGGCTCTGATCATGGTCTCCTCCGCTGTTGCGGTCCGCCGGTGTCCGAGTTCGGGCAGGCGAGGATCGCATCGCAAAGCATCACAGGGCGTGACGCGCCTGGGAAGCTGCAGGATTCTTGCTGCTCAGGCCGGCTCTCGCCAGATCCACTTCCGCGACGCCGCGTAAGACCAGTTGGCGACCGCAGTAGAATGTGTCATGGGCCGGCTGGTTCCGGATCTCCGCTTCGCAGTCCGCATGTTCGCGCGGCAGCCCACGCTGGCTGCCGCCGCCGTGGCCACTCTCGCCCTGGGCATCGGCGCCAATAGCGCGATCTTCAGCGTCGTCGACTCGGCTCTGCTGACGTCGCCGCCGTTCCGCGAGCCCGGGCGTGTCGTGGTCGCCTACGCATCGAGCCCCCTCAATGCGCGCCTGGTGGGAGTGGCCGACAAGTTCCCGATGAGCTGGGGCGACTTCTACGAATGGAGCCGCGAGGTCCGCTCCTTCGCGCAGCTGGCGATGCTGGAACCCGACACCATGAGCCTCGCAGGGGCGGGCCCGCCGCTGCAGCTCAACGTGATCCGCGCCACCGGCGGCTTCTCGGCCGTGCTCGGCACTCCGGCCATCCTTGGCCGCGGGCTCGAGCCGGGAGACGACCTGCCCGGTAAGCCGGCGGCGATCCTGCTCTCCTACGGCACCTGGCGGCGGCGCTTCGGCGGCGACGCAGGCGTGATCGGGCGCAAGGTCTACCTGGACCGCGAGCCGGTGAGCGTGATCGGGGTCATGCCGCCGAGCTTCAGCTTCCCGCGTGGCGCCGAGATGCCGGCCGGCTTCGGCTTCCCCGCGGAGCCGGACGCCTGGGTGCCGTTCTGCCTTACCAACGACTTGCGACAGGATCACGGCCGCATGACCAGCACCGTCATCGGACGCCTGCGTGCCGGAGTCGGCATTGCGTCAGCCGAGCAGGAGCTGCGGGTCATCTACGGCCGGCTCGCCCGGGCGTACCCGAACCACCAGGACTTCAGCGCCCGCCTGCTGCCGATCACCGAGCAGATGGTGGGCAGCGTGCGGCCGGCGCTGCTGGTGCTGTGGGCGGCCGTCGGCCTCGTGCTGCTGGTCGCCTGCGCCAACGTCGCCAACCTGCTGCTCGCCCGCGCCGCTTCGCGCCAGAAGGAGATCGCCGTGCGCGTCGCGATCGGCGCCGGCCGCGGCCACCTGGTCGGGCAGCTGCTCGCCGAGAGCGGTCTGCTGGCGCTGATCGGCGGCATCCTGGGAATCGGGGTGGCGGTGCTCGGGCTTCGCGCCCTGGCCGCTTTCGTCCCGGTGGACCTGGCAGGGGCGGTGACCGGCTCGCTCGACTCGCTCGGCGCCAGGGTGCTCGCCTTCACCGGGCTGCTCTGCGCTGCCACCAGCGTCCTCGCCGGCCTCCTGCCGGCGCTGCAGGCTACCCGCCCCGATCTCGTCGAGTGCCTGCGCGAAGGGACGCGGGCCGGCGCCGGCATCGCCGGCAGCCGCCGCACTCGCGACGCCCTGGTGGTGGCGGAGCTGGCGCTGTCGCTGTTGTTGCTCGCCGGCGCCGGCCTGCTGTTGCGCAGCTTCGCCCGCTTGCTGAGCGTCGATCCCGGCTTCCGCGCGGCGCACGTCCTCACCTTCGACGTCAACCTGCCGCCGGGCCGCATGACGATGGAGCTGCGCCGCCAGTTCTACGCCCGGGTTGTCGAGCGGCTGCGGGCCCTGCCCGGCGTCGCGGCCGCCGCCATCAACGACCTACCGCTCAGCGGCGGCATCTGGATCAGCGGCTGGGAGATCGAGGGCCGGCCGAAGCCTGTGCCGGCCGACCTCGTGGCGGCCGACGCGCGCGTCGTCACGCCCGACTACTTCGCGGTCATGGACATCCCGCTGCACCGCGGCCGCCTGCTCGCCGCGGCGGACGAGCGCGGGGCCATGCCGGTGGCGGTGATCGACGATGCCATGGCGCGCACCTTCTGGCCGGGCCGGGACCCCCTCGGCAAGCGCATCCGCTTTTGGGGCGCGAAGGCCCAGGCCGACGATCCCGAGTACCCCTGGACGACCGTGGTCGGGGTCGTGGGCAGCGTCCACTACGACAGCCTCGAAGCCAGGCCGCGGATCGAGCTCTATCGGGCCATGGCGCAAGCGTCATGGGTGGCGCCGGGAATGACCTTCGTGGTCCGCTCGGCCGGCGATCCCGCCGCCCTCGCCGCGGCAGCGCGCGCCGCGGTGCGCGAGGTCGACCGCGACCAGCCGATCGCCGCCGTCCGCACCCTGGAGCAGGTCGTGGCCGACTCGGTCGCGCCGCGCCGCTTCACCCTCCTGCTGCTCGGCATCTTCGCCGCGCTGGCCCTGGTCCTCGCAGCGGTCGGCGTCTACGGCGTCACCTACTGCTCCGTCGTGCAGCGCACGCGTGAGCTGGGGTTGCGCATGGCCCTCGGAGCGCAGCCCCGCCAGCTCCTGCGCCTCCTCGCCGCCGAAGCAGGCATCCTGGTCGCCCTGGGCCTGGCGATCGGCCTCGCCGCCGCCTTCGTCCTCACCCGCGCGATGTCCTCCCTGCTCTACGGCGTCGGCCCCGCCGATCCGGCAACCTACGCCGGAGGCGCCCTCGTCCTCACCCTCGCCGCCCTGCTCGCCGCCTGGCTTCCCGGCCGCCGCGCGACCCGGCTCGACCCGATGACGGCGCTGCGCGGGGACTGAAAATCACGGGGTCACTGGTTCGAATCCGGTCCTGGGCACCATGCAAGTCCCACACTGTAAACAGCTTAGCTTCAGAACTGACCTGTGTCCCACATCCATGTGTTCGCACTGGGCTGTCGCTGGGCTGTCACAGGTATCGCCCTTGATTGCCCCGGCGGTGCACGCGGACCCATGAAGGTGAATCCACATTCGGGTGGGCGTTGGGATGTCACCTTCGTTGGATCTGAGTTAGAATTACAGCATGAGCATAAGAGAAATCCGTGTATCCACGCTAGCGGAGGCCCTGGCCGCACTTGAGGATATCGCCTCAAAGGACGACGTCGTCTTTCGCGGCCACTCAGATGTCACCTGGCGCCTTTCCTCGACCCTTTCGCGATTCACTGGGAAGCCACATGAGAGTTGGGACACTTTGATAGACGATCTGTTAACCCATTTCCTGAATAGCCTCGCATCAGTAGGCCAACTTCCAAAGTTCTCTTTGAGCAACCGGCGCAGCCGCTTGGAATATGGCCGGCACTATGGCGTGCCCTCCCCTTTGATCGACTTCACCCTCTCGCCCTATATAGCGCTCTTCTTCGCTTTTAATGGTATACGTCCGCGGCCCAAAGAGCAAGTCGCTGTTTATGCCCTAAGCACGAATGAGTTGGCGCTAGCTTGGGCGAGGCGCACTGGCACTTATGACGAAGAAGCCCGCTGGTCCTTCTTGCACGATGACAAGGCAGGAGCCCTCTTCGAGCACGGTTATCCAGAAGCCATGCTAAAGTTCTTACGCTTTCCGGCGAGTTGGAACCGGAGAATGCAACGCCAGATGGGGGCGTTCCTTTACGACACCTTAGACCATCGCGTCGAGGATCTTGAAGCCTTTCTCGATCGAGTAAAGGAGCCGGCCGGATCGAATCTGCCGGTTCTCACTAAGGTCTTCTGCGAGAAGTCGTTTGCAGGCAGGGTATTCGAACGCCTTGAGCTCATGGGTATTACAGGTGCGAGGCTTCTAGATGATCATGTAGGAGCAGCAGCAGATGTCGTAAATGGTTACAATTACAATCGGCGAGCCGGTTACTCGTGGGACTTGGATGTCCCGCCTCCCGATGAAACTAGAATGTGATTGTAGCTTCACGGCTGTCGCTAAGGGCCACGTCGCCTCATCTCAGGCTCGGGTCCAATAGCCGGCTCCGAGTGACACTGGGAGGGAGCACCCACGCACAGCGTGATCGTCACGTCGCCGGATCAATTTCCGGTCCGGGCCGACTCTCGGCCCATCTGACCAAAGTTCTCCTGTGGCAGCGGTGTTGCAGCAGCCTTACTGGTACTTAGAGTTCGCCTATTCCTGTTGCGTCCATGTCGCGCCCCCTAAGGCCTCATCCAAAGTAGACCTGCTTTAAGCTCTCGCGCACTCTGGGCAGTTCCTCTTGGATATGCCGGTAGACAAGGCCACGCAATAGTAGATGGGTCGTAGATAATTGAATGTTAGAGTGTGGATCTGGCGACAGCAAGAAGTGAGACAGACTGTGGATGTAGTGCTTAAGAACCACGCTCGTTACGCCCCTGTGAGTAACCTGGTGGTTGCCGCGCCGAATCTCTTCGATCGCGATCTCATCGCGCGTAAAGTATATAACCTCATTCTTTGCCGCCTGACCCTGACAGATTATGAGGGTCAGCCGATAGTCATGACGATCATAGTGAGAAGGTTTCTCAATATTAACCAAAAACCTTGCCGGCAGATTAGAGTAAAGCCAGAAGTAGTCTTTCAAAGACCAGAAGTTGCGTTCGATAAGCGCCTGGTAATTAGCGACCATACTAGGATAAAGAATCATGAACTGGTCTCTAATGAAGTCGATCGATCTGAGTGGTACTCCGCTAACCGCCCACTTCAACCCCAAGTCCAATATGGGAGCTTCAATCACGCTCGTGCCTAAGGCATTTAGTCCTGCCTTCGCAATCAAGAAACGAGCTCTAATCGCGTCAGACGGGATTCGGCGCCCAGTGAAGTGCGCTACTTGACCTGACTTCATGGCTGAATCAACGTTTCTCCTAATTGCCTCAAGATCGTTGTCAGTAAAGTCTCCAGGAAATGAAAACCCTCCTTCCTTCAGCTCCCCTAATGCGATCTTCTCTTCAGCCTTCTTTTCCCGATAGTATTCCTCAAGTTCATGTTCTCTGAGCCCTTCCAACGCTTCTTCAAGGTCTAGGGGAAACAGGTCTTCAAATGACTGACTTCCATATCTCTTAAACATATAACGCTTCTCGCATACCAGCGCCGAGATGAACTCGCCCAGCAGATCTGGATTCTGAGACTCATCGAGGAGTCCCATTCCTACAATAGACTTCAACTGATCGCCTATTTCGCGCTCGATTACCACTTTTCGCCAGTCTAGTTCTATGAATCGTTGGCCAAAACCATGCATGGCCTCACCGCCATATAAATCTGGCATATTGGAAGAACTGTCAAAGCGGGAAGATGGCAACAACAGAATCTCTTCGTCTTTTTCTGTAAGCCTTCTGAAGCCAAAGAAGCCCAAGTCTCTCTCGGGTATTATAAGCTGCCCGATGAACCCGATCATCCCACTAGTGAATGGCGCGAATCTTTCTCTGAGTCTACCGAAGTGGTCGGTCAGAATCTGCCGATAGAAGTCCAAGTACTCCCTCGCCCTCCTCCTAAGGGGACCATCAATCAGCTCTCTCTTGCGCTCATCGGCTAAAGGGTAAAAAAACACTAGTACTTCCTGATGCACGCCTTCTGGTTCCAAGCGTGCTACCTCCGCCGAGAACTCCGCCGCCTCAAGTCTGTGCCATCTCCTTAGGCGAAATGAGATGATGTAGTCTCGGAGACCGGCAAAGTAGAAGCCGAGCCTCTCGTCTACGTCCATTATATCTCGTTCAACTATGTTGTACTCGGTGAGTTCTTCTAGCGCCCGGTCGTCAAGCGTCGCACCCATGATGCGGCGAACGTCAGATTTTGTAACTGAGCTTTGGTTGAGAGAAAAGATCGCCTCTGCCAGTCTATCGAGCAGATCCTCAGCGGACGCTCTCTCTGACTCGCGGGTGCCTATCTTCAGAAGGCATGCTCTATGGTATGAGACGAGTAGTTCACGGTTGGACAGAATTAGCCGTCCCACGACTCCAGTGGCGGCTATCTCAAAGGAAATTCGCATAAGAAACACGTTCCTCTCCATCTCCCTAAGAAGCCTATCCTCGAAATACCCCTCAAAGCCGAAGACTTTCTGGTGTTTCTGGTATGCTCGATGGAACTCCCTTGGATCCATAGCCTCCAGGCGGAAGAATCGCCGATCAGCGCACAAATATAGGAAATCCTCAATTCCGGTCAAAGTGCCTCGGTAGGAGGTGAACTGCGACCAAGCTGCCGTCTTGCAAGTCAGGACGAGCTTTAGCCTATGGCCGGGAAGCCGTCTAAGAAGTTTCACCAGGCTACTAGCTTTGGTAGTAGAGGTCCACTCGTCGACAGCGTCGAGAACGACAACGATTGGCTTCTCAAGGTGGAGCGTCAACAAACGCCTTACGAGTTCAATTTCCGAGTATTGCGCAGTGAACTGCCAATTGAAGTCGTCCGTTATTTCGCCAAGTAGGCTGCTTTCGAGATCGAAACCTCTGTAGAAGAGAAATGGCGGGTCGATATCAGCGCCTGACAAGGCAAGATGGCAAAGGGCGGATGTCTTGCCCATCCCTGAATCACCAAGAATCACAAAGCCGGGCGCATCGGAACTAAAGAACGCCTGCAACTCCGCTTCTAGCTTCTGGCGTGGCTCGTATAACTCCGGTATGTATTTTGCCCACTTCTGAGTGGGACTACCTACAAGTGCTCGCGTACGGGATTCCACCTGAGCGCGTGCAAAGACCCGAAGATTGTTGTAGGAATAGCCGATAAAGTCGTGAAAGAAACTGCGCTCCTGCTCGAGAGTTAGAGTTAACTCATACTTATCCTTCAGCGGAAAGGTTGACGGACTAATCTCATCACGAGTCAGTGTGTCAAATAGTTTCGTTGTAACGCCGTTGGTTAAAACCACGAAGGGAGCGATTGGATGGACAACTCGTCCGTACGATATGGCTTGGAGGCGATCGTCGTCTGTAAGGGGAGAACCGTCACGCTTCGCCTCGACAATAAAAAGATTACTGCCGTTGCGAGTAATTAGAATGTCGAGGCGAGGTGCGGCTCGCCGAAGTTGCTTGGCGGTATCAACCCGATATACATAGTGCCCTAGCTGAAGAGAAAAGCTCTTCTCTGTCTTAATCTCGTCAGGACGGAAGCCAAGGTTATTCAGGAAGCGAAGCACGACATTCACGATAAGATCTTGCTCACTCTCAAGGTTCGGCATTGTAGGCTATTTCTGTCGTTATGGGCCGACTGTAAGCAAGCTTCAGATTCTCGGCGTGTGCTAATGCTTCTCCGTCAGCAATTGATACATAATAACCGCGTCCACTGTCGCGCTTCTGCTATTAGATTGTGGATCGAAGCCATGCACTTCATACTCGGAGGTAAACGGCAAGAGTGTCACGTGCTCCTTCCACTGACTGATAAACTTAACTTCTCGCGTCCGAAGTTTAGCCACCATCGTGAAACTGACCTCGTAGCCGCTGCGAGAACGAGGAAGAGCGAACTTTTGCGGCGACATGCTTGGTCCGACCTCAATCCACTGGGCCTCGGTTCCACTGGGGTAGACAAACGCTAGTCCGTTCACCTTCGCAGTAACGCGCACCAGGACGGGTTCCTCTAATGCGTACGCGGTGACGTTGCGGATAATTAAGAAAACGGAATCTTGGGTCGCGCCTTCCGCGACATCCTGACCTGGCGTTCGAGCAAGAATGAGAACCAGGAGTAAAGCCAAAGTTGCCGCCGCCCACACTGAGAATAGTACCCTCACCCAGGCTGGATAAGAGGCCAGGAACGGAGCCAGTGATTTGATTGTTTCTACAAAGTTGCCCATGATCTCATCTCCCCCGCAATCCTTCAGGTGGTCTTCCAACACCTTGAGATGCCACGTCCGTGCTTGAATGCTATAGTGGTTGATTCTGCGAGTCAATCGGCATCGTGGGAGGCCAACAGCCGCGGAGAGCCGATCAAGCGGCACCGGTCCATGCTCCCCGGCGGCCCGTTGCGTCGCTGGCCTGGAGTCCCAAACGCGGATTGGTCACGGACCCGGGCGATGGAGCGTCTGTCGGACTCTAAGGGCCACTCAATTGGTGCGGTGGGAGGTGGAAAGAGTCGCGCGTGCTGACGCACGCGAATTGTAAGGACGCTCCGCGCTGCGGAGCGTTGTGACACGTCACGCCGCTCGCGGCTCGTGCGGCCTTGATTCCATGCGGGTTTGCGTGGGCCACAATTGTGGCCTGTCGCTTTAAGTATTTGAAAGGACAGCGCTTGCAGTGTGGCATGAAGCCACAACCGGGAGCGTCGGCCTTGAGCCTCTCTCGGGCCGTCTTTTAGCTTTCGCTGGGGACCCCGTTAACTATGCGTAACGGGGTCCCGCGGGAATACGCAACTACTGTGCCCAGGGTGCCGGTGGCGCGCGAAGCTTCCCAGCCGCCCACCCCGAGCTGGGTAGGGGGTCGTTCACCAGTGCCTCGCCGCCAGCCTGTTGTGGCTCCATGCGCCACCCGCCCGCCGCCCTCTTCGTGCCCGATGCCAGCTGCTCGGAGCTTGAGTTTGTTCCCGGCGGGCTTCGGACCCGCGGTGGTC
>Ga0070732_10001147_pt1 | contig 14660 bp, 12 predicted proteins | sample Coa_R1_5_FD_66449 | JGI IMG/M metagenome (GOLD analysis project Ga0070732, IMG submission 66449) | Surface soil microbial communities from Centralia Pennsylvania, which are recovering from an underground coalmine fire - Coalmine... | ecosystem: Environmental > Terrestrial > Soil > Unclassified ...
CCCTCGTAGCGGATCACGATCACGTCGCCGGCCTTGATCCGGTTGCCGAGGATCGCCTCCATGCACGCAGGCTCGCTGTCGAACACGCGCGCAGGCCCGGTGATCGACGGATTCTTGAGCCCGGTGATCTTGGCGACGCAGCCTTCGGTGGCGAGGTTGCCGCGCAGGATGGCGAGGTGCCCCTGCGCATACATCGGCGCGTCGAACGTGCGGATCACGTCCTGGTCGGCGCGCGGCGTAGCGCGGATGTGCTGCAGCTCGTCGCCGATCGAGCGGCCGGTGATCGTCATGCATTCGCCGTTCAGAAGACCCTTGTCGAGCAGGATGCGCAGCACCTGCGGCACGCCGCCCGCGGCGTGGAAATCGGTGGCGACGTACTGGCCCGAGGGCTTGAGGTTGCACAGCACCGGCACCTTGCGCCGCACGCGCTCGAAATCGTCGAGCGTCCATTTCACCTGCGCGGCGCTGGCGATGGCGAGGTAATGCAGCACCGCGTTGGTCGAGCCGCCGGTGGCCATGACCAGCGCGACCGCGTTCTCCAGCGATTTCCGCGTGATGATGTCGCGCGGCCGGATGTTCTTGTGGATTGCGTTCAGCAGGACTTTCGCCGATTCGGCCGCGGAGTCCGCCTTCTCCGGATCGGGCGAGGCCATCTGCGAGGAGCCGAGCAGGCTCATGCCCAAAGCCTCGAACGAGGAGGACATGGTGTTCGCCGTGTACTGCCCGCCGCAGGCGCCGACGGACGGGCAGGCGTTCTTCTCGATGCCGTCGAAATCCTCCTTCGACATCTTCCCCGCGGCGCGCGCCCCCACCGCCTCGAAGGCCGAGACGATGGTGAGCTTCTGGCCCTTCCAGAAACCGGGCTTGATGGTGCCGGCGTAGACGAAGATGCCCGGGACGTTAATGCGCGCCATCGCCATCATCGCGCCCGGCATGTTCTTGTCGCAGCCGCCGACGCAGATCACGCCGTCCATCATCTGGCCGTTCACCGAAGTCTCGATGGCGTCGGCAATCACCTCGCGCGAGATGAGCGAATATTTCATGCCCTCGGTGCCCATGCCGATGCCGTCGGTGACGGTGGGAACGCCGAAGGTCTGCGGCATCGCGCCGGCGGCCTTCACCGCGGCGACCGCGCTGTCGACCAGCGGCTGGATGCCGGCGTTGCAGGGATTCATGGTGGAGTGGCCGTTGGCGACGCCGACGATGGCCTTTTCGAAATCGCCGTCGCCGAAGCCGACCGCGCGCAGCATGGCTCGGTTGGGCGAGCGCGCGTCGCCGTGGGTGATGATCCTGCTTCTCCAGTTGTCGCTCATCGGGGATACTCCGGGTGCGGATTCGTCGGCTATCGGTTACGCTTGCGCCCTCATTTTACTCGAAACCCCGCTGCACCCCGCCGATGCTGGTCCATCCGAATTTCGATCCCGTCGCCATCCATATCGGCCCGGTGGCCATCCGCTGGTACGGGATCATGTACCTCATCGGTTTCGGCATCGCCTTCTGGCTGGGGCGCCTGCGCATCGCGCGCGCGAAGGCCGGGCGCGTCACCGCCGCAATCCTCGACGACCTCCTGTTCTTCGTCGTGCTCGGCGTGGTCCTGGGCGGCAGGCTCGGCTACGTGCTCTTCTACAAGCCCGGCTACTATTTTTCCGATCCGCTCGAGATCCTCGCAGTCTGGCACGGCGGCATGTCCTTCCATGGCGGATTTCTCGGCGTGCTGCTCGCGGTGTGGTGGGTCGCGCGCAAGCACCGCCTGGGCTGGATCGAGCTCACCGACTTCGTCGCTCCGCTCATTCCGCTCGCGCTCGCCGCGGGGCGCCTCGGCAACTTCATCAACGGCGAGCTCTACGGCCGCGTCACCGACGTCCCCTGGGGCATGCTGTTCCATTCACCCGGCGCGGGGCCCTTGCCGCGGCACCCGTCGCAGCTCTACCAGTTCTCGCTCGAAGGCGTGCTGCTGTTCGCGATCATCTGGACATTTTCGGCAAAGCCGCGGCCGGCGGGGGCGGTGTCGGGCGCCTTTCTCCTCGGCTACGGCGTGTTCCGCTTCATCGCCGAATATTTCCGCGAGCCCGATGATTTTCTTGGGCTTCTGGCCCTGGGAATGTCCATGGGGCAATGGCTTTCCGCGCCCATGATCGCGCTCGGGCTGGCGCTTCTGGTTTGGGCCTACCGCCGGCACGGAAAGGTCTAGAATGCAAATCGGCTTATGTCGGCGATGTTCATGAGTCCCTTATGGCAGCGACGGGAGATGAACAGATGCAGATGCAGATGAAGCAGCGGCTGAACGAGCTTCAGCTGGAACACCGCGACCTCGACGCCGCGATCCACAGGCTCTCGGACAGCCCCAGGCACGACCAGCTGGCCCTCACCCGGATGAAGCGGCGCAAGCTCCTGCTGAAAGACCAGATCGCCTGGATCGCGCGCCAGCTCGATCCCGACATCCGCGCCTAGGGACGCCCCGTCTCACCAGAGCCCGCGCGCGATCAGCGAGATCCCGGTCGCGAGCAGCAGCAGCCCGATTCCGCGCATGACCGCCTCGCGCGAGATGCGCCGGAAAAATTTCGAAGCGAGATAAATCCCGGCGAGCCCGGCGGGGATCGTCGCCGCCGCCGTGATCCATACGCCGTCCTGCAGCGCCAGTCCCGTCACCAGAAACGCGAGGAGCCTGAGCCCAAGGCTGAAAACCGTGGTGAGCGTGAGCGTCGCGCGGAACTGCTCCTTGCTCAAGGGACGGTGCGAGAGATAGATCGCGTAGGGCGGCCCGCCCGCGCCGAACAGGCTCCCGGTGAGCCCGCCGAAGAAGCCCGCCGCCCAGGCCCAGCGCCGGTCCAAGGTCGCGAAGACGCCGCGCCGCGACAGGCTGTAGATCGAGTAGCACAGGATGAAGACGCCGAGGGCGACGAGCGACGCCCTGCGCGGCAGGTTCACCAGCAGCGTCGTGCCGACGACGATCCCGACGATCATCAGGGGCACCATGCGCGTCCATTCGTCGCGCACGGCGTTGCGCGGGTTCTCCAGGCCGAGCCGCAGCGCGTTGACGAAATCGACGATGGCGAACACGGCGAGCGCGAACGGCAGCGGCACGAAATAGGTCGCCAGCGGAATGGTGACCAGCGCCGAGCCGAAACCGGTCATGCCCTGCACCAGGGCGCCGGCGAAGGCGATCGGCGCGGTGGCGAGCGCCGCCTGCGCTCCTTCGAGGATCATCCGGGACGCAGGTTAGGCCAGCGCGCGCGCCAGCACCCGCGCGACGTGGACCGCCTCTTTGTCCGCGCCGTCGGCGATCTGGTGCCGGCAGCTGGTGCCGCCGGCGACGAGGAGCGTGTCGCGGTCCGCTGAGCGCACTTTCGGCAGCAGCGCGGCCTCGGCCATCTTCATCGAGACCGCGTAATGCGCGGCCTCGTAGCCGAAGCTGCCCGCCATGCCGCAGCAGGAGGATTCGATGGTCTCGACCTTCAGCCCCGGCACCAGCGCGAGCGCCTTCTGCACCGCGGGCATGGCGCCGAAGGCCTTTTGGTGGCAATGGCCGTGCAGCAGCGCGCGCTTTTCCGCGAGCGGCTTGAGCTCGAGCGCTAGGCGCCCGGCTGCGTGCTCGAGCGCGAGGAATTCCTCGAACAGCAGGGCCTTTGCCGCGAGCGCATCGGTCTCGGCCCCGGGCAGCATGGACTTGAATTCGTCGCGCAGCGTCAGCAGGCAGGAAGGCTCGAGCCCGACGACGGGAACGCCGCGCGCGACGAAGGGCGCGAGCGCGGCAAGCGTGCGCCGCGCCTCGGCCTTCGCTTCCTCCACTTTCCCGACTGAGAGGAAGGTGCGCCCGCAGCACAGCGGGCGTCCGTCGTCGGCGGCGCGCGCGATATGCACCCGGTACCCGGCGGCTTCCATCACCGCCAGCGCCGCGCGCGCATTCTCCGGCTCGAAGTAATTGTTGAAGGTGTCCACGAGCAGCACGGCTTCCGGGCCGCGCCCGGCCGGAGCGGAGGAGCGCGACCCGAGAAACGCGTCGCCGCGCCATTTCGGCAGCGAGCGCTGCGCCGCGAATCCCAGCCAGCCCTTGCCGAACTCCTGCGCCGCATTGGCGAGCCCCGCGAAGCGCGAAGCGAGCGGCGCATAGCGCGGAAGGAACGCGACCAGCCTGTCCTTCAGCGACCACCCGTGGCGCCGGTGGTAATGGTGCAGGAACTCGATTTTCATCTTCGCCATGTCGACGCCCGTGGGGCACTCGCGCCTGCAGCCCTTGCAGGACACGCACAGGTCCAGCGTTTCGCGCATCTCGTCCGACGTGAAGGCATCGTGGCCGAGCTGCCCGGAGAGCGCGAGCCGCAGCGTGTTGGCGCGGCCGCGCGTAAGGTGCTTTTCGTCGCCGGTGGCGCGGAACGACGGGCACATGGTGCCGGCGTCGAACTTGCGGCAATGGCCGTTGTTGTTGCACATCTCCACCGCAGCGGCGAAGCCCGTGCTCTCCGCTCCGGGGACGCTCCACTCGCTCCAGTCCAGAGCCGTGTCGATCTTCGGCGCCGCGTAGCCCGGCTTGAAGCGGTGCAGGCTGCGGTCGTCCTGCTTCGAAGGCCGCACGATCTTGCCCGGGTTCATCAGGCCCTTCGGATCGAAGAGATCCTTGATCTCCTCGAGGGCGCGGACGAGCCGCGACCCGAGGATGGGCTCGATCCACTCCGAGCGCACCAGCCCGTCGCCGTGCTCGCCGGAGTAGGCCGCGCCCTTGTATTTTCTCACCAGGGCGCAGGCTTCTTCCGCAATGGCGCGCATCTTCTTCGCGCCGTCCTGCTTCATGTTGAGCACCGGCCGCACGTGCAGCGTCCCGACGGAAGCGTGCGCGTACCAGGTGCCCTCGGTGCCGTGCTTGCGGAACACCTGCGTGAGCAGCTCGGTGTATTCAGCGAGGTTCTCCAGCGGCACGGCGCAGTCCTCGATGAAGGACACGGGCTTGCCGTCGCCTTTCATGGACATCATGATGTTGAGGCCGGCCTTCCTTACTTCCCACACTTCGCGCTGCAGCGCGGCGTCGGTAATCTCGATCACGCCCTCCGGATGGCCGAGGTCTCCCATCAGCTCGACCAGCTGCTTCAGCTTGCGCAGCTGCTCGTCGCGGTCCTCGCCGGCGAACTCGACCAGCAGGATCGCGTCGGGATCGCCCTGGATGAATTTCTCCACCGTGGCGCGGAACGCCGCGTTGCCGCGCGCCAGGCCTATCATCGTACGGTCCACCAGCTCCACCGCGGTCGGCGCGAGCCTGACGATGTGCTGCGGCGCTTCCATCGCGGCGCGGAAGCCCGCGAAATGGCAGACGCCGAGCGCGCGGTGCTTCGGCAGCGGCGAGAGCTTCAGGTGGACGCGTTTCGACCAGGCGAGCGTGCCTTCGGAACCGACCAGCAGCTGCGCGAAATTCCAGTCGCCGCCCGGGCTCACCAGGTCGAGGTTGTAGCCCTGCACGCGCCGCAGCACCTTGGGCCAGCGCGCCGCTATTTCATCGGCCTCGCGCGCCGCGATCGCCCGCACCCTGTTCGCGAGTTCCGCGTAGCCCGCCGGTCCGGCGAGTTTCGCGATGTCCGCCGGCACCGCGCCGAAGTGATACTCGGAGCCGTCGGCGAGCAGGGCGTCGATGCCGGCGACGTTGTGCACCATGTTGCCGTAGCGGATGGAGCGCGAGCCGCAGGAGTTGTTGCCCGCCATGCCGCCGAGCGTCGCCTGCGCGCTGGTCGAAACGTCCACCGGGAACCACAGACCCAGCGGGCGCAGCTGCGCGTTCAGCGTGTCGAGCACGACGCCGGGCTCGACGACTGCTGCCGCTCCTTCCTGGTCGATCGAGACGATGCGGTTGAGATATTTCGAGGCATCGATCACCAGCGCGGCGCCGACGGTCTGCCCGCACTGCGAGCTGCCCGCGCCGCGCGGCAGCACGGGAACGCCTTCTTCCACCGCGATCTGCAGCGCGATGCGCGCGGCTTCTTCGGTCTTCGGAACGACGACGCCGACCGGATCGATCTGGTAGATCGAGGCGTCGGTCGAATAACGGCCGCGGCTGGCGGCGTCGAAAAGAACTTCGCCTTCCACCTCGCGCGCAAGACGGCGTGCGAGCGCGCTGTCGCCGGTGCGCGGATGAAACGAGACGGTGGCGACGCTGGAAGGCGCTCTATCCATTCCGCTCGATCAGGCGGCCGTAGATTCTTTTTCCGCTTCGAGCATCGCTTCCAGCAGCACCTCGGGCGGCTGCGCGCCCTCGACCGCGAGGCGCTTGTTGAAGATGAAAAAGGGCACGCCCTGCACGCCCATGCCGCGCGCGCCTTCCTCTTCCTGCGCCACGGCGCGGCGCAGTTCTTCGTCGGCGATGGCGGCCTCGGCTTCCTGGCGTTCGAGCCCCGCCTGCGCCGCGGTGCGGACCAGCGTCTCCGTATCGGTGAGGTCGAGGCCGTCGACGAAAAAAGCCTTCATCAGCGCCTCCTTCACCGCGGGCTGCACCCCACTGCGGCGCGCCGCTTCGATCAACGCATGCGCGGCGAGCGTGTTGGGCTGGCGCTGGATCTTGTCGAAGGCGAAGGGAATGCCGAGCGGCGCGCCGGCCTGCACCAGTCGGTCGTGCCCGCCGTAGCCGCGCGCGCCAAATTTCTTCGCGATGTACTCGGCGCGGGCAATGCCTTCGCGCGGCACGTCGGGGTTCAGCTCGAAAGGGTGGTAGGCGACCTGCGGTTCCCCGGCTCCCGGATTGCGCTCGCGGTAGAGCTCGAGCGCCGCTTCCAGGCGGCGCTTGCCGATGTAGCACCAGGGGCAGACCACGTCGGAAATGATGTCGATGGAAAGGGGCATGGCGGGGTCCTTCGCAGGCCGAACGGGAGAGGCGCCATGATACCGCAGCCTTGATCTCCCTCAGGTAGGCGCCACGGGCTTTTCCGATAAACTAGCCGCTCGAAAAGAACCCGAGAGCGCACTATGGCCTACAAGAGCGGACGGCATTTCCTGCAGATTCCCGGGCCGACCAACGTCCCGGACCGGGTGCTGCGCGCGATCGACAACGCGACCATGGACCACCGCGGCCCGGAATTCGGGCCGATGACCCTCGAGATCCTGGAAGGCCTGAAGGCGGTGTTCCAGACGAAGCAGCCGGTGGTGATCTATCCCGCCTCCGGCACCGGCGCCTGGGAAGCGGCGCTGGTCAACACGCTCTCGCCCGGCGACAAGGTTCTCATGTTCGAGACCGGCCAGTTCGCCGCGCTGTGGAACAAGATGGCGACGCGCCTCGGCCTCGCCGTGGAGCTGGTCCCCACCGAGTGGCGCCGCGGCGTCGACCCGGCCGCGGTGGAAGCGAAGCTCAGGGAAGACAGGGCGCACGCGATCAAGGCCGTGTGCGTGGTGCACAACGAAACTTCCACCGGCGCCACCAGTCGCATCGGCGCGATCCGCAAGGCGATCGACGCCGCCGGCCACCCGGCGCTGTACATGGTCGACACCATCTCCTCGCTCGCCTCGATCGACTACCGCCACGACGAGTGGGGCGTGGACGTCACCGTCGCCGGCTCGCAGAAAGGCCTGATGCTGCCGCCGGGGCTCTCGTTCAACGGCGTCAGCGAGAAAGCGCGCAAGGCTTCCGCGTCGGCGAAGCTGCCGCGCTCCTACTGGAGCTGGGATGAGATGCTGGCGAACAACAAGACGGGATACTTTCCTTACACGCCCGCGACCAACCTGCTCTACGGCCTGCGCGAAGCGCTGAAGATGCTCGCCGAGGAAGGCCTGCAGAACGTGTTCGCGCGCCACGCGCGCCACGCCGAAGCGACGCGGCGCGCCGTGCGCGCCTGGGGCCTGGAGATCCTCTGCAACGTGCCCGAGGAATATTCGAATTCGCTCACCGCGGTGATGATGCCCGCGGGCCACGACGCCGACCGGCTGCGCAAGATGATTCTCGACGCCTACGACATGTCGCTCGGCACCGGCCTCGGCCGCCTCGCCGGCAAGGTATTCCGCATCGGGCACCTCGGCCATTTCAACGACCTCACCCTCGCCGGCACGCTCGCCGGCGTCGAGATGGGGTTGGAGATCGCCGCGGTGCCTTACAAGAAGGGGGGCGTGCTCGCGGCGCTGGAGCACCTGGCCGAAAGCGCGCGCACCCCGTCCCGCAAAGTCGCATAGTTCTCATTCCTGAGGAGGAAACATGAAACTCGCGCATTGGGCCGCGTTCGCGGCCGTTCCCGTCTTTGCCGCCGCCGCGGCGCCCGCGTTCGCGTGGGAGCCGACCAAGCCGGTGGAAATCGTGGTTGCCGCCGGCGCCGGCGGCGCGTCCGACCAGATGGCGCGCATGATGCAGGCCGCGATCCAGAAGAACAACCTGATGAAGGCGCCGATGGTGGTGTCGCTCAAGGGTGGCGCTTCCGGGGCGGAAGCGCTGATGTACATGAAGGCCGGCGCGGGCGACCCGAACCGGGTCCTCATCGCCTACTCGCTCATCTACATGCTGCCGCTGTCGGCGAAGATTCCCTTCAACTGGCGCGAGCTGACGCCGGTGTCGGTGGTCGCGCTCGACCAGTTCGTGCTGTGGGACAACACCACGCTGCCCTACAAGAACGTAAAGGATTTCATCGCCGCCGCCAAGACCGCCGACCCGCAGTTCAAGATGGGCGGCACGGGTTCCCGTCGCGAGGATCAGGTGCTCACCGTCTTCATCGAGAAGAAGACCGGCACCAAGTTCGCCTTCCTGCCGTACAAGTCGGGCGGCGAAGCGGCGACGCAGCTGGTCGGCAACCACACCGCCGCCAACGTCAACAACCCCTCGGAGAACCTCGAGGTATGGCGCGCCGGGCAGGTGCGGGCGCTGTGCGTGTTCGACAAAGAGCGCATCCAGTACAAGACCAAGGTGACGGACACGCAGTCCTGGAACGACATCCCGACCTGCAAGGAAGAAGGCCTCGACGTGCAGTACCTGATGCTGCGCGCCATGTTCCTTCCCGGCAACGTCACCGCCGAACAGAAGGACTTCTACGTCGACCTGTTCAGGAAGGTGTCGCAGACGGCCGAGTACAAGGACTACATGGAGAAGCAGGCGCTGAAGCCGATCTTCCTCACCGGGGCGGACATGCAGAAGTTCCTCGAGGAAGACGACGCGCTCAACAAGAGCCTGATGATCGAGGCAGGATTCGCCAACTGAATGGCCGATCCGGATAGCAGCGGCGGCCGCGAAGACACGGCCGCGCCCGCGGGCGATCCGCCCGCAGTCGCCGGCAAGCGCAGCGTCGAGATCGCCGTTTCGGCGCTGCTGCTCGCCTTCGCCGCGCTGATGGGCTGGGACAACTGGCGCCACGGCGCAGGCTGGGCCTCCGACGGCCCGCAGGCGGGCTATTTCCCGTTCTACCTTTCCGTGATCCTCGGCGGGGCCAGCCTCTACGGCCTGGTCACGGCCTTCCTCGACAGGGCCGCCGCAGGCGAACCCTTCGTCAACCGCGAGCAGCTCGGCCGCGTGATGCAGGTGCTGGTGCCGACTTTCCTGTTCTGCCTGTTCACGCAGTGGCTCGGGCTCTATGTCGCGAGCTTCCTGCTGATCGCCGGCTTCATGCGCGCAGTCGGCAAAATCGCCTGGTGGAAGTCGCTGCTCACCGCCTTCGTGTTCTCGGTCACGATGTTCGTCACCTTCGACATCGCCTTCGACGTCATCATGCCCAAGGGGCCGCTTGAAGCCCTGTTCGGGCTCTAGTCCCGATGGAAGCGCTCGGCCTCCTCCTGCACGGCTTCCACGTGTTGCTGACGGTGAAGACGCTGTCGCTGATGATGGTCGGCCTGGTGCTCGGCATCTTCGTCGGCGTGCTGCCCGGCCTGGGCGGTCCCAACGGCGTCGCCATCCTGCTGCCGCTCACCTTCACCATGGACCCGACTTCCGCCATCGTGATGCTCTCCTGCATCTACTGGGGCGCGCTCTTCGGCGGCGCGATCACCTCCATCCTGTTCAACATCCCCGGCGAGGCCTGGTCGGTGGCAACCACCTTCGACGGCTACCCCATGGCGCAGCAGGGCAAGGCGGCGGAGGCGCTCACGGCGGCCTTCACCTCGTCTTTCATCGGCTCGTTCGTCGCGGTAGTGCTGATCACCTTCCTCGCGCCCGGCATCGCCTCCTTCGCGCTGCGCTTCGGGCCGCCCGAGTTCTTCGCCGTTTACTTCCTCACCTTCTGCTCCTTCGTCGGGCTGGGGCGCGAGGACAAGCACAAGACCCTCATCTCGATGTCGCTCGGCCTGCTGCTCGCCGGCGTGGGCATGGACACCGTTTCCGGCCAGCTGCGCATGACCTTCGGCTCTAGCGACCTGCTGCGCGGCATCAATTTCCTGGTCGCCGTCATCGGCCTGTTCGGCATCAGCGAGATCCTGCTCACCATGGAAGAACGCCTGGCGCTGCGCGGCCACGCCGCCAAGATCAGCCTGCGCGTGGTGCTGAAAGTGTGGAAGGAAATGCCGCAATACTGGGCGACGCTGCTGCGCTCCTCCCTCATCGGCTGCTGGCTCGGCATCACGCCGGGCGGCGCCATCGCCGCCTCCTTCATGGGCTACAACGTGGCCAAGCGCCTCTCCAAGGACAAGGAGAGCTTCGGCAAGGGCCGCATCGAAGGCGTGTTCGCGCCGGAGACTGCGGCGCACGCCTCGGGAACTTCCGCGCTGCTGCCCATGCTCGCGCTCGGCATCCCCGGCTCAGGCACCGCGGCGATCCTGCTCGGCGGACTGATGGTGTGGGGGCTCAACCCGGGACCGCTGCTGTTCGTCGAGCACAAGGACTTCGTCTGGGGACTGATCGCCTCCATGTACCTCGGCAACGTCGTCGGCCTCGTCATCGTGCTGTCCACGGTGCCGCTGTTCGCCGCCGTGCTGCGCGTGCCCTTCGCCGCCATCGCGCCCATGATCGTGGTCTCCTGCGCGGTCGGCGCCTACGCCATCCAGAACGCCATGTTCGACATCTGGCTGATGCTCGGCTTCGGCGTCGCCGGCTACGTGTTCAAGAAGCTCGCCATCCCGCTCGCGCCTTTCACGCTCGCGCTGGTGCTCGGCAACCGCGCCGAGGATTCCTTCCGCCTGTCGATGATCGGCTCGGCCGGCGACATGCGTGTGTTCTGGTCCAACAGCCTGGTCGGCTCCATTTCCACGCTCGCGCTGGTGCTGCTGTTCTGGCCGCTGATCGGCGCCGCGTTCGCGCGCCTGCGCGGCGCGCGGGGATGAACGGCGAGATCCTCGTCGCCCGCGACGGCGCGATCGCCGTCGTCACGCTCAATCGCCCGGAGAAGCTGAACGCGCTGACCAAGCCGATGTGGCAGCGGCTGGGCGAAGCGTTCGAAGAACTCTCCGCCGACGACGCCCTGCGCTGCGTGGTCCTGCGCGGCGCCGGCGAAAAGGCCTTCGCGCCCGGCAACGATATTTCCGAATTCGCCAGGGAGCGCTCCAACGTCGAGCAGGCGCGCGCCTACGGCCGCATCATGCACCACACCATCGATGCCATCGCCAACTGCCGCCACCCGGTGGTGGCGATGATCCACGGCATCTGCGTGGGCGGCGGCCTGGAGATCGCGGGTCTCGCCGACATCCGCATCTGCGGCGAGTCCTCGCGCTTCGGCGCGCCGATCCGGAACCTCGGCCTGGTAATGGGCTACGGCGAGCTGGGCGCGCTGATCGGGCTGTGCGGGCGCAGCACCGCGCTGGAAATCCTGCTCGAAGGCCGCGTGTTCGGCGCGGCCGAAGCGAAGGAGAAGGGCCTGGTCACGCGCGTGGTGCCCGACGACCGGGTCGAAGAAGAGGCCATGGCCGCTGCGCGAACCATCGCCGAGGGCGCGCCGCTGGTGGCGCGCTGGCACAAGAAATTCGCGCGGCGCCTGGCCGATCCGCGCCCGCTCACCGACACCGAATACGACGAAGGCTTCGCCTGCTTCGGCACCGAGGATTACCGGGAAGGCGTGGCGGCCTTCCTCGCCAAGCGCAAGCCGCAGTTCAAGGGAAAATAGTCAGCGCTTGCTGCCGAGCATGGTGCCGCGGCAGTCCCGCGCGCCGCAAAGGCAGGCGTGCTCCCTTTTCGCGGCGGGCGTGTGCCGCTCCTCCAGCACCAGGTTGTAGTCGTAGGTCAGTTCCTCGCCCGGGCGGATGTCGCGGATCGCCCCGACGTAGATCCGGTCATCGCCGTCCGCCTCGCAGTTGGGGTTGCAGGAGTGGTTGATCCAGCGCGCCGAACTTCCCCGGCGGGTGGCGTCGATCACCGTCTTCTCGTCGAGGATGAACATCATGGTGTGCGTCGACTGCTCGCGGCCGGACGGATAGCGGCGGTCGGCCTCGCGGTGGCTGATGAGCTCGCCGGTGTACTCGATGATGCGCTCGCCCTTGCGGATGCGCCGCAGCGCGAAGACGCCGCGTCCGTGTATGGACGATCGGCGCACGGCGAATCGCTTCCGGGAACGGCTGCGCGCCACGGCGTACCCTAGATGATCTTCTTCTGCCGCAGATCTTCGATCGCGGCCGCGGCGTATCCCAGCTCGCGCAGCAGGTCGTCGGTGTGCTCGCCGATCTCGGGCGGCGCCACCGCCATGGACGCCGGCGTGCGCGACAGGCCCACCGCCTGGTTGACGATGCGGATTTCGCCCAGCTTCGCGCTCTTGACCGTCGTCGCCGCGCCGATGTGCTTCACCTGCGGATCGGCGAACATCTGGCCGATGTCGTAGATCGGCCCGCAGGGCACGCCTTCCTTGTTGAGCAGCGCTATCCATTCCGCCGAGGTGCGCGCGGCGAGTGTCTTGTTGATCTCGGCGTTGATCGCCACGCGGTTTTTCGAGCGGTTCTGCTCGCCCTTGAACTCGTCGCGCTCGAGCATGTCCTCGCGCGCGAGGGCCGTGCACAGGCGGCGCCACATCGCCTCGCCGGTCGCCGCGATGTTCATGTAGCCGTCCTTCGTCTTGAAGGCGGAAGTCGGGATGCTGGTGGGATGGTCGTTGCCCGCCTGCTGGGGCACTTCGCCCTTCATGAGGAAGCGCGCCGCCTGGAAATCGAGCAGCGCGATCTGCGACATGAGGAGCGAGCTCTGCACCCACTGGCCCTTGCCCGAGACCTCGCGCTCGAGCAGCGCCGTCATGATGCCGAGCGCGGCGAACAACCCAGCGGAAAGATCGGCGATGGCGGTGCCCACGCGCACCGGCCCCTGCCCGGGCAGCCCGGTGATGGACATGATGCCGCCCATGCCCTGCGCGATCTGGTCGAAACCCGGCCGGTCGCGGTAAGGCCCGTCCTGGCCGAAACCGGAGATGCTGGCGAGGATGATGCGCGGGTTCACCTTCGCGAGCGACTCGTAGTCGATGCCGAGGCGAAACTTCACGTCGGGGCGGTAGTTCTCGACCACCACGTCGGCGGTCTTCACCAGCTTCATGAAGATCTCCACGCCCTCCTTTTCCTTCAGGTTGAGCGTGATCGCGCGCTTGTTGCGGTGCAGGTTCTGGAAATCCGGGCCGTGGCGCGGCCCGCCCATGGTGTCGCTCTCCAGCGAAGGCGGCGTCTCGATCTTGATGACGTCGGCGCCGAAATCGGCGAACTGGCGCACGCAGGCGGGGCCGGCGCGCACGCGCGACAGGTCGAGCACGCGGAAACGCGAAAGCGCGGTGGAAGCAGGAACGTGGGGCATGGGAGGAACGGGAAGCGCGGATCGGTGTGGGCGCTATGATAACCTGTCGCGCGGGAGAGGAAATGTCCGTCCGAGATCACGATTTGCGCGAAATCCGCGCCGCGGTGGCGAAGCTCTGCGCGAGCTTCCCGATGGAATACTGGCGCAAGCACGACCGCGAGCGCAGCTACCCGGCCGAGTTCGTGCGCGCGCTCACCGAGGCCGGCTGGCTGTCCTGCCTCATCCCCGAGGAGTACGGCGGCTCGGGCCTGGGCATCTCCGCGGCGGCGGCGATCCTCGAAGAAATCCAGAAGAGCGGCGCCAACGGCGCCGCCTGCCACGCGCAGATGTACACCATGGGCACGGTGCTGCGCCACTGCAGCGCCGCGCAGAAGAAAAAATACCTGCCGAAGATCGCCTCGGGCGAGCTGCGGCTGCAGGCTTTCGGCGTCACCGAGCCCACCGCCGGCACCGACACCTCATCGATCACCACCACCGCGGTGAAAAAGGGCGACCGCTACGTCGTCAGCGGCCAGAAGGTCTGGACTTCGCGCGCCGAGCACTCCGACATGATGCTGCTGCTCGCGCGCACCGCGCCGCGCGACGAAGCGAAACGCACCGAGGGCATGTCGGTGTTCCTCGTCGACATGAAGCAGGCGCTGGGCAAGGGCCTCACCATCCGCCCGATCCGCACTATGATCAACCATGCCACCACCGAGATCTTCTTCGACCAGCTCGAGATTCCCGCGGAGAACCTCGTCGGCGAGGAGGGCAGGGGTTTCCGCTACATCATCGACGGCATGAACGCCGAGCGCATCCTCATCGGCGCCGAATGCGTAGGCGACGCGCGCTGGTTCATCGCCAAGGCCACCGCCTACGCCAATGAACGAAAAGTGTTCGGCCGCCCGATCGGGCAGAACCAGGGCGTGCAGTTCCCGATCGCACGCGCCTACATGGCCGCCGAGGCCGCCGCCCTCATGGTCGAGCGCGCCGCGGGGCTGTACGAGCGCGGCGAGCCCTGCGGGCCGGAATCGAACATGGCGAAGCAGCT
>Ga0070732_10001148_pt1 | contig 14655 bp, 9 predicted proteins | sample Coa_R1_5_FD_66449 | JGI IMG/M metagenome (GOLD analysis project Ga0070732, IMG submission 66449) | Surface soil microbial communities from Centralia Pennsylvania, which are recovering from an underground coalmine fire - Coalmine... | ecosystem: Environmental > Terrestrial > Soil > Unclassified ...
TTCCTTTCGGATAGCCGCTGCCAACGTCCGGCCGTCGGGCGAAAAGGCCAGCCCGCGCAGCTGGTCCCCGCCGTTGAACTCCCTCCGTACGTCCCCGGTCCGCACGCCAAATAGCCGGATGGCCCCCCCGGTGGTCCCGGCCACCAGGAGCTTGCTGTCGGGCGAGAACGCCACCGACCATATCTGTTGCTCGTCGGCGCGGAGAAATCGGCGTCGTAGTTTCCCGGTTCCAGCTTCCCACAAGGCCAGCTCGCCCGCCTCGGCCAGGCCATCGCCGCCGCCGCTGGCGATGGCTTTGCCGTCTGGCGAGAAGGCCACAGCAAACACCTGGCCTGGGAAGCCCCGGGTTGGTTTGGCGCCGTCCATTAGGCTGGGCTGCGACAGCGCCCGGACCTCTTGCCCAGTTGCGACGTCCCAAAGCCGCACTGTCTTGTCGGAACTCCCGCTGGCCAGCGACTTGCCGTCCGGGGAGAAGGCGATCGAGTGGATGACCGCGGTGTGTCCCTTAAGCGTGTGCGTCCGCTGCCCGGTCTCCGCGTCCCACAGGATCACGATCTCGCGGCTACCGCAAGCGGCCAGCAGCCGGCCATCGGGGGACCAGGCCACCGCGCGCGTGACTCCTTTCGGTTGGGTCTGGGTCCTCACCCGCTCGCCGGACCGGGCGTCCCAAACGGTGACATTGTCCACGCCACCGGTTAGCACCATCTTCCCGTCAGGTGAGAAGGCCACCGGGCCCGGCTGGGTCGTCAGCACTCGCGCGGCTGGTGCAGTTGGTGGGTCCTCACCGCGGGCGGCCGTGGCAATCAGACAGCAGAAGAACAACGCCTTCAACGTTTTCATCTTGCCCTCCAACCACTGCCGGCCTGAGTGAGCCTTCCGCCGAACGAGAAACTCACAGGGCCGGGCGCCCGGAACACCGAAACGCCCGGTGCAGTGCTGGGTCGGCGGGCCCATCAGTCCCCGAATTCCCCCTCGAAGTACGCTCGTGAAACGCTTGTCACGCGCGCGGTCGCCGCCACCGGTTGGCGCGCCTTCACTCCTGGTTTGTCCTCGAATTCAACGTCGATCTTCACGAACGGGCACAGGACGAGGACGAACCGGTGTTTGGTGATTTCCGAGATTCCTCCGTCGCGTCGGAAGTGCTTGATCACGTCCGCGTACGTGCTTCCGACCCGAATGGACTCGACATCCTTTAACCGCTGCTGCATCCAGGCCTTTGCGGCCTGGTACTTCACCGCCTCCTCGCCAGTAAGGTCGCGGTGGCCGGTTTCGGTCCATACGCGAACATCGCCGGGCGGGTTGGCCGCCTGGGCACCCGCCGCCAGCGCCACGCCCCCAAGAGATAGAACCGCCTGTCGTCGATTCATTGCTCACCCTCCGGTTATCTAATGGAGACCGTCCACCAGCGCACAGTATACCAGATCCCACATGAGGGACGGCCGAAATTAGTGGCTGGAACCATTCCTATTCTGAAATGCGAATAACGTAGCCTGCGGCATGGCCCAAACATGGCGGCGCGAAGCGTGACACCGTCCACGACCGAGCGACAGAAGCAAGTCCATTCTCTCACGGTTCCGCCGGCGACCCTAGTTGTGGCACGGTCTCCTGACCGTGCCACCCATCGCGGACCGAAGTTCTCCTTGCTCCGCGCCGGGGCCCGTCCGAAAGTCTCGTGTCCCTCGTTTTGTGACCTTGCGCCCTCTACAATCACGGCCATGGAAGCCTATCGCATTTCTTCCGACGCCAGTGTCTACTACCTCACCTACTCTGTCGTCGAGTGGCTTCCCATTTTCGTTACCGAGGCCACCTGCAAGATCGTCTGCGACAGTCTTCGCTTTTGCCATCAGCAAAAACATCTTCGCGTCAATGCCTTTGTGAGTATGCCAACGCATATGCACTTGATTGCATTTGATGCAGATTTCAATTCCGAGCGATTGGCGCGCACGCTCGCCGATTTTCGCAAATTCACAGGCCGGCAACTGAGCGATTACTGCCAGGGGCAATTCCCTGCGTGCTTTCATCAAACGCTTTGTGCGCAAGCGACGGCGGACCGTGAGCGGCGCCTTTGGCAACCCAGCCGCCAACCGGAGGCCAACGAGACCGAGCCCTTTTGGCAGCAGAAGCTCGACTATTTGCACGATAATCCCCGGCGGAAGGGGGTGGTGCGCTACGCTGAGCAATGGCGCTTTTCGTCCGCGGCATGGTATCTGTCGTGAGGAAAAGAGCCGAGCGACGTCCCGATTACCGTCATCGAATGGTGACCCGGAGGGAGCGGCGGGATTGGAGACCTACGGTCGGCGGCGGGTGGCACGGTCAGGAGACCGTGCCACAACGAGGAGACCTACGGTCGGCGGCGGGTGGTCAGGAGACCGTGCCACAACGAGTCGTAGTCGTAGACAGAAGTAAACCCATTCTCTCGCGGTTCCTCCGGCGACCAGTCCTTCTCTTCGACCACCAGGGCGATCGTGTCTTCGCGCATCAGGCCCAGATAAAACGGGTCGGGTTTGGCGGAGCCGGCCTTTCTGCTGGGGATGAAAACGGCCACGCCTTTCGGCTTGGCCAGGGCCTTGAGCACGGCTTCCGCTTCGGCGGGTCGATGCTGGGTCACGGTCTCCCGACCGTGCCCTTGGCCCGACCGAAGGTCTCCGGCACTTCGGGAGACCTTCGGTCCATACCGGTCGGGAGACCTGCCCACAACGTGCGGCTTGCGGGCTCTTAGAAGGCTCTATTCCTTTCGACTTTGCACCCGTGCGGTATTTCGCCGGGCTACCCACGCACTCCATCACACTATTTCCCGCATTCGATGCAATATCCTTCGCAAGTCGTGTAACAGATTCGGGCAGTCTGCGCTTTAGAAGAGATCGAATGGACGAAAAAGGTGCGGGTGTCAGGATGTTCTGATGCCCGTTTTCGTCCAAGCTCGACTCGCTAAAATCACAGGAGCTTGTCCCATGTTCAGCCTCAACAAACTGTTTTCGCAGAAAAAGAAGCCGGCCCGCAAGAACAACAACTTCCGACCGCAACTCGAGTGTCTGGAAAAGCGCGAAGTCATGTCGACTTCGTCACTCTCGCTCCACGCAGTCACCGACGCCTACGGTGAAAACGTGGCCGTTTTTGTGGGATCCCACACCACCACCGCCGGAACTTTCACTGGGTTGATCGCCAGCACCAACCGATTGGGCGACGACGGGCCGTTGGTAACCAACGTGATCCCCACTGGCGTCGCGAATACGCCCAATGGCGTGCAGTCCTTCAGCGAGGGGCTGGATTCGAACGGTCGAGCCGATATTTTCGTCAAGGCATTAGATGGTTCCTTCTGGTATTTTGGCGCGCAGGGCTGGGTGAAAATCCAGTTGCCGGGAACCAGCCAGGTCGAGTCTTTCGCCGCGGTAAACGACGGACGCGTATACGCCATTTTCCAGGATGGCAGTCTGAACGTGTTCACTCCCCAAGGAACCACTGCCATTGCTGCTCCTAACGTATTAACTGCAACCCCGCCGGTTATTGCGCCATTCGGATTCTGGGAACATGTTTATGGCGCCGGCAGCGTGACGGCATTGGATGCGGTGACCGACAAGTATGGCCACGACGCTGTGTTCGTGGAAAATGCCGACAAGAGCTTTGGCGAGTTCTATAATCCGGGCGGCGCCTTGTTATCAGTGGTTAACGGCCAAGCCTACGTCGGCCCGTACACCCAGCTCGCCAGCGCGGGCTATCACTACACGTTCTTTAACGGCCAGGTTTACACCACGGCCTACTCCCAGATCGGCACATTCAGCGCCGGCACCGACGCGAACGGCTATGCCGATGTATTTGCAAATTACAACGGCTATCTGGACCGGTACTATTACGGCAGCGGCTGGAAAGAGGTTGCTCTCCCGAAGACATTCCAATCATTCAGCGCCACGGACAGCGGCGTGGCCTGGATCATCGGCTCGACGGGCAGCCTCGAACGTTATAACGGCACAGTGCTGCAGCAAGAATTCAGCTCGGGAGGCCCAGAGCGTTCGGTTGCCGCGGCGAGTTCTCTGACCGCGTTTATCACCCTTCAAAACAACGGCATCGAGGGGTTATTTCTGGATCCGAATCCCAATAATCTCGGTCAATCTTGGGGGATAGGCACAACCCCGAATTGAGCGGCGTTCGGCGACGTCTTTAAACACCGGACGGTGTGGCCAGGCCGGTCGTTTCCCGCGCTTTCCGCCAAGCGGCCGGAAGAGAGCAACTACGCCAACAGCCCCTTGACCAGATTCCCATGCACATCCGTGAGCCGATAGTCGCGGCCCTGGAAGCGAAACGTTAGCCGCGTGTGCTCAAGGCCGAGCAGGTGGAGCAGGGTGGCGTGCAGGTCGTGGATGTGGACGGGGTCGGCGGCGACGTTGAAGCCCAGGTCGTCGGTTTCGCCGAAGATGTGGCCCGGTTTGATGCCGCCGCCGGCCAGCCAGATGCTGAAGCAGCGGTTGTGGTGGTCGCGGCCGTCGTTGCCGCCCTGCACCATGGGCGTGCGGCCGAACTCGCCGCCCCAGATAATGAGGGTGTCGTCGAGCAGGCCGCGCGTTTTCAGGTCGGTGACGAGCGCGGCCGACGGCTGGTCGGTGGCGAGGGCATTTTTCTTCACGTCGGCGGTCAGGTTGGCGTGCTGGTCCCAGACTTCGTGAAACAATTGAACGAAGCGGACGCCGCGTTCGAGCAGCCGGCGGGCCAGCAGGCAGTTGCGCGCGTAGCTGACTTCGTTCGGGTCCTTGATGCCGTAGCGGGCCAGCGTCTCTTTCGATTCGCCGCGCAGGTCCATGAGTTCCGGGGCGCTGGTTTGCAGCCGATAGGCCATCTCGTAGCTTTGAATGCGGGCGGCAATTTCCGGATCGCCGGCCGATTGCAACTCCAGTTCGTTGAGGCGGTTGAGGGCATCGAGCGAGGCGCGCTGGGCTTCCTGGTCGATGCCCTTTGGGTTGGTCAGGTAGAGGACCGGGTCGCCGGCGCTGCGGAAGTTCGTGCCATTGTAAAGCGTGGGCAGGAAGCCGCTGCCGTAATTGCTGGCGCCGCCGCTGGTGCCCTTGGCGCTGGTGAGCACGACGAAGCCCGGCAGATTGGCCGACTCGCTGCCCAGGCCGTACAGGGTCCAGGAGCCGAAGCTGGGCCGGCCGAACTGCTGCGAGCCGGTGTTCATCATGATCTGGGCCGGGGCGTGGTTCACGGCCTCGGTGTGCAGGGAGCGGATGAGGCAGATGTCGTCGGCGATGCGGCCGGTGTGCGGCAGGAGTTCGCTAAGCTCCATGCCGCAGCGGCCGTAGCGCGCGAACTTGTACTTCGGGCCGAGCAGGGCGGAATTGGGGTTAATGAAGGCGGCCCGGTAGCCCTTGAGAAGTTCCGGCGGCGGCAATTGCCCGTTGTGCTTCACCAGCTCGGGCTTGTAATCGAAAAGCTCCGGCTGGCTCGGCGCGCCGGCCTGAAAGAGGTAGACCACGCGCTTGGCCTTGGCCGGGTAGTGCGGCGGGCGCGGGGCCAGCGGGTCGGCGGAGTCGGGAGCCGCGCGGGCTGCGTCGTCGGCGAGCAGAGCGCCGGCGGCGATGCCGGCCAGGCCGATGCCGCAATCGCGCAGGAACCAGCGGCGACTGAGGTATTGGCAGTAGGCGTGGCGAATTTCGTTTTCGTGATTCATCGGCAACACTCGCGAACAATTCCCCCTCCCCCTTGATGGGGGAGGGCAGGGGTGGGGGTGAGAGGTGCATACCCCCCACCCTAGCCCTCCCCCACAAGGGGGGAGGGGACAAGAAGTTAATTCTTCGTCAGCGTTTCATCCATGTTAAGCAGCACGCGGGCCACGATGGTCCAGGCGGCGGCGTCTTGAGGCGTCGCGCCGTCCGGCAGCGGCGGTAGCTTCGCCGGGTCGCCGGTGGCGACCTCGCGCGGGTTGAGCCAGCCTTCGGCGAGCCGGCGTCGCGTGGTTTGCAATAGTGCGAGCAGCGTTTCGCATTCGGCTGGGCGAGCCGGACGCGAGATGCAGAGCAAGAACGCGTAGTCGATGCGCTTGGCGTCGTCTGCCCCGCCTTCGCGCAACACCCTCAGAGCCAGCGCCCGGGCGGCTTCCACGAAGATTGGCTCGTTCAGTGCGGTGAGGGCGGCCAGAGGCGTGTTGGAGCGCGGCCGGCGGGCGCAGGCCACGTCGGCGTTGGGGCAGTCGAAGGCCGACATTACCGGGTCGGGCATCGAGCGCTTGCGGAAGCCGTAGACGGCGCGGCGATAGCGCTCCGGCCCCTCGGCAGGCTTCCAGTAGCTGGGATACGTGTAGTTGTAATCGAGCACGTTCTGGGGCACCGGCGGAATGACGCCGGGACCGCCCAGTTTGTTGACGAGCAGGCCGGAAGCGCTCAAGACAATGTCACGAACGACCTCGGCGTCGGCTCGGAAGCGCGGGCCGCGCGCCAGCAACGTGTTGCGCGGATCGCGCTCCAATAACTCCGGTGACGCTTGCGACGATTGCCGGTAGACGTTGCTCAGCACGATGGGGCGGATCAACTGCTTCTGATGCCAGCCGTGGTCCATGAAATCGACGGCCAACCAGTCCAGCAGTTCGCGGTAGACCGGCGACGGCGAACGCGTGCCGAAATCCTCCGGCGTCTCGACCAGGCCGGTACCGAAGATCGCTTGCCAGACTCGATTCACCGCCACGCGTGCGGTCAGCAGCGAAGAGCGGTCGGCCAACCAGCGCGCGAAGCCCAGGCGGTTGCGTGGGGCATCCGGCGGGAACGGGTGCAGGGCGACCGGCACATGCGGCTCGACTTCTTGTCCCGGCTGGTCCCACTGGCCACGATTCAGAAGGTGCGTGCCGCGGTGCTTGGCCGGCTCGCGCTCGCGCAGACACAGGATCGATGTCAGCGCCGGCGGCGCGGACCTTCGGAGCGCGTCAATCTCATCGTTGAAGGACTTTAATTCCGCAACCTGGGAGCGCCAGGCGGTGAACAGCGCGGCGTTCTGCTGCGGTGTTCGTCTTTCCGCCGGAGTTTGTAGGGCCAACATCGCGGCATGATCAACGGGCGGCGCGGCTGGCGCCGGCTGCCGGGTGATGCTCAGGCGACAACAGCCCAGCATTGCCCCGCCATCCATGCGCAGTGCGATCTTCAGTTGTGTACCCTTGGGTAACGTCAATGGCTTCTCGAATTGCACGACCGCTACCGACGGCTCGTTATGCCGCCCTGGACCCCGGTCGGAATTCCACGTCGTGTCGTCCGAGCCGTCGATCAGGAAGGCGACGGGCCCGGCTGCTTTTTTCTTGTCGGCTTGCCTTTGCTCCGGCTGCGAGAAGTCGGCCGTGGCGTTTACGAGTTTGAGCTTCTGCCAGTCCTTGGCGCCGGGCTTTTTGGCGAAGACTTCGAGTTCCCGAACCGCCCAATTGCCGGTTTGGCCTCGGCCGGGTCCGTTGAATGGCAGATCGCCGTGGGTAAGCGCCTCGAATTGCAGGCCGGTGACGCCGTTCAGGTCCGGCTCAGCGATAAAATACACTTCGTCGTTCGGATGGCCGATCATCAGGATTGATTTGTCGGCCTCTTGCATCGGATGGTTCAGGCCGCTGATGCTATTCATCTCGCGGAAAACTAACGGTTCCCAGGCGATGCGCCGGCTTACGAGCTTTTTCACCCAGGCTGCCATTTCCTCGGCCCCATTGGGCCGGGCCATGCGAATGCGCGCTTCCACCGCCTCGATGCGCTTCTTCAGATCAGCACGCGCTTCAAGTTGGTCGGGCGTGTAGACCCATGACTGCGCCTCATAGGAATTGTTGAGGAAGGCGAACATGCCATAGTATTCGTCCTGCGTCAGCGGATCGAATTTGTGCGAATGGCACTGGGCGCATTGCGTGGTCAGGCCGAGCACCGCCTTGCCGAGGCAATCCATGCGGTCGAACATCTCGACCATGCGAAACTCTTCCGGGACGATCGCCCCTTCTTCGTTAATCATGCTGTTACGTAGGAAACCGGTGGCAATCCGCTGTGATTGGCCGGCGTTAGGCAGCAAATCGCCGGCAATCTGTTCGATCAGGAACTGGTCATACGGCATGTCGCGGTTCAGTGCGTCAATGACCCAGTCGCGCCAGGCCCACTGTTCGCGGCGCAGGTCCTTTTCGTAACCATTCGTGTCGGAATAACGGGCTACGTCGAGCCAATGGCGGGCCCATTTTTCGCCGAAGCGTTCGCTACTGAGGAGGCGGTCCACGGTGACCTCATAGCCGTCGCGCTCGCAGGCGGCCAGTTCCCGCGGCGACGGCGGCAGGCCGATCAAATCGAGATACAGTCGGCGGTACAAAGTGTTCGCGGGAGCAGCCGGTGACAGCGGCAGGCCGAGTCCCTTCAGCCTGGCAACTACGAAGGCATCGACGGGGTTTGTCATGCCAACCTGTGGCAAGCTCGCCTTGACCGGCGGCGTAAAGGCCCAATGCTTCTCGTAGCTGGCGCCTTCAGCGATCCATTTCTTCAGCGTGTCAATTTGTTTTTCGGACAGCGGATTCTTCTGCTCTGGCGGCGGCATGACAGATTTTGGGTCATGGGAGGAGACGCGCTGGAAGAGCTTGCTCTGTTCCGGCTGCCCGGGCACGATTGCTGCGGAACCTGACTTGCCACCTTTAAGCGCTGAGTCGCGCTGATCGAGCCGGAAGCCGCTCTTGCGCGTGGCCGCATCTACGCCGTGACAGGTCAGGCAGTGGTTCGCCAGGATGGGGCGAACATCGCGTTGAAAGTCCACTTCCGCGCCGGTGGCACTGCCTGCGCATCCAAGGGCGAACAAGATCAACAGGATCGGCCGTTTGATCCCGACTGCAGTGAGCATCAAAGGCTCTTTGGCGCATGTTGGATACATTGAGAACCCGGCGAAGAGCTACCTTGACGTTTTCATGGGATAATCAGGACCGCGGTAAGGCGACGCGTGGAAAGCGCTGGATGGCAGGGGTTGGACATAGTTGATCATACCGCTAAGACGGTCCAATTCCAGCGGCAAAGTGGCTGTTTCCGCCGCAAGGCCTGGTGGAACCGTGCAAAGCAAGCCCTTAACCGTCTTACAGTACCAGTCGGTTGCGTATCGAAATTGCATCTTGGCGGCCGAATTGTGGCACCCGGATCGTGGCGGTCTTTTCCTCTGCAATTGAACCGGCAAGTCAGCAGACAATTCCGAGTTGCTGAAATTCATGAACATATTAGAATTGAACTAGACCTACCTGATCAGAGGCTGCGACAACGCTCCCGCCCTTGGCCTTCCGTGGTTCGATGCCCGGCCGACTCTCCTGGTTTGCACGACTCATGCGTTCTCAAAAACAATTTGCCGGCTGCCTGTTCGCGCTGCTTGCCGTCATTGGCGCCGGCGCAGACGGCATCGCTGCCGAACCGGTTCGGCCCGCCGATGTTGCCGCGCCGGCCAAGCCGGTGACATTCGAGTTCGATGTGCAGCCGTTGCTCACGCGCTTCGGTTGCAATGCGGGAGCATGCCACGGCAAATCGCGGGGACAGAACGGCTTCGCCCTTTCCTTGCTGGGCTTCGATGCCGACTTCGATTACGACGCGCTCATCCACGAAGGGCGCGGCCGGCGGATATTCCCCTCTACCCCGGAATACAGTCTGTTGCTGCGTAAACCGTCCGGCCAAATGCCCCATGGCGGCGGCAAGCGGTTCGATATCGATAGCCCGCAATATCGGCTGCTGTATGCCTGGATCAAGGCGGGCGCGCCGCGCACGCCGGCCGACGCACCGAAGTTGCTTTGCGTTGTCGTGGAACCAGGCAACCGCAGCCTTGTGCGCCAAGAGAGTCTCCAATTGCGCGTCCTGGCGGAATACTCCGACGGCACCCGCCGCGATGTCACCGATGGCAGCGCGTTTCAGTCCAACGACGGCACGCTGGCCGGCGTCGATGCCAACGGTCTGGTGAAGGCAGGTGAACTGCCGGGTGAGGCCGCCATCATGGCCCGCTACATGAACAACATTGCCGTTTGTGCGGTGACGATACCGGTGCCGGGCGCCGTGCCCGCTGAGGCCTATCGAACGCTTCCGCGACACAACCATATTGATGAGCTGGTTTGGCAGAAACTCAAACTCTTGGGAATCTTACCTTCGGCCCCGGCCGGCGACGCGACATTCCATCGCCGCGCCTACCTCAGGGCCATCGGCCGCCTGCCAACGCCGGAGGAGACGCGAGCCTTTCTCGCCGATCACCGCCCGGACAAACGAGTCCGGCTGATCGATCAATTACTCGAACGTCCGGAGTATGCCGACTTTTGGGCCAACAAATGGGCCGACTTGCTTCGCCCCAATCCGTATCGGGCAGGCATCAAGGCGGTCTGGAACCTGGATTCCTGGCTGCGCGCTGCATTCCGCAAGAACATGCCCTACGATCAATTTGTGCGCGAGTTGATCACTGCTCAGGGAAGCACCTGGCACAACGGCGCGGCCGTTATTTTCCGCGACCGTCCGGAGCCGGTCGAGCTGGGCGCCTCGATTAGTCAGTTGTTTCTGGGCACCCGTCTCGAGTGTGCCAAGTGTCATCACCATCCGTTCGAAGTCTGGGGCCAGGACGACTTCTTTGGCTTTGCCGCCTTTTTTGCGCGGGTGGGACACAAGGGCCAGGGATTGTCTCCGCCCATCTCGGGCGGCGAAGAGATGATCTATACGACCGAGACCGGGCAATTGAAGCACGGTCGCACCGGGGCGACGGTGACACCGAAACTGTTGGCCGGAGCACCGCTCACGCTTGGGCCGAACGACGATCCGCGCGAAGCGCTCGCGGAGTGGATGACTTCTCCAGACAATCCGTTTTTCGCCAAGGTGATGGCGAATCGCATTTGGAAAGACGTGATGGGGCAAGGGCTGGTTGAGCCAGTGGATGACCTCCGCGCTACCAATCCACCGTCGAATGGCCCGCTGCTTGACGCGCTGGCCGAAGATTTTCGCAAGCAGGGTTACGACATCAAGAAACTCATCCGCGAAATAATGGCTTCGTATGTATTTAGCCTGAGCACGGAACCGAACCCACGTAACGTGGCAGATTTGAAGAACTTCTCCCGTTATTACCGCGATCGCATGCGCGCGGAAGTGCTGCTCGACGCGGTCAACGATGTGCTCGGAACCGAAGAGACTTTTGCAGCCATGCCGCCGGGTTCACGGGCCACGCAGCTTTGGACACACCGATCGCCGTCGTTATTTCTTGATACCTTTAGCCGGCCCGATCCGAACCTCGACCCGCCCTGCGAACGTTCCTCAGACTGCACTACGCCCCAGGTATTGCATTTGATGAATTCGCCGGCACTGAGCCGCAAGTTGTCGCTCGAAACCGCGCGGCCGGCCAAACTGGCTGCCAACAAGGATTCCAACGAAAAAATCGTCGAAGAGATTTATCTGCTGGCCTATTGCCGTTATCCGACCGATGTTGAGAAGAAGACTGCCGTGGCGGTCCTGACGGCTTCCGGCAACCGCCGCCGGGCCGTCGAGGACTTATTCTGGGCCATTCTGAATACGCCAGAGTTTCTATTCATCGACTGAAAGGGCCAGTTGTTATGGCGATCCATCAGAATTGTGAAGGGATGAATCGACGCGATTGCATGAAGCTTGGCCTCGGCGCGCTGCTCGGCGGCGGGTTGGTGGATGCGCTGCGCGCTCGGGGTTCGGCCGGCGATACGACGGCGGCCAAAACAAGTTGTATTCTCTTTTGGTTAGACGGGGGCCCGAGCCATTTCGAGACCTTCGACCCGAAGCCCGATGCGCCCGCCGAGATTCGCGGCGAGTTCAAACCGATTCCCACCAAAGTTCCGGGAATGTTCTTTTCGGAGAACATGACAAAACTCGCCGCTATCGGTGACAAGCTGACCATCGTGCGCTCGGTCCGCCACGATCAGAACAATCACGGTGCCGGCAACCACTACATGATGACGGGCGCGCCCACGCGGATTCCGGTTGGTTGTGGCGCCTTCGTCAGCTTTCATCCCAGCATGGGCTCAGTCGTGTCTGCCGAGCGCGGCGCTGCCCATGGGCTGCCGGCTTATTTTTCCATTCCCGAGATGTCGCGCTCCGGTGGGCCGAACTTCCTGGGAGCACGGCATGCCCCGTTTGTGGTGAGCGACGATCCGAACGGCGCTTCGTTCACGGTGCGCGATGTCACGATTCCGCGGGAACTCGATGATGGGCGAGCGTTGAATCGGAGAGAGCTGCGCGAAAAGCTGGATCAATTCAAGCGCTTTCACGATCGCGCGGCGGGCGACCCGGTGCTTAGCGCCGATGACAATTACCGCCAGGCCGTATCAATCATGACTTCCGCCGAAGCACAGCGGGCATTTGAAATCTACCGCGAGCCGGATCGGGTTCGCACCGCGTTCGGCCGAACGGCCCTGGGCCAGCGCGCCCTGCTGGCACGCCGCCTGGTGGAAGCAGGTGTTCCGTTTGTGACCATCGTGAATGGCGGCTGGGACCATCACTCCGATATTTTTCCGGCCTTCCGCAAGCACGGGCAGGAGATGGAATCCGTGGTCGCGGCCTTGATTTCTGATCTTGACCAGCGCGGTTTGCTCGACACCACCCTGGTGTTGGTGATGGGCGAATTTGGCCGCAGCCCGAAGATTTCGACACTGTCGGGCTCGAAGACGCCGGGCCGCGACCACTGGTCGAGCGCGATTTCGGTGCTGGCGGCTGGCTGCCGAACTCCGCGCGGCCAGGTCGTGGGCGCGACCGACCGCAGCGGTTATGCCCCCATTGAGAAGATCTACGGCCCCGAAAACCTCGTCTCCAGTGTATACCTCAAGCTCGGGATCAATCCGGACAAAACTCTTTACAATAGCACTGGCCGGCCCACTCATTTGGTCAGTGATCCACGGCCTATCGCCGAATTGATGGGGTAGGCGATTTGTCACTTCCTCCAATGATCGCGGAAATGTTCGCCAAGCACATATTCAAGGGCTCCCGGTGTGCCGTGATCGCCCTCACCTTTTTGTGTGGTTTGAGCCGGCTCTTTGGCGCAGCGCCGACGCTCACGCATGTGTTTCCAGCCGGCGGGCAGCGTGGCACCAAGGTCGTCGTTACCTGCGCCGGCACCTTCACCTGGCCTGTCCAAGTCTGGGCGCCGGGAGTCGAAGCGGTTCCCAGCAAGGCATCGGGCAAGCTAGAGATCACCATTCCAGCAGATTTGGCCGCTGACCGCATCTGGATTCGACTTTACAACTCCGAAGGGGCGTCGGCCGCGGCGCCGTTCTTGATCGGCAGCCTGAAAGAGGTCACCGAGCAGGAACCTAACGATACCTTGCGCGAGGCTCAGGCCATCGGCGAGCCGAACCACACCATCAATGGCGTGCTGAGCAAAGCGGGCGATGTCGATTGTTTTTCGGTCCAATTGAAGGCGGGCCAAACGCTGGTTGCGGCCATCGATGCGAATACCCGGCTCGGCTCGCCCATGGATGCCATCTTGCAAGTCGTGTCGCTCAGCGGCACGGTGCTGGCCGAAAACCATGACGATCTGCTACTCGACCCGCGCCTGGCTTACACCGCCCCGAAGGATGGCAGTTACATCGTCCGTCTATTTGCATTCCCGGCCTCACCCGACACCAGCATTCGCTTTAGCGGCGGGCCAGACTACATCTATCGGCTCACGTTGACCACGGGGCCGTTCATTACGCACGCCGTTCCGTTGTCGGCTCCCATGTCGAATCCCGGTTCGGTCGAAGTGCAGGGCTGGAACATCCCGCCGAAGACAAAACTGCCGGTGCGGGCATTTGGCAGCGCCGGGCCCGGGACGTTCCCGGAGTTCGAGGCTACCCCTGACTTGCGGATTCCTCCCGATGCAAAACTGGGCATCGCCTTTGGCCCACAATTCGCCGGGGCCGCTCGAATCCGCCTGGTGAGTTCGCTTGTGACGGCTCGCGCTCCAGCCGATGCGCCAAGCCCGCAAACGCTGACGTTGCCCACGTCGGTGACCGGCCGCCTCCGGAATAGACGACAGATCGATGAGTTTCAGCTTCCACTCAAGAAAGGCCAACCCATCGTGGTTTCGGTGGAAGCCAATAGCCTCTACTTTCCCGTTGATCCGGTTGTGAAACTCGTCGATCCAGACGGGAAGCCGGTGGCTAATGTCGATGACACAGGCCCCAGCAAAGACGTCGCACTTACATACCCGCCTGCCAGGGACGGAACCTTCCGCCTTTTGGTGACAGACCGATATGGCCGCGGCGGTGAACGAAGCTGGTATCTGTTGACTGCCCGCCCCGAAGAGCCGGACTTCGAGCTGTCGGTTGGAAGCGACGCGATCGTCGTGTCGCCCGGCAAGCCGACGGAACTGGCCGTCAAAATCCAACGGCGAACCGGCCCGGCCGGTTCCGTTGGGCCCGTCACGATTCAGCCGGTCGGCCTGCCGCCTGGGGTGACCGCGCCGGCTGTCACTTCGGAGCCTACCGGCCCAACCGCATCAACCGTCACGCTCAAGTTCACCGCGTCAGGTGCTGCCTTTTCAGGTGCGATCAAGATAGTTGGTCAGTCCAGCAAACCCAAAGACTTTCAGCGCTTCGCCCGCACACCGCCGAAACTGGGCGTTGCCTTCGAGAGCATCTGGCTGACAGCCGTGGAAAAGAAATAGCCGCAAGAACGCCGAAACGGCTAGCAGGCTAGGTCACGCCAAGCCCGTCAAGCAACCGCTGCTGGAACC
>Ga0070732_10001149_pt1 | contig 14651 bp, 6 predicted proteins | sample Coa_R1_5_FD_66449 | JGI IMG/M metagenome (GOLD analysis project Ga0070732, IMG submission 66449) | Surface soil microbial communities from Centralia Pennsylvania, which are recovering from an underground coalmine fire - Coalmine... | ecosystem: Environmental > Terrestrial > Soil > Unclassified ...
AAGGAGAGGGCGGCGGCGCAGATCGCTACGAATCGAAGCGTTTTCATGTTGATTGACTCCAGCAAGGGAATGCGGGCACGGTCAACAGATGGCTGGCCGGAGCGGCGATTCGGAACGAAACCGGGCACGGTGTCGAACCTGACTCGCTTCCTTGATTGTGCGATCAGACGGCGGAGATTGCGATGGACGCATCATGAAGAAATCGTTAACCGGTGCGGCCGCTGCCGCGACGCCGGCACGCCCGGTAGATCGCCGCGGGCCGCCGCCGCGAGCCGCAGGGCGTGCCCGCCGGTGTAAAGACATTCTCATACAGACGTGATACGGTGAGCCGGGTCGGAACCTTTTGCACAGCCATCATGACCAGGGCCGCCCTCAACACGCGTGGCATGCTTGCTGCAATCACTGCAGGTCTCACGCCATTGCTGTGTCATGCCTATGCGCTCGATGATCAGCTCGACTGCAAATCGTCCGCGCACGCATTTGTCGCCGCGCTTCTGGATGATCAATATATCGACCCGAATCCGATGCGCGTCGAGGCGAACTCGGTCAATGTATTTCGGCCGGTGCGCGGCAGCGATCTGACGGCATTTGGTTATCGGGTCTACGCCGTTCTCGGATACCAGCACGACGACGAGATGTTCAGGCGGGGCAGCGGTCAGCCGGTTGGGGACTCGGCGTATGGCGTCGTCATCTTCGGTCCTTCCGAAACAGTGGAGGCGCGCGCACGTCAGGCGGGCAGCGACGCCGCCATCCGGCCGGTCGTCCCGCTCGTGCTGACGGCCGTGTTCTGCAACGGGCACTGACGAGCGTCATTCAGGTGCATCTGTGCTATCGCGGCGCCCGGCAAGGCAGCCCGAGAGGCCGTGGCAGGACGGATTGCCTGTGCGTCGAGGCCAAGGCAGCCCCGCAGCGTTGGGCGACAGACTTATCAGGGTCGGTCGGGCGTGTGCAGTTGTCAGAAGCCTTATACGGGCGGCACGCCTTCTTCGACCAGCACGGCGACAGGCAGGGTCGTGAGTGCGTCGTGCAGATGCAGCAGCCCTGAGTCGTCGACCTTGGGCGCGGCAGGACTCAGGCAGTCGAACAGGGCGCGCGAGGCGAGTGCCTCCGGCATTTCGATGGCGGTGTCCTCCCACCGGGCGGTGTCGACTAGCGGCAGCTCGCTGCGTGCGTCGAGCAACGAAGCCGCGAGACGCGTCGCGATCACGACGGCGTAGGCATTTCCATAGCGGCGCGCGAACGCGATCACATGTGCGGCCTGGCGGCCGCGTACCTTGAGCGGCAGATACACGCCGTTGCCGAGCAGCGCCGGCTGGAGCTGCCGCAAAGCGAGCAGCCGCTGCACGACGGCGAGCTTCACGTGTCCGTCGCGCCAGTTGGCGAGCTGTTCCGACGGAGGCGTCGTGACGAGCCATTCGTGGCGTCTCGCGAAATCGACAGGCCGCCGGTTGTCTGGGTCGACCAGGCTGAAATCCCACAACTCGGTGCCCTGATACAGATCGGGCACGCCCGGTGACGACAGCCGCAGCACGGTCTGCTGCAGGCTGTTGATCGCCCCGGCCCGGCTGATCCGTTCGACGAACGCATGCAGTTCGCGCAGGAAGCCGTCACGCCGCCGCGGCGCGACGATATCGAACAGAAAATCGCGGCAGGCGGTCTCGAAGGCCTCATCCGGCGCGAGCCAGTTCGTGCGCAGTTTCGCTTCACGCAGCGCCTTCAGTTGCCACCGTGCGACGCGTTCGGCCAGCGCCTTCACGCCGTCCGCGTCATCCGGCGCGAGGCCCGGCGGCCAGCAGCCCACCAGTGTCTGATACAGCATCGCCTCTGCGTCAGGGCCGGGCGCCCAGTTGCGAGCGTTGTCGTCGGGCACGCGACGACGATGCGGTGCGTTGAGCGTCGACCACGCGTGCAACGTCGCGCTCCAGTCCTCGGCGATCTCGCTCAGGACGGCGAGGCGCGCACGCACGTCTTCGCCGCGTTTGTGATCGTGCGTCGCGGTGGCCAGCATCGCGTGCGGGAAGCGGCGCGCCCGTTCGAGGTTGCCTGCATGAAACTGCTCGACCGTCAGCGCGAATTCGCCCGGATCGGCGCCGACTTCATTGCGTGACAGCAGGCGGCCGTAGCGGTAGCACGCCGTATCTTCGATGGCCTTGGCGGCAACCGGCGCGGTGAGCTGCGAGAAAAGCGTTTGCGCAGTGCGTCGCGACGAGCCTGCATGGTTGGGCGCGGAGTTGGCCGCAGAGTTGGCCGTATTGCCGCCGTTGTGCGATTGCGGCGCGGCTTGTGGCCGTCCTGCGCCACTATCATCGGACGGCGGCCCGCCCAGCCACTCGCCGATCCGCTCCAGTATCCCGTGGTCGGCGCGTGACAGGGTCTGCTTCGCGGCATCGAAGGCCTGTGCGAAGTAGAGGTTATCGACCTCGCTGCGCATGCCGTTCTGCGGATAGATGCGATACACCGGAAAATGCGCGACGAGTTCGCCAAGCACGCGACGGATCGCCGTGAACGTGAAGTCGCGCGTCGAGAGCTGATCGCGCGCGATGCGATGCAACGCACGGGCTGCGCGATCCAGTTCCGCGGGCAGGTTCTCCGCGAGGATCTTGCGCCGCGCCTGCAAGGCTTCATCGGCGAACGACGCACTGCGGCCGGTCAGTTCCGACCACGTCGCCGCCAGTGTTTCCGCGCCCGCCGGATCGTGCAGCAGCGCGCCGACGTCATTCATGAAGTCATAGCCGGTCGTGCCGTCGACGGGCCAGTCGTCGCGCAAAGGCTCGCCGCGCCCAAGGATTTTCTCGACGACGAGATAGGGATTGCCTTCGCGCAATTCGCTCAACCGCTGACGCAAGCGCTGACAGTATTCGCGCGGCTCGGCGAGCCCATCGACATGATCGATGCGCACACCGTCGATGACTCCTTCGGCATACAGCCGGAAAATCAGCGCATGGACGGCGTCGAACACTTCCAGACGCTCGACACGTAAGCCCGCCAGTGCGCTGATGTCGAAGAAGCGCCGCCAGTTCACTTCATCGGCGGCGGTGCGCCACCAGGCCAGCCGGTAGTGCTGCCGTTCGAGCAAACGATGCAGACGGTCGCGCGTGACCGGGTCGCGGGGATCGAAAGTTTCCAGAGCGAACTCGATGGCCGGCGCGCCGTTCTGCGCGACGAACTCACACAGCGCCGCGCGGGCCTCAGCCGCGCGCGGCTGATCGGCGGGCTGGGTGGTCAGCCCTTCAAAGCGCTCGCCGAGCGCGCTGAGATCGGCGCGGTCCGCACCCTTCAGGATGTTCGCGTACTCGATCGGGCAGACCGGGAACACATGATCGTGGTACGCGATGACGAAACGCCCGCTGTCTGCCGAAAAACGCAGCGCGATCTGGCCCGCGGCGAGTTCGTCACCGTACGATGCGCCGAGCACCGGCGCGAGCACCTTGCCGCGCAAGGCCGGATCCGGCGAATGCCAGTCGACGTCGAAGTACCGCGCATACGCGCTATGCCGTCCCCATTCGAGGATGTCGAGCCACCAGGCATTGTGCGAGCCACCGACGCCCATGTGATTCGGCACCACGTCGACAATCAACCCCATGTCGTGCGCGTGCAGCTTATCGACCAGACGCTTGAGGCCCGCCTCGTCGCCCAGTTCCGCGCTGACCTTGCTGTAATCGACTGTGTCATAGCCGTGTGTCGAACCGGGCACGGCGGTGGTAACCGGCGACGCGTACAGATGACTGATTCCGAGCGCAGCGAAGTACCCGACGTGCGCGAGTGCATCGTCGAACGTGAAGTCCTTGTGAAACTGAAGTCTGAGCGTGGCGCGGGGAACGGTCATGGCGTGTCGGGCGATGGAGAGGAGGAGGAAGCGGCGGACGAAGGGGCGCGCACCTCGCCGACCGCGAGCAGGCGGTCGCAGAAGGTCGCGTCGCGAAACAGTTCGTCCATGCTCTGTGCGACGCGGCGGCGCCAGTTCGGATGTTCGTCGATCGAGCCGGGCAGGTTCGGCGAATCCGCAAGTCCGAGCAGGTCTTCCAGCGGGAACGTGACGAGCGCAGCGGGTGTCGCCGCCACAAACGCCAGCGCTTCATCGACGGGCGCATTGTCTGTCGAAGGCGCGGGCACATCGGCTGCGGCGACGCCGGCCTGCTGAAAGGCCCGCCACAACGCATCGCGATCAGCGGCGCGCTCCGCTTGCGCGAGCGCCACAGGATCGCGGCCGTCGGCACGCAAGGCCGTCTGTCCGATGCGGTTGCGCCAGTCGATATCCTCGCCACGCCACCAGCCGGTGACGGTCGGCAGATCGTGCGTCGTGGTGGTCGACACCACATTACGGTCCCAATCCCGCGGGGCCTTGAATCCTCCGCCCCAGCCGCTGCGTTCGAACCACAGCACGCGGATGCCGGAGAGCCCATGTTCGGAGAGACGCTCGCGGAAACCCGGCGGCACCGTGCCGAGATCTTCACCGATGACGATCGAACGATGCCGCCACGATTCGAGGGCGATCAGGCGCAGCAGGTCTTCGAGCGGATAGCGCAGATACGCGCCGTTGCGTGCGGGCTCGCCTTCCGGCACGAGCCACAGGCGTCGCAGGCCGAGGATGTGATCGATGCGTACGCCGCCCGCGTGGACGAACGCCGCGCGCAGCATGTCGATGAACGCGGCGAAACCCTGTGTGCGCATCGCGCGCGGAGAGAAGGTGGTGAGGCCCCACGCCTGACCCGCCTGATTGAACAGGTCGGGCGGCGCGCCGACCGAGACGCCCGTCAGCATCTCGTCGCGATACGACCACGCGTGACTCCCGGCACTGTCGCAACCGACTGCGAGGTCCGCGATCAGGCCGACTGCCATCCCGGCATCACGGGCCGCATGTTGGGCATGCGACAGTCCCTTCGCTGCGAGCCACTGCAGGAACAGATGAAATTCGACTTCATGACGATGCTCGAGCGCAAACGCTTCGACCTCGGGACTGCGCGGGTCGCGCAAGGCTTCAGGCCAGTTGCGCCAGTGGCCGTCGCCTTCCGCTTGCGCGAGCTGGGCCGCCTGCAAGGCTTCGAAGCGTGCGTGATCTTCGAGTGCGCGTCCGCCCCGCGTGCAGAAGCCGTGAAATTCGAGCGCGCGCGGCAGGTCCTGGGCGCGGTCGTGGACGCAGAACTGCTCGAACAGCGTGCGCAGCACCTTGAGTTTCAGCGGCACAGCCTGGGGCCAGTCGATCAGCGGCAACGTTTCGAGCCGGGACCACGCTTCGCTTGCGTGCGCCGCTTCCAGCGCGGCGTGCACGGCCTCTGTGCCGAACACGGCGGCGGGATCGATGTGCGTGACGTTCAGCCACAGACGCGAGGATGGCGAATACGGACTGAAGCGCTGCGGCTGTGCGCTGAACATCGCGTGCGTCGGGCTGATCGCGAGCGCATGCGCGCCGCGTCGTGCGCTTTCGATCGCCAGCGTCGCGAGCGCCGAATAGTCGCCGATACCGCCATCGCCCACGCGGCGCAGTCCGTAGAGCTGAGCCGCAATGCCCCATAGAGGCGGCGTGCCGGCGGCATCTTCGTGCAGGGCGCGCCATGCATCGGCGACGGTATAACTGCGCGCGGGAGCCACAGCGAGTGTGACGCGCTGTTCATTGATGATGAGCGTGTGATAGCCCGTTTCGCTGATCGGTGACAGCAACGCTGCTTCGCCTTTGGGCGCCGTGAACCGTCCGTCGATCAACGAGCCGCTTTCGAGTTCGATCCGGTAGCGGCTACCCGATTTCACCGCCGCAGCCGGCAGGGCGATGCCGCGTTCGCATTCGGCCGTCATCAGCGGCGGGAGCCGGCGTCCCGAGGTTTCGGCGTCGAGCATGGTCACGCTATGCCTTAACTGCGCCGGGTTGCTGCATGGCAGGCCCATGCGTTCGAGCAGTGCGGTGAGCGTGCGCTCGGGGACACGTGCTATCTCGCCGTGCGCGTTGTGCCACTCGACTTCGAAACCCGCATGCGCGGCGAGGCTTTCGACCGTATCACCGGATCGTCTGGAGGCGTTCACGCGTGGGGCTCCCGTTTGGCGACCTTGCGCGCATCGTGCCCAATCGCGTATTCGCTGATGTCGCCCGTCAGCCATGCGACGAACGAGAACGACGGCAATTCCCCGGCTGCAATGGAATCGCGTACCCGCGGCGGCGTTTCGAAAACGACCTTGCCGGCAGGCGCTTCCGTGAGCGGCACGCTGTTGCTCGACAGGTTGAGCGCAATCGAAAGCGTCTGGCCGTCGCCGAGCCGCCAGCGTGCGACGAGCGCATCGGCGTGTGCGCCATTTTGCGCGGACAGCACGCTCGCGCCGAGCGGTTTCGCGTGGGCAAGGCGCGGTGTGATCAGTTTTCCGCGCACGGCGAGCGCCGATTTATAGAAGTGCATCCATTCGAGCCGTTCGTCTGCATCGGGCGCAGGCTCTGTTGCCCTCGGTGGCGACGATGACGCAAACGTTCGCGCATCGTTCGGATCGGGAATGTGCGCGCGACGGCTTTCATCGTTGAATGCCGAGAAGCGCGCGAACTCGCGCCGGCGTCCTTCGCGTACGGCGTCGGCAAGTTCGCCCGTATAGTCGGTAAAGAACAGGAACGGCTGCTCCGAACCGTATTCTTCTTCCATGAACAGCAGCGGGATCTGCGGAGACAGCAGCAACAGACCCGTCGCGGCGCGCAGCGCGTCGGGCGGACACAGCGAACGGAGCCGCTCACCGAGCGCGCGATTGCCGATCTGGTCGTGATTCTGCAGGAACATCACGAACGACGTCGGCGGCAGATGGCCACTCGGCTCGCCGCGCGGCCGGCCGTCGTGAATCGGCGACGGGTCGCCCTGATAGCCGAAGCCTTCGCCGAGCACGCGCGCGAGACGCTCGATCGGCCGGTCGGCGTACGCGCGATAGTAACCTTCGTGTTCGGCGGTCAGCAGCACGTGCAGCGCGTTGTGCGCGTCGTCATTCCATTGCGCGGTGAAATGCGTGTCGAGCAGGCTGGCCGTGTTGCGCTCGTTTTCCAGCACCAGATGCACATGCCGGCCGTGCTGAACCGAGGCGCGCACGTGATCGGAAAAATCGCGCAGCCAGGCGTCGTTGTCGATTGCGTGCACCGCGTCGAGACGCAGGCCGTCGAAGCGGTATTCGTTGATCCAGTATTGCGCGTTGTCGCAGAAGAATTCACTGACTTCGACACGCGCGAAATCGATTGCGGGACCCCACGGCGTATGCGTGCCTTCGCGAAAGAACGACCCGGCATATTGATGCAGATAGTTGCCGTCCGGACCGAAGTGGTTATAGACCACATCGAGAAACACCTGCAGCCCCAGACCGTGGGCCGTGTCGATCAACGCTTTCAGTTCGTCCGGCCGGCCGTACGATGAATCGGGTGCGTAGGGCAGCACGCCGTCGTAACCCCAGTTGCGGCTGCCGGGAAAATCGTTCAGCGGCATCAGCTCGATGGCGGTGACACCCAGCTCGACGAGCGCCGGCAGGCGCTCCATCACCCCCGCATAGCCGCCCAGCGCGCCGACATGCAGCTCGTACAGCACAGTCTCTTCCCATGGCCGGCCGTGCCAGTGCGTGTGCTGCCAGCGGTACGCACGCGGATCGATCACTTCGCTCGGACCATGCACATCCTGCGGCTGAAAGCGCGAGGCGGGATCGGGCACGCGGACCCCGTTGTCGAGTTTGTAGCGATACAGTGTGCCCGCGCCGCACGCGATCTCCGTTTCGAACCAGCCATTGCAGCTCGACGTCATGTCAACCGATGCAGACGGCGCCCCACCCTCGATCTCGACCGTCACCGCCTTGCAGGATGGCGCCCAGAAGCGAAAGCGCGTGCGCGCCTTCGCGCGGCCGGCGCCGAGCAACTGCGCGCCAAATGGCAGGCAGTGCGCATGATGGTGCGTATGCGGGTCGACAGGAATTTGAGACATGATTCATCACCATTCGGTTGGACAACCGGGCCCCGCCATCGGGCCTCTCACGCGGTGTCTGCGCTCCGCCTCAATCGTGCGTCTGCGTGCCGGGGTCGGGCGGCAGCGCGGTCAGGAGGCGCGGGCCGTACTGCGCGCCCGCGCGCCAGCCAGCCTGCCAGTCCGCATCACCGACAGGCAGCGCAGCCAGTATGACGAGCGCGTGGGCGGCCAGGTCCAGCACGGGGGTCGTCAACGGACGCGGCGGCGCGTCCGGATTAGCCGTGTCGAGGAGCACATTCCATTCCAGGTGCGGCGGAGGCGGGGTAAACGTCAGCGCCTCGCCGCTCGCGTTCAACATCAACAACAATACTTCCGTTTGGTCACTCAGATCCGGACCCGCGCGCCGCAACGTGAGCGCGCGTCCTTCCGGGTCCTGCCACGCTTCGATCGTCAACGGCTCGCCGCGTTCATCGAACCAGCCCACATCGTAGAGACCGGGCAGCACTTCATGGTCGCCGGACAGAAAGCGCGTCTCGCGCAGCAGCGGATGCTGCTTGCGCAGCGCAACCACGCGCGCGACGAACTCCGTCATCCGCGCGCCGCTCGGCAACGTCGCGCGCTCCCAGTCGAGCCAGGAGATCTCGTTGTCCTGGCAGTAGGCGTTGTTGTTGCCCTGCTGCGTGCGGCCGAATTCGTCGCCAGCCGGAAACATCGGTGTGCCGAGCGCCGTGAAGAGCGTCGCGACCATCGAGCGCGCCACACGGGCGCGCGTTTCGACGATGTCCGGATCGTCGGTCGGACCTTCAACACCCCAGTTCGAACTGCAGTTCTCGTTGTGGCCGTCGTTGTTGTCCTCGCCGTTTATCTCGTTGTGCTTCTGCTCGTGCGAGACCAGATCGGCCAGCGTAAAGCCGTCGTGTGACGCCACGAAATTCACCGACGCCCAGGGCTTTCTGCTGCGCCGGTTGAAGAGATCGGCGGAACCGGTCAGGCGCGCCGCGAGATCGGGACGCAGGCCGGCGTCGCCGCGCCAGAAACGGCGCACCGTGTCACGGAAACGGTCGTTCCATTCGGAGAAGCCCGGGGGATGGTTGCCGAGCTGATAGCCGCCCGGGCCGATGTCCCACGGTTCGGAGATCAGCTTGCGCTGCGACAGCACCGGGTCCTGGCGGATCGCATCGAAAAAGCCGGAGCCGGGATCGAAGCCGCTGTACTCGCGGCCGAGCGTCACGCCGAGATCGAAACGGAAGCCGTCGATGTTGAACGCCGTCGACCAGTAACGCAGCGAATCCATCACCATCTGCAGCACACGCGGATGGGGCAAGTTCAGCGTGTTGCCGCAGCCGGTGTCGTTGATGTGATGCCGTTCGTCGCCCGGAATCAGGCGATAGTAGCTGGCGTTGTCGAGGCCGCGCCACGAGACGGTCGGGCCGAGTTCATTGCCTTCGCAGGTGTGGTTGTAGACGACGTCGAGAATCACCTCGATCCCCGCCGCATGTAGCTGACGCACGGCGATGCGCATTTCGTCGAGACGATGCACCGACAGATACGACGGCTCTGGCGCGAAGAACGAGGCCGTGTTGTAGCCCCAGTAGTTACGCAGGCCGCGGCTCACGAGAAAGCGGTCGTTGAGGAATGCATGCACCGGCAGCAGTTCGACAGCGGTGACGCCGAGCCTCAGCAGATGGTCGATGAACTCGGGGGAGGTGAGCGCGGCGAACGTGCCGCGTTCGTGCTGGCGTAGACCGGGGCGCAGCATCGAGACGCCGCGCAGATGCGCTTCGTAGACGATCGATTCCCCCCAGGGGGTATTCGGCCGCACATCGTGCGACCAGTCGAAAGCTTCGTCGATCACGACGCATTTCGGCATCGCCGGCGCGGAATCACGACGGTCGATCGACAGGTCGAGCCGGTTCGAATGCACGCGGTACCCGAACAGCGCATCCGACCAGCGGAACTGGCCGACGAGCTTGCGGGCGTACGGATCGAGCAGGAGCTTGTGCGGATTGAAGCGGTGGCCGTGCTGCGGCTGATAATGACCGTCCGCGCGAAACCCGTAGACGGTGCCCGGATGCGCGCCGGGCAGATAGCCGTGCCACACCTCGTCGGTATTTTCGGGCAGGTCGAAGCGGGTCAGTTCCTTGCGACCGGTGGGATCGAACAGACACAGTTGCATCCGATGCGCGTGCGCCGAGAACACGGCGAAGTTCACACCGAGACCGTCCCAGCTTGCGCCGAGCGGATAGGGTGAGCCCGGCGACAACCGGTCGGGCAATGCATGCGACATGTTTCCCGTTCCTTGTTCTGATTCGTTCGCTATCGGGATGTCCCGGCGGGCACGCGCCCGGGCCGCGCCGCGCGCGGCGCCTGGCGGGCGGCATCAGTCCGCCCGCAGGATGATCGTGGCGAGCGGCGGCAGCACCAGAGCGGCCGATTGCGGTTTGCCGTGACTCGCGACTTCCTCCGTATAAATGAGCCCGCTGTTGCCGAGGTTGGAGCCGCCATACACGCTCGCGTCGCTGTTGAACACTTCGCTCCAGCGTCCGGCTCGCGGCATGCCGATGCGATAACCGAGCCGCGGCACCGGCGTGAAGTTGCACACCGCCACGAGTTCGCGCCCCGCGCCATCGACGCGCCGGTACGCGAACACACTGTTGCCGCTGTCGTCGCCGATCAGCCATTCGAAGCCGCCGGGGTCGCTATCGAGCATGTGCAGCGCGGGCTCTTCGTCGTAGAGGCGGTTCAGGTCGCGCACGACCTTCTGCACGCCGTGATGCAGCGGGTCGTCGAGCAGATGCCAGTGCGGCGACTGATCGTGATCGAACTCGGCCATCTGTCCGAATTCGCCGCCCATGAAGAGCAGCTTCTTGCCCGGATGCGTCCACATGAAACCGAAGTACGCGCGCAGATTCGCGAAGCGCTGCCAGCGGTCGCCCGGCATCTTGCCGAGCAGCGACCCCTTGCCGTGCACGACTTCGTCGTGCGAAAGCGGCAGCACGAAGCGCTCCGAATACGCGTAGACCATGCCGAACGTCATGTTGTGATGGTGGTACTTCCGGTGGACCGGATCCTCGTGCATGTAGTGGAGCGTGTCGTGCATCCAGCCCATGTTCCACTTGAAGTCGAACCCGAGGCCACCGTCTTCGACGCGCGCCGTGACGCCAGGCCATGCCGTCGATTCTTCCGCGATCGTGATTGCGCCATGCACGTCGGGCATGTGGCGGACCTCATGATTCAGGCGCTTCAGAAAGGCGATCGATTCGAGATTTTCCCGGCCGCCGTAGATGTTCGGCACCCACTCGCCGGCGGCGCGCGAATAGTCGCGATACAGCATCGACGCAACGGCATCGACGCGCAGACCATCCACGTGATAGCGCTTCAACCACGCCAGCGCCGATGCCACCAGGAACGCGCTCACCTCGTTGCGGCCGAGGTTGTAGATCATCGTGTTCCAGTCCTGGTGATAGCCTTCGCGCGGATCGGCATGCTCGTAAAGCGGTGTGCCGTCGAATTCGACGAGCCCGTGAGCGTCGTTCGGAAAGTGCGCGGGCACCCAGTCGAGGATGACGCCAAGCCCCGCTTCATGCGCGCGGTTCACGAAGTCGGCGAACGCTTCGGGCCGGCCGAAGCGAGCCGAGGGCGCGAACTGCGAGAGCGGCTGATAGCCCCACGAGCCGCCAAACGGATGTTCGGCGATCGGCATGAATTCGAGGTGCGTGAAACCCATACCCTTCGCGTACGGAATCAGCCGGTCCGCCAGTTCGGACCAGGTCAGGCCGCGCCGGCCTTCTTCCGCGACGCGCAGCCACGACTCCGCATGCACTTCGTAGACCGAGATCGGCGATTGCGGGGTCTGCTTGCCCGCGCGCGACTGCATCCATGCGCCGTCGGTCCATACGAACTGTTCGACCTCGTCGACGTGCGCGACGACGGACGCCGTTGCGGGCGGTCGCTCGGTCTGCATCGCACAGGGATCGGCCTTCAGCGGCAGCGGGTGGCCATCGCGCGTCAGCATTTCGTACTTGTAGCGTGTGCCCGCGCCGATGCGCGGCACGAACAGTTCCCACACGCCCCCATGATGACGTAGACGCATCGGATGGCGGCGTCCGTCCCAGGCATTGAAGTCGCCCACCACCGAGACCCGCCGCGCATTCGGCGCCCATACCGCGAAACGCACGCCCGGCACGCCGTCGTGCGTGACTGGCCGCGACCCGAGACATTCGAGCACGGCGTACGGATCGCCATGCGACAGCCGCGTCAATGCTTCGTCGGGCAGGACGTTGCCGAACGAGTAGGTGTCTTCGATTTCCTGCGGTGTGCCGTGCCAGTCGACGCGCAGCCGGTACGGCACCGCTTCGGTGACGAAGCCCGCGAAGAGCCCGTAGCGGATCTGCGCGAGTTCGCCGAGCGCGCGGCCGTCGTCGCGCGCGATCACCGTGACGTGCGATGCGTTCGGCAGCAGAACGCGCACGACCGGCCCGGCGTCGGTGTGGTGCAGGCCGAGTTGCGAGAACGGATCGGGATGGCGGGCTTCGATGAGCGCATCGATGTCGAGCGGGCTCAGACCGATGGTCGGGTCGCGGTCATTCATCGTCGCCTCCGGCCTTCGGGCCAGCTGCCGGTGCGTCGTGCGGCGTGCCCGTGTCGCCGAGCAGACGGCTCGCGAGCGAGGCCAGTCCGCGTATCGGCAGACCGAGCCAGGTGGGCCGGTTGGCCGCTTCATAGCGGATTTCGTAGGCGGCTTTTTCGATCAGGAACAGGTTGAGCAAGGCTTCCTCGAAGTCGGGTGCCACGAGTGGTTGCGGGGAGTCCGCCACCGCTGTCCGGTATTGGTCGAGGAACGCCTCGCCGGCAAAGCCGCGGAAGCGGTCGAAAAGGGCACGTTTGCGATCGGCGGTTTGCTGCGGCGCGTTTTCGGTGGTGGATTGCGCCGCGGCACTTGCATACGACAGCGAGCGCAACAGGCCCGCGACATCGCGCAGCGGACTCGACTTCATGCGCCGCTCTTCGAGCGTGCGCGCCGGTTCGCCTTCGAAGTCGATCAGGTAGGCGTCGCCCTGCGCCACCAGCACCTGGCCCAGATGGAAATCGCCGTGAATGCGGATGCGCAGCGCATTCGCCTCCGGCGGCACGAGTTGCGCGACGGCGGCCGTCAACGCGGTGCGGCGGTCGAGCAGGCTCTTCGCGAGTTCGCGGGTGTCGTCATCGAGAGGGTCGAGCCGTTCGCTCAGGACGTCGAGCGCAGCGGCGAGCATCGACTGCGTGCCGTCCGTCCATGCCTTGACCTGTTCCGCCGTTGCCTGCTCAGGGGCGAACGCGGGTTTGTCCGAGGGTGACGCCAGCGCGACGTGCAGTTCGCCGAGCCGTTTGCCGATGATGCCGGCAAACGTGCGATAGCCTTCGATGGCTTCTTCCTCGTTAGCGCGGTCCGACGACGCTTCGCTGCCGTCGACCGCCAGCGCGAGTTCATCGACCGAGCGGCGCAGATAGTCGAGCGCCCAGTTCCACGCGTCGCCCTGGTTGTCGATGAAGCCTTGCAGGATCGCCAGCGTATGCGGCACGCCCGCCGGATCGACGCGCACGACTTCGCCGTAGAGCGGGGCGGTGTTCTGATAGCCGATCTCCGTCAGATAGCGGCTCATTTCCGTTTCCGGATGGACGCCGTCGACCAGCCGGCGCACCAGCTTCAGCACGGCCGCATCCGCGATCACGAGCGAGCTGTTGCTCTGCTCGGCGGCAAGCCAGCGGATTTCGGGCATTTCGCCCAGCTCGCGGAGTTCGTCGAAGCGCTCGGTCGGCACGAAGCGGATTTCGCTCTTCTGCACGGTCGGGACGGCCGCGCGCTCACGCATCTTGCGCAGCACGCCGTGTGCGAACAGCGGCAGTGAGAACGCGTCCGTCAGGTGCCCGACGTTGCGGCCGCGGCGCACGCGCGCGAGCGCGAGCTGCATGAAGAGCGGCGTCGTGGTGTCGGTGCCCCATGTAATCGCAATGGGCACCACGTAACGCTCGGTATGGTCGCCGACGTCCACCTCGATTTCGGTGAATGCGAAGCCCCCGTTGGGGATCGTGGTCAGCGCGGCAAGGCGCACCGCGCGCATCTTCTGGTCTTTCGATGCAAACCAGCGGCGGCGGCTCAGCCAGGACGGCAGCACTTCCGATTCGAGCAGGCGGACGTTTTCGGGTGTCGGCCCGGTTTGCCCTTCGCGGATCACGATCGTGACGAATTCGGGCAGCGGCTCGGAGTGCGCCTGGCTCCATGTCGGGCGCTGGCCACCCGAGCAGAGCAGGAACCACAGGAAGCCGTACGGCGGGAACGTCAGCAGATAGGTTAGCTGGCCGATCGCGGGAAAGACGGAGTCGGCTGTCATCTCGATCGGCACCGCACCGGCGAATTCCGACAGATCGAGTTCGACGGCCTGCGGCGCACGCGACAGATTGGCGACGCACAGGATTGCCGGTTCGCCCGGCATTTCGCGCAGATACGCGAGGATCTTGCGGTTTTCCGGCTTCAGGAAGCGGATGCCGCCACGACCGAACGCCTGTTTCGCGCGACGGGTGGCGAGCATGCGGCGCGTCCAGTTCAGCAGCGAATGCGGATCGCGGCTTTGCGCTTCGACGTTGACGGCGTCGAAGCCGTACAACGAACCCATCACCGGCGGCAGCACCAGTTGTTCAGGATCGGCGCGCGAAAATCCGCCGTTGCGATCCGACGACCATTGCATCGGCGTGCGCACGCCGTCGCGG
>Ga0070732_10001151_pt1 | contig 14643 bp, 11 predicted proteins | sample Coa_R1_5_FD_66449 | JGI IMG/M metagenome (GOLD analysis project Ga0070732, IMG submission 66449) | Surface soil microbial communities from Centralia Pennsylvania, which are recovering from an underground coalmine fire - Coalmine... | ecosystem: Environmental > Terrestrial > Soil > Unclassified ...
CGACGCCACAGCAACCAGGCGGCAAACGCCCAGGTGCTAACTCCTGCCCGATGCCGGGGAAGATAAAGCGAGGCCGATCGCGTCGCGATTGGCAGCCTCTCTCGCTCCCACGGTAGTTCGCACGCGTGACTCGCGCGGTTTGCCGCGCGGCCTGCGCTCGTCCCGTCGTCGGTGCGGCTCGCCGCCGCCGCCCCGGGACCGGTCGCCGGTGGAGGAGGGACTGTGACCTACGTCGCCTGGCACGTCGAAAACGATCCCGTTCGTCTCTTGCCCGACATCGCCGTGTGCCCGCCTGTCGATCGTTGGACGGAGCCCGGTCTGCGCCGAATCCGCGTTGGCCTCCTCGGCTGCGGACGAATCGGCCAGGCCGTCGTCGCGACCGCTCGCGCTGAGCGCGATCGACTCGCCGCCGCGGGCGTCGACCTGACGTTCGTTCGCGCCCTCGTCCGAGACGTCGGCAAGCCGCGTGCCGTGGCCGTCCCGGTGGTCGACGCCGCCGACACGTTTGAGATGAACGACCTGGACGTTTTGGTTGAGGTGCTCGGAGGGTTGGATCCCGCGCGCTCGCTGGTCGCCCGAGCCCTCGCAGCGGGGGTGCCGGTCGTCACCGCCAACAAGACACTGGTCGCGCATGAGGGGGGCGTTCTCGAGCGGCTGGCCCGCCGCCATGCCTCCGTCCTGGCCTACGACGGCGCGGTCCTGGCGGGCGTGCCATTCCTCGGCTCGCTCGCGCGGCGGCCGCTCCTCTCCGGCGCCCATCGTATCGCCGGCATCGTCAATGGTACGTCGCACGCCATCACCACCGCGCTCGAGGCGCACGTGCCGTTCGATCGCGCGTTGGCCGACGCTGTTGAGCGCGGCTATGCCGAGCCCGACAGTTCGGCGGACATCTCCGGCCGCGACGCCGCCGAGAAGCTGACCATCCTGCTTCGCCTGGTGGGCGTGGCCAGCGCCCGAGTGGAACAGCTGACGACCGTCGGCATCGACGCGCTCAAGCCCGAGGACTTCGTGGCGGCCGGGTGCCTCGGCGGCACTGTGAAGCCGATCGTGCTCGCCGCTCTGAGCGACGATCGGCCCGGGGCGTGGGTGGGCCCGGCCTTCCTTCGTGCCGACCATCCGCTGGCGCGAGCGACAGGTGTCACAAACGTCCTGCAGATCAGCGGCGCGGCCGGGCGGTACGCAGCTGACATACCCGACATCATCTTCCAAGGGCCAGGCGCTGGGCCGATCGCCACGGCGGCCACGATCATCGACGATGTCGTCGAGGCGATTGACGCGACGCCGGCACGACGACCGGCGGCCGCCCGCCACGTCGGTGACATCAGCCAGCCGCCTATCGGGCCATGGTTCCTTCGCCTGACGGCCACCAACCGAATTCCGGCCGAAGACCGCGGCGCGCTCTCGTCGCTCGGGCTGCCGATCGCAAGAGTAGAGAGCGGCGCGCACTGGGTGGCGGGCCTCACCGGCGTGGCGTCGTGGCGCGACTCACAACGGGCCATGGCGCTCGCGCGAGAGCGCGGTTTCGAGGCGGTCGCGTTTCCCGCCTGTTCCATCGTCTGAAGCCTCCGCACGCACGAACCGCCAAGGAGCCTGTCATGGATTTCTCGACCCGAACGATTCATGCCCACCAGCCCAGTGAGCCCGAGACCGGCGCGGTCATCCCGCCCATCTTTCAGACGACGACCTATCAGCAAGTCGGACCGGGGGAGCATCGTGGCTTCGACTACACGAGGACGTCGAATCCGACGCGTCAGCGTCTGGAGGCCGTTCTCGCGGACCTCGAAGGCGGGACTTGCGCCGCGGTGTTTGGCTCCGGCCTCGCCGCGGAACACGCAGTCCTCTCCGCCTACCTCAAGCCCGGCGACGAGATCGTCGTGCCGGGCGACGTATACGGGGGCACCTTCCGAATGCTCCATCGCGTGTTCGCGCCAATCGGCTGCGTGATTTCGCGTGCCGATTTTGGTGACCCGGTCGCGCTCGCGCGGGTCCTCTCGCGGAAGACCAAGCTCGTCTGGATCGAGTCGCCGACGAACCCGCGGCTTCTCGTATACGACATCGAGGCCGTCAGCCGGATCGCCCACGCAGTCGGCGCCCTCGTCGTCGTCGACAACACGTTCGCGACCCCGTACTTCCAGCAGCCGTTTGCGCTTGGCGCGGATCTCATCGTGCACAGCGTGACGAAGTACCTGGCTGGCCATTCGGATGTCATCCAGGGCGCGGTGATTGCCACGGACAAGGCCGTGTTCGAGCCGGTCGCGTTTCTCCAGAACGCCTTGGGCGGTGTGCCGAGTCCATTTGACTGTTGGCTGACGCTGCGAGGCCTCCGTACGCTCGAACTTCGCATGGATCGACACGCCCAGAATGCGGCGGCGATCGCCGAGACCCTGTTGCAGCACCCGCGCGTCTCGCGCGTCTATTATCCGGGTCTGGCGAGCCATCCGGGCCATGCCGTGGCCAGGCGGCAGATGAGCGGCTACGGCGGCATGGTGTCGTTTGAGCTGGCCGGCGCGCCCGAAGAAGCAGCGGCCTTCGTCTCGTCCCTTGAGTTGTTTGCGCTCGGCGAAAGCCTCGGCGGCGTTCGCTCGCTCATCTGTCTGCCGTGCCGCATGACCCACGCATCGATCCCAGCAGCCACTCGTGCCGAGCTCGGCCTGTCCGACACGCTGATTCGTCTGTCGCCCGGCTGTGAGAGTCCGCGGGACCTTGTGAAGGACCTGGTACACGGTCTCGATCGACTGCGGGCGCCGCTCGGTGTCCACGAGGCAGCGGCGGCCCGTTAGTCTGGCGGGGTGCCGCCCCGCCCGGAGGCGCAGTACACCTGACGTGTCCCGGCCGCTAGACTGGGGTATGGCCCACCCGATCACGAGGCACTACAGCAACGACGAGGTGACGGTCGTGTGGAAGCCGGACCTGTGTCGGCACTCCGGGATCTGTGCCCGCGGGTTGCCTGCGGTCTTCGATCCCCGCCGTCGGCCGTGGATCGAGCTCCGCCATGCCGACACCGCGACCATCGTGGCCCAGGTGGAACGGTGTCCATCGGGAGCCCTTTCGTGGATGAAGAAGCAGGAGGCTTGAGGAACTCTATCCGCCTCTCGGTGTCCAAATGCGCATGCGCAGGGCCTGGGTGGTTCTGGCCGTCGTCATCGCCGGAGCGCTAGGGGCCTGCGCGTCCGCTCCACTGAAGAAGGCGGACCTCGCGGCGCTCGCCATCGCAGATGCCCATGAGTTTGAAGGCTGCTACGACTGCCTGATTGACGCGCGCGACGCGTACGCCCGGATTGCGGTCGGGCGGGCCCGGCCCCTTGTCGTGACCCGGCTCTTCGAGGTCCAGCTGCTGCTCGCCTTGCGTGCGAAGGAGCTGGCCATGGATCCGGCCGCGTCCTTCCAAGAAGCGCAGAAGCTTGCCCCGGAACTGGCACCGACCGTGTTTGCTGCTCGGTACCTGGACGACGTCGCCGATGTGCTGCCCGACGACATCGGGACACCGGCCGCGGATCGCTCGGCAGCGATCAGGGCGCACGCGAGCCGTCTGGCCGGCGTGAGTGGGGAAGTCGAATGGCTGGCCGCCGGTCCACTGCGAGAGCCGGTCGGGCAGTATCTGGCACTGGCGCTTGACTGCAGCTACCCATTTCGAGACCGCCAGGGGCGCAAGCTGTTCGAGGCGCCTTCGACCGCGCCGCCGCTCGTGCGCTACCGCGCCGCGATTTGCCTGATTCCGGACGACGACGCACTGACCGCTGTTCGGAGCACGGTGCCGCGTTTTGCCGAGACCTCGTATTTCCTCGCGCGGCGCGCGGTCTCGATGGCGGCGGAGCGGGGTCCGGGCCAAGCCCGGGCGCTCCTGGCCGACGCGTACGCGCGCTTTCCGACGTCACCCTCGATCACGTACCTCGACGGCAACTTCAACCAGCTCGTCGGCGATTGCCGAAAAGCGCTGGCGCGCTTCGATGAAACTATCGCGCTGCGTCCTCTGCACGAGGACGGGCTACTCGGCCGCACGGAGTGCCTGACGTACCTCGGCCGTCGCGACGAGGCCATCGCGGAGGCGACGCACATGCTCGACATCGGCGCCAAACCGATGAACGCCTTGTATTGGCGTGCCTGGAACTGGCGTGAGCTGAAGCAGCTCGACACGGCGCGGGCGGATATCGAGGCCGCCAAGCGCCGCGGGTTTCAAAGCGACGTGTATCGGCTGGCGGGCCTGATCGAGCACGACCAGGATGATCTCGATCCAGCGGAGACGGATCTGCAGTCCGTGTTGCACGCGGCCGGCGGAGTCGAAGACTGCGTCGCGCACTGGTACCTCGGGCTCGTCTACATGAAGAAGACGCGATGGATTGATTCGGGTGCCGCGTTTGTCGGGGCGTACCATTGCTACCAAGCCGCCGTCGCGGTCGATGGAGCGAAGCTCGGAGCGCTGCGCGCCGGAACCGATCTCGATCCAGAGTTTAAAGCGAGCAGGATCGCCGCTGTCGAGGCCGCCCTCGCGGAGGATCGCAGTCAGCAGTACGCGGCGGTCTATAACGCTGCCAATCACTATGCCCGCGGCGGTGACGTAGCCAAGGCGCGGCCGTTCCTCGACGTCGCCGCCGAGGATCCGGCGCTGGCCGATCGCGTCCGACAGCTGCGGGACATCATCAAGTAGGGAATCTTCTGCGACAATAGTTCCCATGCCCATCTACGCGCACTTCGAGACGACGCTCGGCAACTTCACCGTGGAACTCTTCGATCAGAAAGCGCCGAAGACCGTGGCCAACTTCGTCGGCCTGGCCGAGGGCACCAAGGAGTGGACGCATCCGAAAACCAGGGAGCGCCACAAGAAGCCGTACTACGACGGCATCGCCTTTCATCGCATCATCGACGGCTTTGTCATTCAAGGCGGCGACCCGCTGGGGCAGGGCCATGGCGGTCCTGGCTACACGTTCGAGGACGAGTTTCATCCCGACCTGCGCCACGACCGCGTCGGCGTGCTCTCCATGGCGAACGCCGGACCGAATACCAATGGCAGCCAGTTCTTCATCACCCTTGGTCCGACGCCCCATTTGGACAAACGACACTCCGTTTTCGGCGCCGTCGTCTCCGGTCTCGATGTCGTGGAGAAGATCGGCAAGGCGAAGACCGACCGATCGGATCGTCCGGTGACGCCCATCCTGATGAACAAGGTGACCATCGACCGCAAGGCGTGAGTGCGCTTCTGTCGATGTTCATCGTGTCGCTCGTCATTGCGACGCGCGTGCTCATCTGTGTTCGAGTGAGGCGCGGCGAAACGGCCAGGCGCCTGAGGGAATTTACGCCCGCGTCGATGATCCGTTGCGCGGTCGTCATGAAGGGTCGCTAGACTGTCGTGGTCGGATCGCGGTGGCCGAAGTGGCCTGGACTCCGAGACCGGCACCTGGGCCTCGCGCATCCCCGGATGGGATGGCGTGGCCCGACCTGTTTTGAGACCCGCCTCGACCCACCTCGACCCCGGATCCGCGCCCCTGAACGTTCGCGCCCGCCAGGACGATCCACGAAGCTCTTCGTTGACATCTACGAATCTATTCGTATAGCCTGAGCCCATGGCCAAATTGCTCCCGCGACCGACCGATGCCGAGCTCGCCATCTTGCGCGTCTTGTGGGACGCGGGGCCCGCGACCGTCCGGCAGGTCCATGAGGCGATGGCGGGCGATCGCGACACCGGCTATACGACGACCCTGAAGCTGATGCAGATCATGGCGGAAAAGGGCCTGGTGACCCGCGACGAGTCGTCCAGAACGCACGTCTATGCGGCGCGCGTGTCTCGCGACCGGACACAGCGCCAGCTCGTGAACGACCTGATTGACCGCGCGTTTGGGGGGTCGGCCGCCGCCCTGGTACTGCAGGCGTTGAGCGCGCAGCCGGCGTCTGAAGAAGAGCTCGGCGAGATCCGCCGGTTGATCGACGACTACCGGCGCACTCGTACTCGGTGAGGGAGGACACGATCATGGATATGTTGCGCCACCCCTACGGGCAGGCCCTGGCAAGTGCGCTCGGGCATTTCATTTGGCAAGGCGCCATCCTCGGATTGGCCGCGCACCTCGTGGTCAGAGCCGGCCGACTTGGCGCGAACGCCCGGTACGCGGTGGGCGTCATCTGCCTCGTCGCTATGGCCGCCGCGCCCATCGCGACGACAATCTATGTCGCGCACGGCGCCGCAGAGGCGGCGTCCGCCGTCCGTCACGCGGAGATCGCGCGTGGGCACTTGACGCGGCTGCCGATTGCAGCCGTGGACCGACTGACGCCTGGATCCACGTCCACCTGGGACCTCCCGGCCACGCTCGTGCTGACTTGGCTCGTGGGAGTGATTCTGCTTTCCCTTCGGCTCCTCGGCGGATGGGCCATGACGCGAAGACTCGTCGACGGCGCTCGAGGCCCGGCCTCACCCGACATTCGACGTCTGGCGCGCCAGGTCGCCGACCGGTTGGCGTTGACCCGCCTGGTGGACGTGTTCGAGTCGCCGACGATTGCGGTGCCCATGATGATGGGTTGGATCAAGCCATGTGTGATCCTGCCAGCCGCGGCGCTCGCCGGCCTGACGCCGGTTCAGGTGGAAGCGCTACTCGCGCACGAGCTGGCGCACGTGCGCCGCCACGACTACCTTGTCAACCTCCTGCAGTCCGCCATCGAGACGCTGCTCTTCTACCATCCAGCCGTCTGGTGGATCTCGCGTGACGTGCGGCAGGCGCGAGAGCATTGCTGCGATGACGTCGCCGTGGCGGTCTGCGATCGCGTCGTCTATGCTTCGGCGCTGGCGGACCTGGCGGCGCTGGCCCACACGGCCGCGGGCCACCGATTCGCCCTGGCGGCGACCGATGGTTCACTCGTCGGCCGCGTGCGCCGGATTCTCGGCGGGGCAGACGATGGCCATGGAAGCCAGTCCGGCTGGTGGCCGGCCGTGTTGCTCGCGTTGACCATTGCAGGCATGGCGCCGAGTGTCCTCTCGTCGGCGCCGGCCGCCGAACCGCCCGGTGTGAAGGCCATGTCATTCGAGCCGCAGCGCGCAGAGCCCGCGAAGCTCCAGACCATCGCCGCTGCGCCCGTATCGAGCGGGAACCAGGCCGAGCCCCGGCTGGAGCAGGCCAAGCCGCTCTCGAACGACGACGCGCAGCAAGGGTCGGATCGTGACCAGATCGAGAAGCTTCGCGCGATGGTGGCCGCAATGGAAAGCGACTTGGCGCAGATCGCGGATCCGGAACACGGTCGAGGGCTGGCAGTCCTTCGGGAGCAGCTTGCGGCGGCGGTCGACCGGCTCAAGAGGGCACAGGCCTTACGCGAGCAGTCGGGCGAGGCACGGATCAAAGACGGAGAGCCGTGGAACAACGAGGACCAGTTGCGTGAAGCGCAAGCCAAACTCGCGGCCGCCGGCGAGCTGAGCGATGAGCTGAAGGCTAGGCTCGCCCAGATCAAAGCCGAGCTGGCGATGCGCGACGAGCTGGCCGTCGCTGATCAGACCGACGAGATGAAGGCCAAACTGGCGCAGATGGAGGCCGAGACGGTCGCCGCGGAGAAGGCCAGACGCGACGTAGAACAGGCGCAAGCCGAGGGCGGCGTCGAAGCCAAGATCGCGGCCACGCAGCGCGAACTAGAACGTTTGGCGGCCAGCGCCACCGATGAACGAGGAACCGCGTTTGATTCGAAGCGCGTGCTGTCCTTCATAGGGCCGGCGCTCAAGGCGGGCCCAGGCGAGATCAGCGTCGTGGGCGACGTGAAGCACCCCGGTCCGATCAGGTGGGAAGAGGGCCTGACGGCCGCCGCGGCGATGAGGCAGGCCGGCGGGCCGTCGGCCGACGACGCCGACATCCGAATCGGCCGGCTCTCCGAGATGAACCTGATCTGGAGTGCGGATGGGCCCGACAGCCGTGTGCAAATTGACGCCATGGAGCCGTCCACGCCGCTGCACGTCGGCGACGTGATTGTCGTGACGGTCACGAAGCGCAAGTAACTCCGAACAAGTGCTGGCTAGTGCCGGCTGTCGATCGCCAGTTCACGAGAACTGCATCGGCGGATGCTTGTCCTTCCAGTCGGTCGCCTGTTCGTAGGCGAGCGCGATACGCGCGATGGTCGTCTCCTCGTACAGTCGGCCCGTGATCATGATCGGGCGGGGGAGCCCGTTGATGAAGCCGCATTTCACCGCGATCGCCGGGTGTCCCGTGAGGTTGGTCGTCGACAGCGTGCCGCCGATGCCTGGCTCGATGAAGCCGTCAAACGGCGAGAGAAACGCGTCGAGTTGCCGCATCAGGAGCGTTCGTGCTCGCATGGCGCGGATGTACTCCACCGCTGGCACGAATCGCACCTGGCGGAACGTGGCTGGCCACGAGCTCTTCGAGCCGTTGGGGTTCTCGAGCAGGTTGATGTCACCAGATCTCGTCATGTCGTCGAACGACGCGCCGGATTCGGTCTCGAGGATGAACCCGATGGCACCGGTGATTTGGGCGACTTCCGGCGGCGCGTCGACGCCTTCGAGCTTCGCGCCCAGTTTCTCGTAAGTGGCGAGCGCCTCCGCGTACATCTGCTTGGTGTCGGCGGCGACTTGCTGCTGCTCGGCAGCCGGCGGGGCGGCAGCGCCGCCACGGCCCCCTGCGCCACCCCGGCCTTGGCCGGCGTTCTCGAAGGCCGTTTTCGCGTAGGCGATCCGGTACCCGGAGAGCGGCAGGTCCGGATTCCAGTGCAGCACGGCATCCCCGACCGACCCGTCGCGACGGTCGGGTCCGTAGATCGCATTCAGGACGATCACGGTGTCTTCGACGTACCGACAGATCGGCCCGACCTTATCCATCGTCGTCGACAGCGCCATCGCGCCGTAGCGACTGACGCGCCCATACGTCGGCCTGAGCCCGACGCAGCCATTGACCGATGACGGCGACATGATGGAGCCGCGCGTTTCGGTGCCGAGGCTGAAGCCGACGCAGCCCGCGGCCGTCGCCGATCCGGGACCGGCTGACGAACCGCTGGAGCCCTGGCGCGCGCCCTTCGGGTCCTTCTCCCAGGGGTTGTTCGTTCGGCCGCCAAACCATTGGTCGCCCTGCGCGAGCGCCCCTAGCGTGAGTTTCGCGACGAGCACCGCACCCGCGTCTCGCAGGCGCTCGACTACCGTCGCGTCATGGTCGATGACCTGATCGACGTATGGTTCGCCGCCCCATGTGGTCTTGATGCCCTTCGTCGCATAGAGATCCTTCGCCCCCCAGGGGATGCCATGAAGCGGGCCGCGGTACTTCCCAGCCTTGATCTCGCGGTCGGCGTCAGCCGCCTGCTTCAGGGCCAGCTCCTCGGTGAGCGTCACGTAGAAGTTGAGCACCGGCTGATATTTCTTGAGACGCGACAGGTACATGTTCGTGAGTTCCGTGGATGTCACGAGCTTGCGCTCGAGCAGGGCGCCGAGGTGTCCGATCGGCCAGAACGCCGCGTCCTCGAGATCCGCGGGCCGCCTCAGACCCGTGGGCCCCTTGGAGTATTTGATCGAGGCGCCAGGCGTCGCGGGTCCCTTCGGCTCGTGACCCGGCAGTGACGGCTTGAAGATGTACGCGGGCTCGGTGTCCTGCGGGATCGCGATCTGTCGCAATCGCGTGAACGTGGCGAGGTTCTGGTTCGCCGACCGCGCAATCGCGGTTTCCTCATCGCTGGTGAACTTCACCCCGTCAAGAGTCTCCGCGGCGCGAACCACATCCGCCGTCACGGGTCCAGTCGGGGCGCCGCCCTGACCCTGCGCGAGGGCGTTCGTCGCCACGGCGCCGGCGACGGCGACGGGCACGGTCTTCAGGAATCTACGTCGACTCTCGTTCGTCTTTGGTGTCATCACCGAGTCCCCCGAGGCGTTCGAAGCGCCTTGACTACTTCTTTTCTTTGTACCCTGCCGGAATCGCCAGATCCGCTGGCGTCACGGTCGTCTCGATCGACAGCACGTCGCGCGTCGCCGTCATGACTTTCGCACGCGGCTGTACGGGTGCCGGCCTCGGCCCGAACTTGTTGCTGAACACGCCGCCGATGTTGACGCCCCCGCTGTTCTGTTGCTGCTGTTGCTGTTGTTGCTGCTGTTGTTGTTGCCGCTGCCGCACGGCCTCTTGCATCTGCTCGGCGCTCATCACCGTTTCGAATGTCGCCGTGCTCGAGACCACGGTGCCCTGAACCTTGTCGCCTTCGACACGCGCCCGGTCGGCGAGCGTCGTAAATGCAGGGAACATCGCATTCAACGGCGCCATCTGCCGCGGATCCATGGAAGGCGTTTGGCCGTAAACAGCCTCGAAGTACTTCCGCTCGAACTGTCCGACCTCTTCGAGCGCGGCGACGGTCGGGACCAGCCACTCGTCGGTGGTCATCACGAACCCGCCGCCATCTTCCAGTGTATGGCCCTCTTCGCGCATCGTCGCCGTGACAACGACCTCGCGAGCGTCGTGGCCAAGGATCGACTTGTGCTGCCCGGTGTCCTTGGCGTCGACGTCGACCATCATTTGGGACACGGGCTGCTGGGGCGCGTTCGGGCGTTCGCCCGGCGGCATCTGCTGGACCTGCTTTTCGGCGTCCGCGCGCGCCTGGTCGGCCTGAGCTTTGAGTTCCGCAAACGTCTGGACCCGGTACTCCCTCTTCTTCGGATCGAGCGTGTAGACCTTCTGCTCATCGAGGTCGATGATCTGTCCCGTCACGTCACTGAGGCGCACGAGGCGATTGCCTTTCACGGCGACCGATGACGTCACGCCGTCCTTCGCGGCTGATCCGCCGAACATGCCGGCCATCCGGCCCAGCAGACCCTCGAGTTTCGTTGTGACCTTCTCCCGGGTTTTCACATCCGCATGGAGCGAGGGCGCCGCCCACGTGACGGCCAGGGTCAGACTGATGAGGAGTCTCTTTAGCGTCATCGACTTTTTCTCCAGACAGCCGCGACCGGGCCTTCAGCGGGAGCCGGAGTGACTTATTCTAATGTCGCTTGCGAGCCACCGCGTTGCCCCCAGCCGTCGGTCTGATCGTGTTGTTCGCGATGGCGCCGCATTCGCGGGCGTCGAGTCCCCTGAGCCGTCAGGTCGTCACCGCCGGCGGCCTGGTGTACGTCTCATCCATTACGAGTTCGCCGACGACTCCGCCGTCAGCCACGGAGGACCTGTCCGAGATCGACCGGCAGACGCGGGCGGTTCTCGACGAGCTTCAGCGTGACCTCGCCAGCGCCGGGTCGTCGCTCGCCGATGTCGTGAACGTCAACGTCTTCCTGAGACGCTCGTCCGATTTCGACGCGATGAATGCCGCGTATCGCCCGTACTTCGCTTCGAGTCCCCCCGCCCGAACAACTGTGGCCGTGGATCTACCGCCCGGCGTGCTGATTCAGGTGTCCGCCGTCGCTGTGCCGACTGGTACGTCGCGGGTGACCTTGCAGCCGAGCACGTGGGCGAAGTCGCCTCGACCCTACTCGTACATGGTTCGCACGGGCGACCTGGTGTTCGTATCTGGTCTCGTGAGTCGACGCGGAACCGATGATCAGGTCGTGCCAGGCCCAGTCTCGCTTCAGACGCGCACGATTCTCGACAATGCGGGCACGCTCCTCAGGACGGCGGGACTGACCTACGACAACGTCCTCGCCGCGCGAGTCTTTCTCGCGGACGATTCGGACTTCGAGGCCATGAACACCGAGTATCGCCGTCGCTTCGCCACCGACCCGCCGGCCCGGGCGACGGCAGTGACCGGCCTGATGGGCACCGACGCCATGGTCGAAATCTCGCTCATCGCGTCGGCCCTGCCGAAGGAAGTCATTGGCCCCCTGATGTCACCGACGCTGCCGGTGTCGACGGCCGTCCGTGCCGGCTCGCGCGTGTTCGTCTCGGGCGTGACCGGCACGACCGACTCCAACGCGACTGACCCGGCCGGCCAGGTGACCGAGGCGCTCAGTCACCTGTCGCACGCCCTCTCGCTCGCTGGCCTCACGCCAGCCGACGTGGTCGACACGACCGTGTATCTGCCGCGACTCGGCGATGCGGCTGTCATCGACGAGGTCTACGGCGGATTCTTCGCCGCCGATCCCCCGGCTCGCAGCGTGGCGGGCGCGAGGCTCATCGCGCGAACCGGGCTCGTCGAAATCATCGCGGCGGCCGTGTCAAGATCCTCGCATTGACCAACGGCGATCGCGTGGTCGCTCCATTCGCCGCTTCCGATCACCAGTCATCCCTTGAAGATCGCCGATTGAAGGGTGTGTCCTCGGAGCTCCGCCCCATGGTCCGTCTGGCGCTGCCGGTCGTGATCGCCGAACTCGGCTGGATCACGATGGGTATCGTCGACACTGTCATGGTCGGTCCCCTCGGGCCGGCAGCCCTCGGCGCCGTCGGCACGGGGTCGACGATGTTCTTTGCCTTGGTCGTACTTGGGATGGGCACGCTCCTGGCGCTCGACACGTTCGTCTCGCAGGGTTTCGGGGCAGGGCAGATTGGCGAGTGCCACCGCTGGCTTCTTGCGGGTCTCCAGCTCGCAGCCGTGATGTCGGTGGCCTTGGTGGCGGTGGCGCTCGTCGGTGTCGCCCTGCTCCCCCGCGCCGGACTTCATCCGGCCGTCACCGTCCTGTTGCAACCGTATCTCGCGTCGCTGCTGTGGTCGATCCCGCCCCTTCTGGCATTCACCGTGTTCCGTCGCTACCTGCAGGCCATGCACGTCGTCCGGCCCGTCATGGGCGCCCTCGTCAGCGCGAATCTCATCAATGTCGCGGCGAATTGGGCTCTCGTTTACGGCCACGTCGGCCTGCCGGCCCTCGGCGTCGTCGGCTCGGCGTATGCCACGCTGGCGGCCCGCATCTACCTGGCGGGGGGGCTCTGGGCCGTCATCCTCCACCGCGAGCGAAAGAATCCCTCGGGGTTTCATGATGTGCCGTGGGTCATCGAATGGGCGCGTATGGCGCGTCTCGTGCGGCTGGGTGCCCCGGCGGCAGGGCAGGTGATGCTCGAGGTCGGTGTGTTTGCCGTGGCGGGCGCGTTGGCCGCACGCATCACGCCGGACGCGCTGGCGGCCAACCAGATCGTCCTCAACATCGCCGGATTCGTGTTCATGGTGCCCTTCGGCCTGGGATCGGCGGCGGCCGTGCGCGTCGGCCATGCGGTGGGCGGCCGGGACGGCGCCCGGGCCCGTCGCGCCGGGTGGGTGGCCATTGCACTCGCCGTGTCCTTCTCCTTCGTGATGTCGGCGATCTTTGCAACAGTCCCGGGATTCTTTCTGCGAATCTTCACGGCCGATGCCACCGTCCTGCGGATCGGTTCACTCGTGCTGCTGATCTATGCGGCCTCTCAGCCCTTCGACGCCTGCCAGGCCGTCGCGACCGGTGCGCTCCGTGGCCTCGGCGAGACGAGAGTGCCGATGCTGGCGAATCTTCTCGGGCACTGGGGCATTGGCCTGCCGCTCGCCTGCTACTTGTGCTTCAGCCGCGCGTGGGGCGTTGTCGGGCTCTGGGCCGGGCTGTGCATGAGCCTGGTTCTCATCGGCGTCGTGCTCGTCGCCGTCTGGCAAGTCAAGACGCGACACGCTGTCGGTTCTTGACCTTCACTCGCGATTTCGACAGACTCGCTGAGAATGGGACGGTCGGCGCTAGTCGTCGTGTTCGCCTCGGCCGTAGTAGGTCTTGTGCCGTCGAATGCCTCGGCCGGCTGGTTCTTCGGTGCCGGCTTCGGCCGCGCCTTGCCCCCGACGGGACTGCCGGCGGAACGGACCTATACGTTGAGCCTCGGCAGCGTCAGCGACCACGGGTGGGTCGGCGCCGAGGCGGATTACGAGCTCCTGCCGCAGCTCGAGAACGGCGGAGAGGCCCGCACGCTCACCGGATCAGTCCTCATCGGGAAGCGGACTGGTTCCGGCTGGCGCCCGTACGGGTCGGTCGGGTTCGGGCACCTGGGGCCCGTGCAGACGTTCTCGGACAATTTTCGGCTGTGGGGCGATACGGCGCCGCAGAAGAGCGTGGTCTCCTTCGGCGGAGGCGTGATGGGCGACTTCAGTCGCCACTTCGGCGCTCGCGCTGATGTCCGCGTGTTTCGCGACGTGACGAGTCAGATCGCCGGCGCGCCGCCGCACCTGACGTTCACCCGCATCATCGCCGGCGCCTACATCAGCTTCTGAAGGACACTCCGGAGCGCGGCGCCCCCGATCACCGCCCGCCGCCACGGCCGGCCGTTTGCTTCTTCACCTCGTCCTGGCGGTCCAGATAGGTCTCGCCCTTCGTCATCCATTGGGGCGCGTCGTCGCCCTTCAGGTAGTGCCCGAACCAGGCGAGGATGCGCTGTTGGTAGTCGACCTGGTTCTTTGGCTGCCGAAGGCCGTGGTCCTCGCCTTCGTACTGGAGCAGCACGACGTTCCTCTTGGCGCGGCGGGCGATGTTGAACAGTTCGAGTCCCTGGTGCCAGAACACCGTGCCATCGGCGTCGCCGACCTCGATGAGGAGCGGCACCGTCATGGTGGAGACATTGAAGACTGCGGAATTCGCGATGTAATCCGGCAGGTCCTCGTAGAGCGGGACCTCCATCCGCTGCTGACCGGTCTCGATGTGATCGGTTTCGGCAATGCCCGAACTCCAATGGTGGTTGCCGTAGTTGCTGACGAGGTCGGTGATCGGCGCCCCCGCGACCGCGGCGGCAAACACGCCGTCGGTGTGCGTCGCGAGAAACGCCGTGTCGA
>Ga0070732_10001152_pt1 | contig 14633 bp, 13 predicted proteins | sample Coa_R1_5_FD_66449 | JGI IMG/M metagenome (GOLD analysis project Ga0070732, IMG submission 66449) | Surface soil microbial communities from Centralia Pennsylvania, which are recovering from an underground coalmine fire - Coalmine... | ecosystem: Environmental > Terrestrial > Soil > Unclassified ...
CACCGGATCAATCCATAGCCAGCCTTGCATAGCCTTAAAAACTTGAGTCTCCCGGTTCTTGGCAGAAAACTGTGGATTGGGTCTGAACGTAAATCGAAGCCTGCCGTCGGCCTCAACGCCAGAGAATTCTACGATGAAGGCGTCGGGTAGGGTGGCCACCATTAGCTCTCGGCGCTTGTCCTCCTCGCGCTGATTGGAAATCTCTTTCTTTAGAGCGTCTGCATCCCGTAAAAATCTGCTGAGCCGCTCCTGTTCCTTCTTCTGATGATCGGCGGCGAGAGGTTCGTCATTGAATGCTACAACCCGATCTATACGTCCTTCCGGGGTCTCAATGACCAGCCTCGTCTCCGAACCCCATTCGAATTGTGTGCGTTCGAAAAACTGGAACAGATGCTCATTTTCCATTGCTTTCTTTTCATGCTGGGAGCTGCGGCGGAGCAAATCTGTGTAGTCGCGTTGTTGAGCGCCAGCTCCGTACCCAAATGAAAGAATCAGTGCGAGCAACAGAAACTTTCTCATGGAATCAGAGTACGATGGGCATGATGCTTGAGATGTGACACCGGTCACACAAGTCACAGGCTTAGTTTTCGAACGCTCCAGCGTGTGTGAGCGGGACGGTGATCCCGAGTGGCAAACCAAGCCGCCACCAGGAAGCCCATCCGGCGCCGAACAGGATCCCGCTTGCTACATCAGTCGGATAATGAACTCCCCAGATAGCCCCGCGACAATCCGACGAGAATAATGATTAGCGAGGCGATAGCTGTGAAATGAGCGAAGGAGCAGGTCGTCGAACCGGTTTAACTTCTGCTCCCTCAATTCGTGTGTGATTCTGATAAACAGAGCTACAGCAATTATCGCAGCCGAAAACCACAGATAGCGCCAAATCTCCGGCCCGACTGCGCCTCTTCTGTCCTTGAAGCGCACGCTTTACTTTGCGGCCGGAACTCGCACTGTTCCCGGTCCAATCAGTTCCGCGTTTGTTACCTCAGTTTCCAACTTGATGCGATGGTCCTTGGGTTCATCGCCGGCATTTGCCAGAAATGTGAGGCTGTACTGGTGTGTAAGGCGATCTCCAAACTGCTCCAGAAATGGCTTAAATGAGATCGGTGTCTCGAATCCCTGGAAATAGGCATCGCCTCCTGTTTCATCTGCCAGTTCAGAGAGATTGCCTTGGCCAAAATTTATTCTCCACAAATTACGGCCGAACCGCCCTGAGGGCGATGCATAGATCGTATAAACTTCGATGTTTGCACGCCTTGCATGGCTGATCGCTTCGTTCAGATAAGAATTGCTGAACCCGGGTTGCAGGCCATCAATTCCGGGCGATATTAGAAAAATGGCGCGCCGATTTCCACTCGCCGGCCAGCCTTCCACCAGGCTGGTGACGGCCAGATACGGGCTGGAATAAAAGGCGGGGAACCCAAGCGGTACGCGCAATGCATGCGCGGCTTGTGCACGATCCCGAGTGAGATTCTGTGCAATCTGTACAGAGCTGTTGCGAATGTACCCCACGCCAACCAGGGTCGCATCGCCTTGCGAATTGACGAACCGCCGTAGATCGTCGAGTTGCGATCCGGCGCTTGTGTCACACGCGTCGTCTACAAGGATGAAGAGTTCCAGGCCAGCGCGGTTTTCCCGAAGAGGCTGCCAATCAGTTACTTTGACTCGATTGTCCCCCTGGAAGACCATCACGTCTTCCTTGTTGATCTGGGGCACTTGAGTGCCATGCTTGGCTTCCACGGATACTACAATCGTGACTGGAACTGTCTTTTCCGGGCTGAGATCCGTCCCTTCTCTGAACGACTGCGCAGGGACAATCTGCCCTGCTGCGAATGCCGAGCTGAGAAGAACCAGAAATACAATGAAATACTTTTTCATAAACGTTCTCCTTCCACACACTTTTCTTTAGCAAGTCTGCTCAATCTTCAGCCTACTGCTCGATGGTGGTCGCAAGAGTGATCCATGTCACGCTTGGTTGGGATGTTGAACGAATATCAATGTGACGTGTGTCACTGTGCTGCCCGAACCTGCAGCAGATCATACAAATGAGGTGACAGCAATGCTGAAACTTAAGACTTGGATGTGGACGCTGGGGCTGCTCTTTTCTCAGACCTTTATCTTATGTGTACTGTGGAACATCTGGCATCCGAAACCGGTATACATTCGCATCCTCGAAACCGTGTTTCCAGGGTTTGAGTGGCTCTCCCTGACTTCATTAATATTGGGGCTTATGGAGAGCTTCCTCTACGGCCTGTACGCGGCGGTTAGTCTCGTATTCATTCACAATGCTCTTCACCGGAAAGATCAGAAAAACGCCGTGGCAATCAGAGACAAAAGAAAAGCTGCCTGAGCGGCCACAAGTTTGAATCGCACATGCTGAAACGATCAAAATCGTGGGCAACGATAATTGAACGGCTGCTGCTCATTGCAGGAGTCGTCTTGCTCGCATTCTATGGGGCTGCTCGAATCCATAGTGCAATCACGTTTCGTGCAGCTGTGCGGAGTTTAAAGGAGCCTAGGCCAGCAGAGGCGGCCAAAATTCCAGAGACTGCCGCCGCGCTGCCTGACGATTCCTCACCAGCAGCGGACCAATCTTTATGGTCCGAGGAGAGAATCAAGGCATATCAGAGGAGCACCATTAGACAGACTGGCACGCCTCTGGCCCTGCTGCGGATTCCCAAACTGCGGCTTGAAGTTCCCATCCTGGAGGGTACAGACGCAGTTACCTTGAACAGCGGCGTTGGCCGCATTGCCGGTACAGCACTTCCCGGCCAAAGAGGAAACATCGGCATTGCCGGCCATCGAGATGGATTCTTTCGGAGTCTCAAGGACATCAATAACGGTGATGCGATCCTGCTAATCACCGGAAAGCATACGGACACCTATATTGTGGACAAGATTCATATCACTTCTCCCCACGACGTGAGCGTGCTGCGGCCCAGCGTCCACTCGGAACTTACACTGGTCACGTGTTATCCATTCTATTTTTTCGGCCCGGCGCCCAAACGCTTCATCGTCCAAGCTTCCTTAAAACAGTAAGGCGATTTGCCGAGCCTTTAAGTTTTTAGTTTTTGTTGTTTTGGCTTGGAAAATTTTTCGTCACACACAAGGGTGACGACGAACACATCTGGGCCATTCAGCCACGCCTACCATTGAGAGCGAAAAGGTGAAAAAGATTTGGTTGTCCCGGCGTTCATTCAAACCGTCGGCGCCGGGACCTGACTAAGAAAGAGGAGGAAACTTAAATGAAGTGCTTAAAATTCCGACGCGTATTTGTGATTGCGGCATTTCTCTTCGCTACTACAGCCCTGGTTGCCGAGCAAGCAGAACTGAAGGTCGAAGTGAAGCCAAAGGAAGCTTTCGTCTTTGTAGACGGGAAGCCGATTGGCCACCATGACAAAAAGCTGGAACTTATTCCCGGCGAACATACGATTGGTGTTTACAACTATGGTTTTGTTTCTCAGGTGAAGACTGTCACTCTCAAGACTGGTGACAATCCCGAACTTGAAATCAACCTGCAGCCGGCCGGCGGCGCAGTCCAAGGCCCTTGGGGACGTCTGAGAATCGAGGATGTCCACAACCGTGATGCCGTGTTTCTCAATGGCAAGACGACTGATTTCTTCGTAGGACATGTAGACGAGGCGACCAGTCATCTTTTCTTGAGCCAAAAAATGGTTCTGCCGCCTGGAACTCATCAAGTCACGATCGTAGATCCAAGATTTAACAAAGAGGTCTTCTCGGGACCCGTCGAGATCGTTGCCAACCGTGAAACCATCCTGGATGCAGAGAAGGGCACGGTTCGGTTTGAACCGTGGAAGGATGGCTCAGCGATTCATTCGCTGCCTCGGTTCAGCTCGGATTCGACGGAGACCATCGTTGCTGTAGCGCCGGTTACGGGAACGCTCGTTTCTGAACCGGCCGACATTAACTGTGGTCAACCGGCCCGTCTGGTGTGGACGGCCAATGACGCTGTTCAAACCACGATCACAGCAAATGGCGTCCCTCTCGGTGCGGTTCCTGTATCGGGAGAACAAATGGTAAGCCCGAAAGAAACGACTACTTATGAATTCCGCACGATCGGGCCTGGCGGTGTCTTCACCACGAAACAAACACTTCGTGTCAACAACACTGTCCAAACCTCACTGTCTGTATTTCCGTCCGAACTCCGTTATCACCAAACCGACGACAACGTGCAGGAGCAAGGCACGGCAACACTGAAATGGTCCGCGTCCAATGCGGATTCAGTTCGTATCGATCCGATTGGCTCAGTCAGTGGAACCAGTGGAGAAACCTCGATTGCCGGAGTGCCGAGCAAGACGGATTTCGGCCCAGTGGCAGAGATGAAAACCTACCGGATCACCGCTACGAATGCCTGTGGCGGTTCAGACACCAGTACCGCGTCGCTCCACCTTGTGGGATCCATTGATCACGAGATAGCACAAAACCTGCCGGAAGAAGATTTGCCGGAAAGTGCCTCCCCGCTGCCACTCATCGGCCTGCTCGGGCTGGGCTCGTTGGCATCTGGAATGGTTTTTCGCAGATTCCGCAGAAACCGCTAGTCGTCATTTGTTCAAGTAGGTTTGAGATTAGCTCACTCGTGGGCAATAGAGCTCGCGGGTGAGCTTTTTCTGCTGATAGAGCCAATTGTTAAGCACGAATTAATTCCGTCGCCCAACACTTGTTCCGCGCACGGCAACCTGTGACGGGGCTCACAGAAACGCAACGCACAGTGGCTTATAAGAGAACTAAGTCGTGAGGGCCAAGATGTCGGTTCAGGCAGCAGATAGAAGCAACTCGGAATTGGAAAATCACTTTTCCATATCTCACCTGCTGGGGCCGCATCGGAAAGCGCTGGCCATCGGGCTGGCCGCCGTTGGAGCGGAAACAGTCGCTGGACTCCTTGAGCCATGGCCTTTGAAAGTTGTATTTGACAGTGTCCTGCGAACAAAGAAAGCCCCAGACTGGCTGTCTCGCGTAATCACGAACCTCATGGGGCAGGACAAGCTTGCCGTCCTACAGTTTGCCGCGATTGCCGTGATTGTCATCGCCGCGATTGGAGCAATCGGCACTTACATCGAAAAGCGCACTATCACGGAAGTTGGGCAGCGCGTAATGCATGAACTGCGCAGGACCTTCTATTGGCACATCCAGCGGCTGTCCATGGCTTATCACGATCATAAGCAAACCGGCGATGTGATCAGCACCGTGACAACGGACATTGATTCCATCCAGAGCGCAATCACCTCCGGCATCCTCGACTTCCTTTATTACTCTCTGACGCTCCTGGGCATGATTGGAGTCATGTTCTATCTGGACTGGCGTTTTACCTTGATTGCACTATCCGTACTGCCGGTACTCTGCATGGTCGTCTATACCTTCACGCGCCGCATCAAAAAGGCTTCCCGGGCTGTGAGAAAGAAAGAAGCTGAGATTGTTTCCACTCTTCAGGAAGTGCTGTCCTCCATCCGCATTGTTAAAGCTTTCGCGCGCGAAGAGTACGAACAGCAACGGTTCGAAGCCGAGAGTACCGAAAGCGTCGACTTGGCGCTCAAAGCACGAAATATCAAAGCGAAACTCACGCCGGCTGTGGACATCATTGTGGCTTCCGGAACTGCGCTGGTTCTCTGGTTTGGAGCAAGGCAAGTGTTAGAGGGGGTGCTCACACCGGGCGTACTGGTGGTCTTCTTTCTCTATTTGGGCAAGATGTACAAGCCTATGCGGGAACTGTCCAAAATGAGCGACACGTACTCGAAGGCTATGGTCGGTTATGACAGAATCAAGGAATTCCTGGCTATCGATCTCCAGGTCAAAGACTTGCCAGATGCGCGATTGGCCCCACAGTTCAAGGGCGCAATCGAATTCGAGCAAGTCAACTTCAGTTACCTGCCCGAGCACCAAGTGCTTAAAGATGTGAGTCTGAAAATCGAACCCGGGCAGGTAGCGGCTGTGGTGGGGCCCACCGGCTGCGGCAAGAGCACCCTCATCAGCCTCATCCCTCGTTTCTACGACCCGCAGTCTGGCTGCATCAAGATCGATGGCGTAGACGTGCGCCGGTACAGGCGCCGAAGTGTGCGCCAGCAAATGAGCTTCGTCTTGCAGGAAACACTACTATTCCGCGCTCCTATCTGGCAGAACATTGCCTACGGCAAACCGGAAGCAACCCGAGCTGAAATCGTCCACGCAGCCGAGTTGGCCAACGCCGACGAGTTCATCCGCAGGCTTCCCCAAGGGTACGACACCATGGTGGGCGAGCGAGGAGTGACGCTTTCAGGAGGCCAACGGCAGCGCATCGCTATTGCCAGGGCGATTATCCGCAACAGCCCGATTCTCATTCTCGACGAGCCTTCCACCGGCCTGGATGCTGCCTCAGAAAAGTTGGTAATGGAGGGACTCGATCGCTTGATGCAACACAAGACAACCATCATGGTCGCGCATCGTATGAGCACCGTTCAGAACGCAGACGTGATTTTTGTTTTGCAGGATGGCGAGATCTGTGAGCGCGGCACCCACTCCGAATTGCTCGCGGCTGGAGGGCTGTATGCACAGTTCTATGCATTGCAATCCAGCAAAGAAGCTGAAGAGCGACAGGTGGAAGCGAATCCTTTGCTGGGAGGAGTCTCTTGTGAAGTCGCCTAAGAGCTCCGAGGAGGAGATATGTATTTAAGGAAACGAAATCTGCTGAAACATTTTACGGTCTTATTGCTGGCTTCGGCTTTGATTGCGTCGGCACAAACGAAACCTGCTTTCAAATTTAAAAAGGAGAGACCCAAGGTCGGCGCGTCGGCTGCTATGTTGTGGCAAGAGCCAACCGACATCAAGACACGAGACCTTTTCTATGGCATCGGCGGCCCGGAACATCAACCGAAGGGAGGACTTACATTTGTTGAAGAAAAAATGAACGGAGTCAACCCAAAATTTGATGCACGGGACGAAGAAGGCACGCTCTGGGGCGTGAAATTTGGCATTGAAGCTCAGCCTGAGACAGCCGCCACACGGCTCATCTGGGCTGTAGGTTATTTCACGAATGAGGACTACTACATTGCCGAATTGCCTGCCAAGGGCTTGCCGATGAGCCGCGGCCAGGATCTTATCAGCCACGGCAAAATCGAGAAGGCACGACTCAAACGCCACAACAAAGGTGAGCACAAGATCGGTTATTGGAGCTGGGACAAAAACCCATTCGCGGGTACCAAGGAGTTGGATGGTTTGAAGATCATGATGGAACTCATCTGCAACACGGATCTTAAGTCAGATCACCGCGTGGTTTATGACGTACACGGAACCGAACAGCGCTACATGATTACGGATGTCGGGGCGAGCTTTGGCAAAGCAGGTAAGACGTTCGGGCGCACTAAAGGCAAGCTTTCCGATTATCAGGAACTGCCGCTGATCCGCAATGCCGGCCCCGAATATGTCGACTTCTGGTATTTCAAGCACATTCCGCGGGAGCACGCGAAATGGATTGGCGGCTATCTTGCCCAGCTTTCCGATGCTCAGATCAGCGACGCCTTTCGTGCCGCTGGATTTACGCAGGAGGAGATCGGCGGATTTACCGCGAAAGTAAGAGACAAAATCAACGAACTGAACCAACTCTGATGCTCAAAGGAAGGAATCGAGAACCTTCTCGATTGAAAAGAGGAGACAATGAATAGCCCAGGAAAGCTCTTCACCACAAGTCTTTTGGTACTCCTGATTCTATCTATCTTTGTGTTGGCAGGCAGCGCAAAATCCGGAAACCAGTCGGACCCTGATGCGCAGGCTCTGCAAAATTTCCGCAACCGGATAGATCAGTATATGGACATCCATCATCGAGCCGACGCCAAGGTGCCTCATATTAAGCCCACGCAGTCAGCGCAAAAGATTATCGATCGGAGGCATGCTTTCGCGGCAGAGATCATCAAAGAACGCGGAGCTGTGAAAGAAGGAAACATCTTTACCCCGGAAATTGACGCTTACTTCGACCGCCTGATCCACTCTGCATATCAAGCGAATACACGGGGAATCAATGCTACTCTCGAGTGCCTGAATTCTATCAATCAGGAGGAACTCAAGCCCAATGCTCTGTATCCCGAGGGCGCCGAGTACACACCGATGCCTCCGACTATCCTGTTGCATGTTCCTGATCTGCCTCTGGAGCTGGAGTACCGCGTTGTTAACAAGGATCTGATACTCCGTGACCGTGAAGCCAACGTGATTGTGGACATTTTGCGAAATGCAATCACACCACCCCCCGGGAGGAAATTATGCGACGACTAATCCTTTCCACCTTGGTAATCGCGCTTGTTGGCGTCTGGGCAGTTCACTTTGCGCACTCCCGGACGTCTGCGGTTGCAGCCGTACGGCATGCCGACGACGGTGGCCTGACCCTTCCTCTCAAGGCCAACTCCGTACGCTTTGTTGCCATTGGAGATAACGGGACAGCGGACAGTTCCGAATATCAGGTAGGCGAGCAGATGCAAAAAGTGCAGCAGATCTCCAAATTCAGTTTCGTCATTATGTTGGGCGACAATCTCTACGGCGGCTCATCCGCCGGAGACTATGCATCGCGGTTCGAGCGGCCTTACAAGGCACTGCTGGACGAAGGAGTGCTTTTTTATGCCGCCTTGGGGAACCACGATGACCAGAATGAGATCTCTTATGCCGGGTTCCACATGGAAGGCCATCGTTACTACACCCACATCGAAGGCAACGTTGAGTTCTTTGTGCTCGATAGCAATTACATGGATGGTGCCCAGTTGGATTGGCTGCAACAAGAACTGCAGAAGTCGGTCGCTCCGTGGAAGATCGCCTATTTCCATCATCCCTTGTATTCCAGCGGCAAGACCCACGGATCGAGTCGGGATCTGCGCACTGTGCTGGAGCCAATCCTCGACAAATACGGTGTCAACGTGGTTTTTTCCGGCCACGATCATGTCTACGAAAGGGTCTATCCGCAGAATGGAATCCTGTACTTCGTCATGGGCAGTTCTGGCAAGTTACGGAATGGAGACCTCAGAAACGATTCGTTGAAAGCGGCCGGGTTTGATACGGACCGCAGTTTTCTTGTGGGTGAAATCACCGGAGATGATTTTTACTTTCAAGTGATCTCACGCACAGGCCAAACCGTTGACTCTGGCGTGTTCAAACGGCAAGCCTTGTCTGCAGCCGGAGAGGAGTCGGATGCTATACCTGGGTCCAATTAACACAACGCTACTCACACTCGGAGGGCACAAGAAGGTAGTTTCCAGCTTGCATTGGAATGCTGTAGAAGGAAAGTTGAGAAGAAAATGTTGATAACGGAAGCTACCAAATCGCCCACGAATGGGATTTACAGCGCTGTCGTGGCAACGAACAGACGTACACCTGTCCTCGTTGGGCTCAAAGAGCCGGCCTGGGAATGGAACAAGCTGCGGAAAGTGGCTCAACGGCAGATCGACAAATTCATCACCCTGGTTCCCGATACACTGCGTGACGGTAGCCTCGAAGCGGTCAATAAGATGCGCATTACGTCTCGGCGTCTGGAACAGATTCTAGATCTGCTGTATCCTAAGCCACGCCCTCGACGAATCAAGAAGCTCCGCCGCCGCCTAAAAGCCTGCCGCCACGCCCTGGGAGAGCTTCGAAACGACGATGCTCTTCTGGCAATGGTGGATCAGTCGGCTACTCTCAAACATCCATCGAACGGCGAAGTCTGGGGCGCAATCAAAGAGTATCTACAGGAACGGCGGTTGCGGAATGCAACCCATGCGCGGGAAAAACTCGGCCGACTGAATCTTACAGCTTCCTACCTTACCCTTAGGCAGGATCTGGATTCCGATGTACCGTTCCGCTTGGCAGCCAAAAACGGCAGTCGGGCCACGATGCAACGGGATGGAGGGAAAACGCTGGTCCAGGAGCGAATCACCGATTCTTTAGGCCGGCGTTGGCATGCATTTGAGACCTTGGTCGAGAAGTCCCGCAACGATCCGCGTGAGAAGGTAATCCATCAGATGCGCATAGCCGCGAAGCGGCTTCGTTATCTGACGGAAGCCATGGAAAAACTGCACATTAGCGGAAGTTCCGAGATCGCCGGCTGGCTCCGGACCTTCCAGGGAATCGTCGGCGAATGGCATGATCGTGAGTTGTTAGAGCATGCCATGAACGCAATGGTGAGCGTATCGAGCTTTCGTCACAAACATGCAGGCCTTCGCGCAGAGGTGCAGAAGCTTGTGCTGCGCAACCACGAAATCAAGGAAACCCTGGAACGCAAGTTCTCCTGGATGACCCAACACTCCCATCATTACACCGAGACAAAGAAGTGGGTCTTGCAATTTCTTGAGAATGGCAATGGAAGGCCTGCGAAACAGTAAACCAAACAGTGGCCCCTTCAGGGCTTTTCCTTCGTATCTTTCCCAGGTCCCCACACCCAATGCGGGCGAATGAACTCCCGAAGGATATTCGAACCGAGGTCCGCTGCGAGGTTGAACGTACCCAGGTAGACGGCGTTGTGCAAAGTCGAGCGTCTTTCCGGATACCATTCATTGGCAATAAAGCCTGAACCATAAGCGCCTGCCACTCGTGACCAGGCAAATGCATGTTCTTCGCCGTAGATGGATGAAACATGTGAAACAAAGGTATGAGCGATGGCGTAGCCGGCACGCCTGAAGATCGCCTTCTTAGGATAGGTGGAGCGAACGTAACGCGGGTCCTCGTGAAACAGCGCCGCTACACCAAAGCTGATGGTGTTGTCGAGTACAACGCCGCCGGTGGCTGAGAGCAACCGCTTGCCATAGCCCTCGCCGCCCTGCTTCCATTCCGATGGAAAGTTATTCATTTGGCTATAACCGGCCGCGATCGCAGGAAAAACAAGTACCATCGGCTGAAATGTGGACTGACGATACTCTGCGAAACGATCCTTGAACGTGAGAGGTTCATTCTCTACCGCAGATTTCTCCGCATCGGAGGCAGTTGCTGTTGATGCAGGCAAGATCGTAGCCGGTGCAACGCCCTGTTGTCCGAGCAAGGGTAGACTCAACACAAACACAAATACAGTAACAGCAGGCAAGACACCTGGTTTCTTTATCATTGGGCTGTCTTCTTTCCGAGTCTTCACACAAGACTCAATCTCCCGAATCTAGGGAAGGACCTGTTTCAAGTATTTGCGGCTTTATCGAACTCTGCTGTGACCGGAATCACGTTGGCTGGTGACGGAGCGTGGCGGAGATCTCTCTTGACCTGCGAGAAACAAACCTGTGACACAGCTCACATCGCGACAGAGAGGAACAGGATACAAAAATCCTAAGCAGTAAGTAGGTATCTCAAATTCAGTTCAGGGTGGGTTAACGTATGTGGTCGCCGTGTGTATCGGCTTTGCAAAGCTGGCTGCGATCCGTACTGTTCCTTATAGCCGCATCCCAAGCCGGATTCGCGCAGGAGTCACCGTACTTTGTTACGGATCATCATCACCTGCCCGATCCCGGAGCACTCGGGGTGGCCAGTTACAACGTCTTAGGCAATCCAAAAGTCGGCAATGGGTTTCTCGGATCCGTGCTGGAGTTCGAATACCGTCCGGAGAAGTGGTGGTCTACGGAAGTTCAACTGGAAGGACAGACTACTTTCAACGAGAGCACTGTATTTACGGGTTACACCTGGGTAAACAAGTTCAAGCTTGCTCCCAAAAATCGTTGGATCAACTCCGTGCTGAGCCTCGGTTGGGAGGACACCAATGCCGCTAACAAAAGCATAGTCGAGATCGAGGGGCATGCGGGTGCAGACGACTTCAATCTGCGTAATGACTTGGCACGAAGAATTCAGGAACACGAGATCGAAGCTAAGTTGGTGCTCTCCCGTGACCATAAAGGCTGGAACTTTGCCGGCAATTTAATCGGAGTTAAGAATCTCGCAGGGGAACCCTGGCAATTTGGTTATTCCCTTGGCACAAGCCGTCCACTGTCCACAGCGGAGGCCAAAGATCACTGTATCTTCTGCCGTAAGAGTGTTGCGGCGGGATTGGAATTCTATGGTGGACTGGGAGATGCCCACTCGTTTGGGCTGCAGAATACCTCTCACTATGTTGGCCCGGTAGTATCCTGGCAATTGGGTGATCGATTCGCGGTCAAAGTCGGCCCTCAGTTTGGGCTGACGAGGGAAAGCCAGCACGCGCTGGTGCATTTTGCTGTGGTTTATGACATTCCGGAATTCCGCAAACGCGTAAAAGAGCTGTTCCATTCGACCCAGTAGCGATCCACTACTCTCGCTAAAAATCGCTTAGGCGAATTAGATCGATCACTTCCTGTGCAATAGCCCCGGCCATTGGTGGTAAAAGCCCAAATACCGCAAACAGCATCCCGACACCGCTTAGAACCATTCCTCCTACCGCAGTCTGGAGAGCAATGGAGCGTGTTCGACGGGCGATATGCATCAGTTCATCAACCTTTCGTAGAGAGGAATCCATAACCACGGCGTCGGCCGATTCTGGCTGTACACCCACATTTCACGCCTACAGTACGGGAGGCTAATCGCCCTAAGCTATTGAGGGTTCGATGAATATTCTTTGTGCGCTCCGCTGATATTATCTGGAACTAGGTAATGGGCCTCATTGCTCCCGCTCACGGCCGTTGGACCACAACCGGGCCAATGGCGGCGGACGCAGGACTCTTGCTCATCTTGAAATTTGTGCGAACGAACTCCGTATCCCGTGTCGGCAGGTATACGCGCATAAGTCGGCTGTGGCTATCGGCCCAAATCTCCAGGCTGAGTCCTCTGGTCTCCAGAATGTATTTTTTCAGCACCACTCTGTGATCGTCCAATGTTCCGGTATCGGTACCCGCAGCTTGGAGCGTGCCCGAAAACTCTCCCAGAATCTGCGGCACCAGCAGCTGAAATTGCACGGCATGTTGGGTATGCAAGACGGTGTATTGCTTGACTAATACCTGGAACTGGCTGGGCAGAATGTTGTCGAATACCAAAGTCGGAGGTTGCTGATCGATGGTTTTCTCCTTCACGTCTGCTCCCGATTCGCTGTGCATCTTAATTGTGCCGTTAGCGATCGACGCTCCCGTGGTTCGTTGCTCCTGGGCCATGGTTGTCTTCAAGTTGTAGGCGACCGGGCTCCAGTCAGGCGCAAGCCGCTGCTGTTGCTCGGAAAAGACTGCTTCTCCGTACTTACGCAGGTGGACGGTGCTAGTGAGAAGATAGCCGCCCTGGTTGTGGACGATCTTGTACTCTTCCGTGCCTTGGTCGGTTCGGCCCATGCGCATGGTGAAGGTAACGGTTGCCGCATTGGAGCTTTTCGTTTTCTCTCCAATGACGTAACCGGCCAAGAGCAGCAACCCGAGCAAAATGGATGTGACTGAGCGCATCATGTGGACTCCTTTAGAAATTTGGTTTTCCCTGGCAGTTCCGGCGTTATCGTCCAGCATTTCCTTGCACCTCTAACCCCACAATCAGTTCCGCAGAGCTGCCGGACGCCCGGCCTGCTTAGAAGTTATTGCTTTTCTTCTGCGCGGCGGGCGAGTTCATCCTTGCTGTTGGTTTCATGTTTTTCCAGCCACGCGCCAATCCTGTTGATGACCTGATCCGCTACGTGCGACCCAATCAGCATCTCCGAGCCGTTAGCGCCTTCCGGCGCTGGAATAAAAATATGGTCCAGGCCTGTGAAGTATTCGGTTTCCAACCTGTTCGCCGGGACCGCGGCGGTGACTAATTCATAATCCTGCCGGCTGACCTGGGCGTCCCTGTCCCCTTGAAGCACGAGCAGGGGCACGCTCACGTTGTGTAACGCAGCGATATTGTCGCGAGCCATCAAGCTTCGCCAGTAACCGGCGGGAAGGCCCAACACCATCACCGAATTCGGCATGGCAGCGCCGCGGACGGCAGTAAATTCGCTTTTCAGGGCAGCCACCTGCGTGTCTATTTCGGTCTGTGCGGTGTCCTTCATCTTCAACTGCCTTGCGAACTGGTCCGGAACAAACTCATCCGGTGGGCGTCCGGGCACCGCCATCAAAACGGCGCCACGAATTTCCGTTGCCTGTTGCAGGATGAAGGGGGCCATCTCTCCCCCCTCGCTGTGCCCCAGAAGAAATATGTTCGTGGCATCCACCTGGTGAAGAGCGAGCGCACAATGGACGGCAGCGACTGCACTATCAATTGTTTCTTCGTCAATGGTCAGGTGAGCAAGTTCCAGCCTGCCCCGAATCGAGTGCGTGGGCTTGTCATAGCGCAGGCTGGCAATGCCCCTCCGGGCCAACCCCACCGCAAGATCGCGCATGGGTTTATTTCGACCCACGGTCTCGTCCCGATCGACCGGGCCAAAGCCGCCGACCATGACCACCAGCGCATACTTTTCTTTTTTGCCCAGACTCTCTGGAGGCAACATCAGGGTGCCCAGCAATTGCCGGCCGTGGCTGGGGAAGCTGACCGGGACTTCAGAAGGCAGGGTCTTTTTCATTGCCAGATTAAGCTGGGGCAGATCAAAACCTGCGCGCAAGTACTCAATATCAGACCGGTCAAAGTAGACGCCGAGCACCTGATTCTTACCGTCAGCCCAGATCTGCGCAGTAGCCGCCGGCATGCGCAGGACATACTTTGTGACTTCTACTTCTTTCCCATTCAAAATGCCGGTATCAGTTCCCGAACGGGAGAGCGTGCCGTTCAACGCCAGCAACTTTTGCGGA
>Ga0070732_10001155_pt1 | contig 14593 bp, 9 predicted proteins | sample Coa_R1_5_FD_66449 | JGI IMG/M metagenome (GOLD analysis project Ga0070732, IMG submission 66449) | Surface soil microbial communities from Centralia Pennsylvania, which are recovering from an underground coalmine fire - Coalmine... | ecosystem: Environmental > Terrestrial > Soil > Unclassified ...
CGTTGACAATCGAGCCGGAAGTATCCACGGCGAACACCGACATCATCCAGAAAGCGTTCCCGTCCGGATCCACAAACATCCAGCGGTTGCCGAATTTCTCTGTTCGCCAGAAGCCCGTTGCCCCATTTGGTGAATGATCGGCGAGCAAACCTCCATACTGGTCTGTCGCGGGCTGATTGGAAACCACCAGGGTAAATCCCTTGGTGGCAACCTGGCGCGTTGAGGAAGAATCCGTTACTTGAATTGTGAAACTGGACTGGCCCGTTTGCGAAGGAGTTCCAGAAATTTGGCCTGTTGTCGCTGAAAGAGTTAAACCGCCTGCCAATGGGCCCGAATTAGACGTCAATCCCCATGTATAGGGGGCAGTTCCGCCAGTGGCTGCGATGGTAGCTTGGAAAGGTTGAGAAACTTGGGCGCTCGGCAAACTCGTCGTCGTGATCTGTAAGTTATTCGAAGGAGCAGGCGCGGCTGCGGAAATCTGGAGCGTCAACGACGCGGAAGCGGTATGAGATGCGGCATCGTTTACGTGAACGGTGATTGGGAAGCTTCCCGATTGTGTGGGGACTCCCGATACCACCCCTGAAGATGCCGAAAGCGATAAACCCGATGGGAGCGCGCCAGCAGAAAGGCTCCAAGCATACGGTGTCGTGCCTCCGCTCGCGGTTAGTAGAGCTCGGTAAGAGGACTGCACCTGCCCGGTGGCGAGACCAGTGGTCGTAATCTGCAAGGTCGCAGAGGCGGCAGCAACGTTAAGTGTCAAGGCCGCGCTTGCACTCTGGAGCGGTGACGACGAATCCTGCACTCTGACAGAGAAGGGGAAAGTCCCTGACTGCGATGCTTTGCCTGATATTGTTCCGGTGGCGCTTGTCAAGGCGAGGCCGGCGGGCAGGGCGCCCGAGGCTAAGCTCCATGAATAGGGAGCCTTTCCGCCCGACGCAGTCAAAGCGGCCTGATAAGAGCCTTGCATTTGGGCGGCGGGTAAGGCTGGAGTCGCAACTTTCAATGCGGCCAAAGAGACCGGGACCTGCTTAGCGCTGGAATTCGTAGCAAGGCCACAGCCGTTCAGCGCCATGACGACGAAAAGCGCCAGCAATGCGATTCCGATGGCTGTTGGACGTCTTGCGGTTAGTACTGGTTCCGAAGCTCCCACTAAGATCCTGGTTCCCTGATTCATTGGCGTCATTCGTTGGCTCCCCAATTCCCGTGGTTGGTATCTGACAGGTGAAATATTACTCAGCGCTGGGTTTGCAGACACCTGCTCGCAGGTCGCGAAAAGGGTCAGGTACGAAACCTGTTCCGCGAATGGCCTAGCAGGCAGCACCGAGGGTTCGGCAGGCGATGCGGCTTTGGAGAGGGTCAGACGACTGGGGTCTCACTACGAGATTCGTAGAGCCAGAGGAAAACAATCCCGTCAACTGTGCAAACAATTGCAACAATTACCATTGGAATGCACTCTGTTCATCAATGGGCTTCTGTAGTCATGCTAAGTGACTGATTATAATATACTTGTTTTTATTTCGCGAGCCTCTCTTCGGACTGATTAGGCAACGATCTTGCAATTACTTTTCATGCAGCGCAGTCGGGCGTGACTCCTAGTCTCGATCCGTTCTTGCGTTGCGGAGGTTAAAGGCTTGGCGCATCCGTCGGTAACCGAAGTGGGCATGGCGCGGGACAACGCGGAAAAACGAATTCCGTGGGTTATCTGGACGAGTGCGGTTTCGATCTTGGCGCTGGTTCTTTACGGCCCGATCCTAAGAGCGCTGGTTCTAAATTGGTGGACAGACCCAAATTACGGCCACGGATTTTTGGTGCCTGTCTTCGCAGGATATGTTGTATGGCGAGAGCGGCAAAAGTTAGCGCGAATTTGGTGGAAACCGTCGAACTTCGGGTTAGTTGTAATGCTCGGAGCCGTAGGTTTGCTGATGGTGGGTTCGTTGGGAGCGGAGCTTTTCACCAGCCGGTTTTCCTTGCTAGTACTTATAGCGGGCGTGGTGCTGTTCTTAGCTGGATGGCGGATGCTGCGGGCGATTTCTTTCCCGCTCGGTTTTCTGATACTGATGATTCCGATTCCCGTGCTTATCTACAATCAAATCACGTTTCCGCTGCAGCTCCTGGCATCCCGGTTCGCAACGTTTTGGCTACAGTCGGTGAACGTGCCCGTATTGCGCGAAGGTAATTTGATCATCCTTCCGAATTATACGCTGGAGGTTGTTGACGCGTGCAGCGGGATCCGGTCGCTCATGACATTGATCACGCTTGCGGTCGCGTACGGTTACTTGATGAATGACAGGCGCTGGGTGCGCTGGGTGCTCGCGCTCCTGATGATACCCATCGCCATCGTAAGCAATGCAATTCGGATCATGGGAGCCGGCTTGCTGACATATCATTTCGGGCACGAAATGGCCGAAGGTTTTTTTCACGAGTTTTCGGGCTGGGTGATTTTTGTGGCTGCCCTTGTCCTGATGTTCGTGTGTCATTGGTTGTTGCGTAAGCTTCCAGGCGCTAAGGAGAAACAGCTTCATGGCTGACCGAGGCATGACAATACGCTTGAGCATTGTGGCGGCGGTGCTTTTAGGCGGAGTCACGTTATTACATGCTATGAGCCATGGCGAAGTCGTCGTGGCCCGGCAGCCACTCCACGATCTGCCGTACACCGTCGGAACGTGGCAAGGACGCGAACAGCCACTCGAAAAGCGCATTGTTGAAGCCGTGAGTGTGACGGATTATACAAATCGCGTGTACGTGAATCCGAGAGGCGCGGCTGTTCAACTCTATGTTGGATACTACTCGAGCCAGCGAACAGGAGACACGATCCATTCGCCCAAGAATTGCCTGCCTGGGGCCGGGTGGGACCCGATTCGTTCAGGCTACGCGACAATTACACTGGATGACGGACGGAAGATCGTAGTGAACGAATACGTGATTGCGCAGGGGTTGGATAAGCAGTTGGTGTTCTATTGGTACGAAGGCCGGGGTCGAGTTATTGCGAGCGAGTATTGGGGAAAGTTCTGGATGATTTCGGATGCGATTACGCGCAATCGAACCGACGGCGCGCTAGTGCGCCTGATCACTCCCATTACGGAGACCGACGATTTTCCGAAGGCACAAGAGCGACTGGTGAAATTTACGCAGGAGATTTTTCCTGATCTTAACGAATTAATCCCGAACTAAAAAGATTTAGCCACGGAGGAGTTCATGACAGCGGCATTCAGGCGGGCAATATCCGGTTTGGCGGTTGCCATTACGGTTTCGCTGCTTCTGGTTTCATGCGCTAGGGATCCACAGAAGGTGAAAGCCAACTACGTGCAAAAGGGCGTCGCCTATATAAAGAAAGGGCAATATTCGAGCGCGGCTATCGAGTATCGGAACGCTTTGAAAATTGACCCAAATTATGTGGAAGCGTACATCAAACTGGCACAGGCGGATGAGGCTCTTGGGGACGGCAATTCCGCGTATGCGGCCCTTGAGAAGGCGGTTGCGATTGATCCGAATCGCATCGATTCTCGATTAGAGCGCGCCAGACTTTTTCTCGCTGTCCACCTATATCCCAAGGCGGAAGACGACGCGACGTTTGTGATCAAGCTCGATCCGAATAACGGGGACGCATATCGGCTCCGCGGTTCAGGGTTCGCGGCAGAAAAGAAGTACGAGCAAGCTTTGCAAGACTTTTCGAAGGCTGTGGCGCTGGAACCTACTAAGGCAGGTCCGTATCTGGATGTGTCTCTGGTGGATATGGCCTTGCACCGGCTTCCCGAAGCGGAGCAGAATCTAAAAAAGGCCATTCAAGTGGACCCGGCGGAAGTGCAGTCCTATGTGGACCTCGCCAATTTCTACAGAGCGGAAAACAGGCTTCCCGAAGCCGTGCAAATCCTGCAGCAGGGAACCAAATGGAACCCGAATGCCATCCCCATTTATGTTACGTGGGCATCCGTGCTAGCTGACACTGGCAAACAGTCGGACGCGGATGACGTTTTGGAACAACTTCGCAGTCATATGCCGCAGTCAGTGGACGCGGCGCGCAACATTGGAGATTTTTACTTCGAGAGAAAGATGACAGATCAAGCCACCGCGGAATACAAGCGAGGGCTTAACCTGGCTGCGAAGGCACCCTTGCAAGAGCGCGTAGTGCTGCAGGAGCGCATTGAGGACTTGTACTTGAGCACGGGACAAACCGAGCAAGCGGCGGCCGTCGATCAGGACCTGATGAAAGAAGTTCCCAAGGACACCACCGGGCGCATCGGACACGGCCGCGTTTTGATGGCCCAGGGAAAATCGCAAGAAGCGGTGAATGAGCTTCAGAGTGTTGTTAGCGACGCTGCGGATTCCCCGCAAGCCCATTATTACCTAGGGATGGCGTATTGGCAGCACAATGAGCCTGGTCGGGCGGGCGCGGAGTTTCAGAGTACACTCCGAATTTCATCGGGACTCCCTATTGCTTTGCGGGCCCTGGCACAACTGAACATGGCCCAGGGCAACTTCGCGGTTGCGCAGATTTACGCCCAAGAGCTTGTGGACAAGAACCAAAAAGATCCGGGCAACCATCTCTTGCTTGGAGAGGTTATGCTGCGGCAGGGGCAAGCGAAGAAAGCCGAGACGGAATTGACAACTGCGATGGAACTGGCCCCGGCGAACCCATCGATTCACGTAGCGCTGGGCCAACTCTACGGCGCGGAAAAAAGATTTCCCGAGGCCGAGAAGGAATTCCAAGCGGCGATAGCCCAGGCTCCACGTAACAGCGCCGTAGTGAGTCAGTACGCAAGTTTTCTGAATGCCAATCATGAACAGGCCAAGGCCCTTTCCACAGCTCAGGAGTTTGTGGCAGCGAACCCGAACGATCCGGGAGGGCATTTGCTTCTAGGTTCGATCCAGCTTGCCGCGAAAGACTATGCGGGGGCGCGCTCGGAGACGGAACGAGCGATACAGCTGGATCCGAAGCTCCTGGGGGCGTACTTGCAGCTCGGACAGTTATACCGGGATCAGGGAGATGCGAACGACGCAGCCGTTGCTTACGAGAAAGGCTTAGCGTTGCAACCAGGATCAGCCCCCGTGGCGGCGACGATAGGGAACATCTACCTAAGTGAAGGAAATCTGGACAAAGCCAGCGAGAAATTCCAGCAAGCACTGGCGATTGATTCGAGCATGGCCGTCGCCGCGAACAACTTGGCGTGGGTCTATGCGGAACAGGGAAAGAATCTCGATGTCGCGCTGGGGCTTGCGCAAAAAGCAAAATCCATGAACCCGGACGCTCCTTCATTTTCTGACACATTGGCCTGGGTGATGTACAAGAAGGGAGACTATTCGGGAGCCCTTCCGTTGCTCCAGGATTGCGTAAAAAAGGATCCGAAATCGGCTCAATATCATTATCATCTTGGTATGACATTGTTCGCCAACGGCGAAAAGGCACAAGGAAAGGTCGAGCTACAAGCAGCGTTGCAAATGAAGTTGGATAGTGCCGACGCGCAGCAAGCACGCCAGACGCTGGGGCAATCCCAATAGGGATGCGTATGCAAGCAATTGCAGATAAAATCCACTCCCCTTCAGAAGGGCTGGGTACCGTTACCGGCGTTAGTCAGTGTGAATGGCGCATCATACCTCTAATGCCCTTTATATCAATGCCCTACGAGACCGTGTTCAGCCTTGTAAAAGTTCCGACTTTGGCAGGACGGTTGCACGGTAACGGAGCGGGGAATGTAGTTCGGGGAAATTTCGAGGAGGAGACAAATGGTAAGAATGGTTACGAAGATTGCAGTAGGGCTGGCCTGCCTGCTGGCGGTGGCGCTCTATGCCCCACAAGCCCAGGCTACGCCAAGTGATTTTGAGTGCAGCGCACTGCCGGTTTGCGGTCAGGTCACACTGAATGGTGGTGTGTATTCGACATCCAATACCGTTGTTCAGCTTCTGTTTGCTGAAGTACCGGGTATTGGAGACGGCGATGAAGTTAACCAGATTTTCACCGTCGCGTTTAATACGGGTACGAAGGCGTTTTCTTTGACGGACGCCACAGACGGCGACGCAACGCTTACCGGGACGATCCAAGGCATGACGACGCTTCCCGGAGAACTTACGTTGGATGTATTGTTCACGACGCCTTCCGGTTTTCAGAGCGCAGCTACATTCCACTTCGATATGGCGAACCCGACGTCGTGCGGAACAGGTTGCACGACCTTCAATGACTTCAGCGTTGACATTCCTGTAACGCCGACGCCGGAGCCGGCAAGCCTCCTGCTGATGGGGACTGGCCTTCTCGGACTCGGTGGCGCAGTTCGTCGTCGCTGGGCGAAGTAGTTTTTGGAGTCAGGCTCTCGGTTACCCGGTGATCGGCCGGATTGCCGAAGCCAATTTGCCTCCTCCAGAGTTTGGGCACTTTCGTCGCGCTCCTCGTTCGAGGGGCGACGACGGAGGTGCCCGACTTTACTTTTGCGCCTTGTAGCCCGCCGCATTCTCTCTCTCCCTTAAGTCGATGATTCGCGCCGTGCTAGAATGAGCCGCCATTGCATTCTCTAGGACGCTCAATGAAGATCCTGGTCACAGGGGCCGCGGGATATATCGGAAGTGTATGCAGTGAGGTGTTGCTGGGTCGCGGACACTCGGTAATCGCGCTCGATGACCTTTCTGAAGGGCACCGGGAAGCAGTCGATCCGCGTGGGCAGTTCTGCAAGGCGAATTTGCATGACGCGGACGCCTTGAATGAAATTTTCCACGCCCACCAAATTGACGCGGTCATGCACTTCGCGGCTTTGTGCCTGGTGGAAGAGTCCTTGAAGAAACCGGGCGAATATTATCGAGCAAACGTGGCTGCCGGAATCAACCTGCTGGACGCAATGCTGCGCCACGGAGTTAAAAAGCTGATCTTTTCATCCACAGCGGCCACTTACGGCGAACCAGAGAACATTCCCATTCCGGAAGAGCACGCCACAAACCCAATCAATCCTTATGGGGCGTCGAAGCTGCTTTTTGAGCGCGTCTTGAAAGAGTTTCGAGAGAACTCAAGGCTCGAATATGTGACCATGCGATATTTCAACGCGGCCGGTGCCTCCGGGGAGCGAGGAGAGGATCACCATCCGGAAACCCACATCCTGCCGATTTTGTTCGAGGCAGCTCTCAGCCAGCGTGGAGCTTTTCAGATTTACGGGACAGACTACCCGACGGCGGACGGCACATGCGTTCGCGACTACGTGCATGTGGTGGATATCGCCGAGGCACACGCGCTTGCGGTCGAGCGCATATCCGAAATCGCGGGGCGCGTATACAACGTCGGCAACAGCCGCGGTTTTTCCGTCCGGGAGGTGGTCGACACGGTTCGCAGCGTTACGGGCCAAGAGATTCCGATCCGCGTCGCGCCGCGCCGAGCCGGAGACCCTGCGGTTCTGGTGGCTAGCTCTGAAAGAATTCGCAAAGAGCTAGGTTGGAGTCCGCGCTTTTCCGATCTCAAATCCATGGTCCAAACGGCGTGGGCATGGAAGAAGAGGTTTCCCCGGGGCTACACGTCCTCTCGATAAGTCGCGATGTGTTCCAGAGAGTTCCTCTTCGTGGGTTAACGCTTCCTCCACATGCCATCAAGCTGCTTGTTGCCCATTGGCAGAAAATTGGTTAGCCTCAATTACCATGCCGCAGAATTCACGCGCTCATCGCCTGAAAGTGTGTCTTCTATCGCCGCATCCGCTTGTTCGAGCGGAATTCGAGCGCGTCCTCTCGTCGAAGGGTTTTCAGATTTCCTTCAAGGGATTGAATGCGGTTTCGTCCGCGGACCTCAGGGAATTGCAGTTTCCTCGAGCAGCCGTTTATGTGATAGATGCGCAGGTATCTTCGGCGATTGTCCGTTCCCTGATCGAGTACCTCTTGGAACTCTATCCTAGCGCGCGAATAGTCGTCCTAGCGTCAAAGCATACGGACGCGGAAACTTTCGAGCTTCTGCGGATGGGCGTGAAAGGACTGCTGACGTATGGCCAGCCCGAGAAGCAGTGGCAGGACGCGCTGCCCATGGTTGCGGCCGGCGGTTATTGGGTGCCTCGAGCGGTGCTGTCTCGATTCGTGGAATCGATAGTTGCAAGCCGAAAAACGGGTGCCGCCCGCACAAAAACGCCTGGGACTTTGAGTCGAAGAGAAAAGGAAGTTTTGGAACCTCTTCTGCAGAATCTTTCCAACAAGGAAATCGCGAGCCAGTTGAATATTTCCGAGCGGACGGTAAAGTTCCACGTATCCAATCTGCTGGCAAAACACAACGTTCGACGGCGGGCTGACTTGATCGTTATGCGCTTCCAAGAAGGCCAGCTTTCCATCTGACTTCCGCTTGCCAACACTGCGTCTTCTAGCTTAAATTTGGAGCTGTCTTCTTCCAGCCCGTCACCAGCGGTGCTCCGCTCGCTGGCGTTCAGGGCGACCATACGTTACCCGTCGGCGCAGCAAACAGTTCCATGTTCATAGCCGAATTGGCGCAGGGACGAGATAGTACCAGTACCTCTGGTCTCTTCACCTACATCGTTTGGGGCATTGCGTAGAAGCAGCCAAGATTGCTAGAAATGCGAGCGGGACTCGCAGAGTAAGCCAATGAATTCACTGACAGAAACGACCGACGGCCCAGTGCCCAAGGGACGGCTAAGGCCAGGACCTCGCCTTTGGGCGATACGCGTGGTCATCGTCATCGCATTAATTCTTACCGTACGCTACTTCTACTGGCGCATCGATGCGACCATGAATCCTGCGGCGAAGTGGTTTTTCTACCTGTTCTTGGTCGCGGAGATGTTGAACTTTATTGAAGCGGCTCTTTTTTACTTTACGACATGGAAGCCGTCCGACCGCCATCCGCAGCCATCTGTTCCAGGACGCGCAGTCGACGTCTTCATTACCACGTACAATGAGCCCGTGAGTTTGTTGCGCGAGACGGTTCTCTGCGCCGCGAGCCTGAGCTATCCGCATAAAACGTATCTTCTGGATGACGGAGATCGTCCGGAAGTGGCCGAGCTGGCGCTGGAGTTGAACTGTTCCTACATTTCACGCAAGGATCGTACGGGAGCCAAGGCCGGCAATTTAAACAACGCGCTGAAACAAACGGGTGGGGAATTCATCGTGACTCTCGACGCGGATCACGTCCCCATGCCGGACATGATCGAGCAGTTGATTGGATTTTTCGCGGATCCTTCCGTTGGAGTCGTGCAAAGCACGCAAGATTTTTACAATCTCGATTCCTTCCAGCACAGTACTCATGTTGAGAAGCAACGCGCGTGGCAGCAACAAGAACTCTTTTTCAGCGTGATCCAGCCCGGCAAGGACGGCTACAACGCCGCCTTTTATTGTGGCAGCCCAGCCATTCTGCGCCGGAAAGCGCTCGAGGAAATCGGTGGATTCGCCACGGAGAGCATCACGGAAGATATGCATACGGGCCTGCGGCTGCAGAAAAAAGGATGGAAAGTCGTCTACTACAATCAAACCGTCGCGCGAGGATTGGCGCCGCAAACCTACCGTGGCTTTGCCATGCAATGGCATCGCTGGGGCCAAGGGGCCATGCAAGTGTTGCGCAAGGAAAACCCGATTTTCGGACGCGGGCTTAGTTTTGGACAACGGGTAAACTACTTTGCGTCATTTTATTTTTACTGGATGAGCTTCCAAAAGCTGGTCTATATCGCCACGCCGATCTTTTGCTTGCTGAGCGGGATTTACCCACTTATCGCGACTCCAAAGACTTTTGCAATTTACTTCATTCCTTATTTTTTGCTGAATATCATCGCGACAGCATCGCTGCAAGGCGGACTAAGGGGCTTTTGGCTTAGCGAAGAATTCAATCTGATCAAGATGCCGGTGCTGATGACAACGATTGCTGGGCTGTTCAAGGGGGAAACAGCATTCAAAGTGACGCCGAAGGCCCGGGACACTTCTGCTCGCTGGACCGAGGTGTGGCTGCAAAGCCTGCTTTCGATCGGCGTGATTATTGCACTCGCAGTCGGAGCTTGGAAGCTCGCCCGCACAGCTCCGGGAGGGTACTTCTTCTGGGCGCTTGTCGTGAATATTACGTGGGCTGCGTTTTATCTGATTTTGCTGATTCCAGTGATCGGACGAGCCGTGCGGCATCAAGAGTTGCGTGCCACATACCGTTTCCCTAACCGGCTCGACGTTCCAGTATTGTTTGGCTATAACGCGGATGGCGGGAGCCATGTGGTAGGGCGAGGTTTTGCTCGCAACCTCAATCGTAGCGGCTTTTCGCTGACGCAGAAATTGCCAATCGCTCCGGGGACGATTGTCGCATTGGAGATCAGTTTGCCGACGGGAACGGTTCATGCCCATGGTCGCGTGGTTCGGAACCAGGAATTTTTCCACGGGGAGAATAAACGCGTTTCGAGCGGAGTGGTTTTCGAGCAAATTGATCCCGCGGACCAGGACGCCATTTCGAAGTACCTATTCTGGGAAATTGCGCCGCGTCACGGAAGCATTTTGAAGCTTACGCGCACGAGCCAGACACGGAGCCAGCCCCGGAGCGCAAATACATGATTCGCGCAGTTGTTCTGGCGATATGTGTTTTTGGTTTAACCGGCCTGCTCGTCGCGCCAACTGCGAGGTGTTTGCCGCAAGGTTCGGCGCTCGATCAAGCACGGGCAGAAGCTGCTCAGGGACACTACGAGCAGGCAGCGCGGCTGTTTGGTAATGTTCTTAGCACCGACCCCAATAATGTTGAGGCGCTCGGCGGATTAGTCGATTCCTTCGTCGCCACCGGACATTGGCATGACTCGTTGCCCGCTCTTCAGCATCTGGTGCAGCTTCAGCCCAATAATGCGGAGCGCGTTTTTCAGCTGGGTCAAATGGATAGCTGGCAGGCGGGCCATCACACAGAGGCGTTGGAACTGCTAAAGCGCGCAACGGAACTAAAGCCGGCCGATGTTCAGTATGAGGATACGTATGCGGAAGTTCTTAGCTGGAGTAAATCGGGACGCGCGCAAGCGCTTGAGCATTACAAGAAAGCGCTTGCGATTGACCCCAACAGTGCGGCCGCTCTTACTGGCGAAGCGCAGCTTCTCGCGTGGAGCGGACATTCATCGGAAGCGATGGAGCTTTACCAGAAAGTTCTGCAGCAGGATCCCAACAATGTGGCCGCGTTGCGCGGCAAAGCTGAGATCCTCGACTGGCGCGGCCAGCACGCCGCAGCCATGAGTCTTTATGAACAAGCACATGGCCTGGCGCCGAACGATTCAGCCACCATGTTAGGTCTGGCGCAGACTGAATACGAATCGGGCGAATATACGCGAGCCCGCGCGGACTTGGCGGAAGTGAAGGGTATCGACACACCGGAATTCAGGGACCTGCAGCGCAACGTGAATCACGCGCTTGGCACGTACATGGAGTTGGGATATGGCTTGCGTCGAGACGGAAAAAGTCTTGATTACGATTCGGTCGACGCGCTCGTTTCCACGCCGCTCGGCGGTTCGAACCGGCTGAGCGCGCTTTACCAGCCATTTCTTTTCAGGACCCAGGCGCGGAATTTCAATTCCAATTATTATGCGCTGATGCTCGACTCGCAGCCCGATGAAAATGTAACCACTCACGCGCAAATCGCCGCGCGAACCTATCCTGGCGTTTCCTCGCAAATTGAAGGCGCGTTTGACGCTGCATTCAATGTTCGACCGTCGTTCAAACTCTATACAGGAGTTGAGCGAGAATCGGATCAGGAATCCCTTGTCTCCACGCTGGGCGCGACGGCCAACGGAGTCTTCGTGGGCCAGGTGGAAACAAACCTCGGTCACATTGGCGGGAGCTACTCCAATTCGCAGCACAATTACGATCTTTCAGTGACTTATACAGACGGCGCGTACACGGGTGAGAACCTGGCGCCGAATCGACGGTGGGGCGTGGACGGAAATTTTGGAAAATCGATCCGCGGCAATCATCCGTACGTCCGCATTGCATACGACGTGAGCTATCTCCAGTTTGATCACGATGCTGATTTCACGCCGGGCAGCGGACAACCGTCGCGCGTTACGGGCGGTTATTACAGTCCAACGCGCTTTTTGTTAAATTACGGGCAGATTTTTCTTTCGACGAATCTGGGGCGGCACGCCAAATGGGACATGGGAGGGTTGGCCGGCGCGCAGAACGCAGAAACAACCTTCTCGGCATTTTCAAACACGCAATTTGCGTCGACATTTTCCACGCACTTGACCTGGAACATGAGCGAGAACAACGACCTTCGTCTGGGATACGATTACCTGAACACGTTTAACGCATTTCACCGGCATCTTTTCCTCGTCAGCTGGCGGCACTATTTCTAACGTGCCGACGCCAAGCATTTTTTCTCAAGACGATGCCGAGGGCGGGCCTTCGGCGCCAAGCGTGTCCGTTCCGGCGGTGTCCAATTCTCTTCTGGCATCTGTGCGGAATTTTCTCCTCAAGTTCCGGTTGCCGCTTCTGGTGATCCTTGCGCTGGCCTGGTATCTGCGCGCGCGTAATCCGCATTTTGCGAGCGCGTACATGGACGAAACGATTTACGTTCTTTTCGGACGGATGTTTCTTACGAGGCATTTCGAAGCGCCGCTGAATAACCCGCTCAATTCCAGCTTTGGATGGTATTTGTGGCCGGTTCTGGCAGCGTGGGCTGACCGGCTTCGCGGGCTCGTAGGTGTTCGCGAACTCGGCGCAGCCATGGGGGCGCTGACGGTGTGGGCCGTGTACGGTTTTTCAAGACGAGTGTTTTCTCGAGCCGTGGGCTTGGAGGCCGCATTGGTCTTTGCCTTGCTCGGCCCTGCGGTTATTGCTTCGCGAATCGCGACACGCGATGTTGGCTCGATTTTCTTTCTGGCCGTCGGTTTGTGGTTATTCGGGCGAGCCTGGCAGGAGCAAGACTGGCCGACGTGGCTGGCGGCGTCGCTGAGCTTGTTCGCGGCGTTTTTGTGTAAATTCCTGATCGCAATATATTTTCCATTTCTGGTGATTCTTGGTTTGTGGAAAGGACGCCGTGCGATTGTGGCCTTTGGGTTGACGCTCACGGTTCTCTGCGGCGCTTATGCCGTCTATTTCAGGGAATCGCTGGTTGCGCTTGTGCAATACGGACGCTCGTACGGTTCGTTGAAAGCCCCGACTACAGCGGCCTGGCACATTTATTTTACCGATCGGCTGGATTTCTGGATATTGTTCGCGCTCGCGCTGCTGGCGTGGGTGCCGGATGCCAAAGTTTCATGGAAGAAGGTGATGTTCCTCTTCGGCGGCGTCGCAGTTATGCCGATTTTCCAGGCAATTTCACGCGCCGATTATGACTATTGGAAGCACGTGAATTATTCGTTTCTTTTCCTGGTCCCGCTCGCGATGCAGGGACTCGTCGTCATCCTGCGGCGGATCGCGCCCGTGTCGTATTCGATTCCGGCCACGGCGATAGTTGGCTGTTTGGCGGTTGGACTTGGTTGGATGGGGAACGCGTGGAGGATCAACCGATTTGTTTTTTGGCCCAACGTTGAACCGGCGGTTGCCTACTTTGACGGCCATTTGGTATCCGGGGACCGCATTCTGATCGATGACACCGTGTTCCGATATTACTTCTCGCCGCCGTTGCGCCAGTGGCAAATGATCGATCCGTTTTACTTTCGTTACGGCGCCGAGACGGGACTCCCTGCTTATACTGCCGCGGTGCGCGACGGTTCGTTCGACTATATCGTCCTTGATGGCGGCATTGGCGAGGACGCGCAAGAAATGCAGACTGCCATACGACCCAACCTGGGTGGCCGGTATGGTCTTCGCGTCAGCACGCCAGATCCGGTCACGGGCCATGAGATTGAAATTTATGAACGGACGAGCCCTGCCGCGACGGCCCCAGCGGAGAGCCTTCCTCAAGTTGTCATCACCGCGCCCGCCGAGGGAGCTCTCGTGCGCACGGATGGTGATTCAGCGACGCTTTCCGGGACAGTGAAAGGCATCCAGGTGGGCGACTACGTGTTGGTTGATGTTTTTACGAACCACTGGTATCGGCAGGGCGGGAAGATTTTTCCGGGCGCGCCCGACGGTGCGTTTACGCAAACCGTTCACCTGGGAGGCGGCGGCCGCCAACAGTGTTTCCATACTGTGCGCGCGCGCCTATTCGATCAGTCGGGGCATTTTCTCGCGAGGGCGATGAACTTCGATATCGCTCGCGCGAATCCAAACGGTACTCCACCCGGCTGCCGTTAAATGATGCGAAAGGCCCCTTCCATACTGGGTTACCCGCACTCAGCGTCCCGCCGATAAATTACTGAATCTAACATGCTATTCTTTTGAAGCAGGATAAGCTGCCCCGAGGCCTCGCCACGAGACTTTGAGCTGCGCCTTGAATCAAAAAAGAAGTCACATGATGGATATACGGGAAATTCTCGATAAACGGATCATCATACTTGATGGCGCCATGGGCACCATGATTCAGGCCCTGGGGCTGGTTGAGGAAGACTACCGCGGCAAGGAATTTCGCGATCATCCGAAGGACTTGCGGCTGAATAACGATGTTTTGAATATCGCGCAGCCCCAGATAATTGAGTCCATCCATCGGCAATACCTCGAAGCGGGCGCGGACATCATCGAGACAAACACGTTCAACTCAAACGCCATCTCCATGGCGGAATATGGGTTGCAAGATCGAATTTACGATTTG